>Ga0256827_10000326_pt1 | contig 28805 bp, 22 predicted proteins | sample CV84metaG_FD_185977 | JGI IMG/M metagenome (GOLD analysis project Ga0256827, IMG submission 185977) | Hydrothermal vent microbial communities from East Pacific Rise, Pacific Ocean - CV84 | ecosystem: Environmental > Aquatic > Marine > Hydrothermal vents | place: Pacific Ocean: East Pacific Rise...
ATTCTTTATATTTTGGTATATCTCTATATCACCATGTAAATATACATAACGTTCGGGATGTGCCAATACAGGTGTATAACCTGCAAGTTTTATATCGTATACCAAACTCTCTAAATCTTGTGGAGCTGTAAAATATGACAACTCAAAAAGTAAATATTTCTTTTCTCCAAAAGTTAATATATCTCTTTGATTTAAAAGTTTTTCAAAATTTTCATCAGCATAATACTCTGCTGCAACTTCTATATCTATATCTATGGATTTTTTACCGAGTTCACTCTTTAAGTTATCATAGGCTTTTAAAATATCTTCTGAACTATTTAAAAACATATCACTTACATGAGGAGTGGTTATTAATTTTTTATATCCCATCTCTTTTAAAGATAAAATGAGTTCAATAGAACGTTCCATATCTTTTGCACCATCATCTATAGCTGGTATCAAGTGTGAATGAATATCAACAGAAATCAAGCTCTGTTTCTCTTTAGAAGAAAAAAATAACCATCCCATTAGAACTCCTTCTCTATACCATATCCATATCCATATCCATATCCATAATCATTACCCGTATGTGTTTTAACATGATTTAAAATAATACCAGATGACTGAATATTTTTTTCTTTTCTCAATTTATTAAAATGTTCTAAATATGATTTCTCTGCAACATCAGCTCTAACAACTAAAAGTACAATATCTGAATATCGTAAAAGCATATTTGCATCGATTACTGAACCTATAGGTGCTGTATCAAATAAAATATAATCATACATCTTCATCAACTCTTCCATAAGATTTTCAAATTTTTCACTCAAAAGAAGTTCAGAAGGATTTGGTGGAACAGTTCCAGCTGCAAAAAAGTCTAAATTGTCAGAGACAGGTTGTATGAAATCTTTAAAATCCATATCTCCTACCAAATAGTGTGTCATTCCTGCTTTATTACTCTTTTTTATCTCTTTATAGAGTCTTGGTTTTCTTAAGTCCAAATCCATTAAAAGTACTTTTTTTCCAGTTTTAGAAATAACATCTGCCAATCCTGATATAACAGTAGTTTTACCCTCTCCTGCTACAGTTGAAGATAACAATATGGTAGTACACTCTTTATCTCTAGGAAGGACAAACTGTAAATTTGTTCGTATGCTTCTAAGTGCTTCATCAAAAAATCTTTTTTGTGTTTTATTAGGTAATATACCATATAGTGGTGCATCTGTTAACTCTGAAACAGTCTCTGCATTTCTAATTTTGGTATCAAGTAGTGCTTTTATAGCTGTATACAATATACCTAAAATTAAACCTAATATTAAACCTACGGCAACAATTAATTTTTTATTTGGCTTTATGGGCTTAAGTGCTTGAATAGGATCTTCAATCACTTGAGTATTGGCTATAGTTGAAGCTTTTGAGATTTCAAGTTCCATTTTTTTCTGTAATAAAAAAGTATATATATTTTCACTCAATGTAAACTGACGCTTTAAATCTTGAATGGTTAAATCTTTTCCTGGTAATGATTGTAAAAGTGTATTTTTTTCATTCAAATCTTTTTTCAAAACTTTTAACTTAGATGCTATATTATTTTGTGTCATCACAATATTCTCTAGAATCTTCTTTTTAGTTAATGCTTTACTTTGTTCTAGTTTTTTTATATTTGTCGAGATATAAGATTGAACTTCTCTTTTCATTTTAGCAAGTTTATTTGTTGCTTTTAATACTTGTGGATGTCCAGCTGTAAAGTTAAAAGTTAATTCATCCAATAATTTACGCTGTTCATTTAAATCTTGAATCAATGATGAAAGTTGTTTATTAGATGTAAGTGATTTTTCAATATTTTTTGATTGTAATCTCATCTCGCTCAGTGCCAATGAATCTGCTCTAAAAAGTTCAATAAGAGATTGAATAGACGAACTATCTATTCCACTGTACAACAAGGAAACCGTATTCAGTTTGTTTCTCTTTAGTGCATTTTTAAAATTTTGTACCTCTTGTGCCTGTAACATTAACATTTTGATCTCTTCTTCTTTTTTACTAACAGTATCAAATAGTGTTATACTTGATTCCATCGGCATAAAGACTTCACTCTCTTGTTGATAGCTTTGAAGTTTATCTCCCTTATCTTGAAGATGAACTTTTGTTTCAGCAATTTGTGTTTCTAAAAAATCTAAAGTTTTACTTAGCTCATTTGTTTTTTTATCCAATGTATAAATAATAAAACTTTTTGATATAGCATCTACTAACTCTTTTGCTTTTTGTGCAACAGTATCATGATATGTAATTTTCATAACATTATCAGAAAGTATCGACACGTCCATGTTTTCCAAAACATTATTAGCAAGTAAACTTTTATCATATACTTTTACAAAATAACTTTTCTTTTCAATTGTCCCCTCTTTTATAACGTTTATAGAGAAAAATTTCTCGTTAACTTTTTCACCATAATTATGTATTTTTTCATAATCTAATTCTGCTACTTTAAGTAAATATTTTTTATCATCAATAGGTTGTATCTCAAAAAACTTTTCATATAATGTTTCATCTGAATTTACATTTACTTTGTAAGCATTGTTATTAAGTTCTATATTTACATGTAATTTTTCAAAATTATATACTTCATTTTTTCTAAAATTATTTTCCAAAAAGTAACGCTGACTTATATCTAAATTTTCAAGAACAGAATTAACAAATTTTCTAGTCATTAATGTTAATTTTACTGTTTCTAGCTCTGACTCCTTCATACCTAAACCTGAAAGTTCCTCTGGTATGATGGCTGTTAACTTAGAAGTTTGTTGGTCAGAAAAAGATACGGTAACCGAACTTGAATATACGGGTTTAAGAAAGTATGCATAGGCAATGGCTAAAAATGTTACTATAAATGTAATAAGTAAAATAGTACTTAAATTTCTTCTTAAATGTACAATTATCTTCTGTATATCTATCTCATCTTCTTCTATATCTATATAATTATTATTGTTCATAACTCTCCCTCTACTTTTTTAAATAATCTATGGTTAAAAATGTTCCAAGTACACTTGATATCGCTTGCATAATTGGTAAATAATCATTAATTGCTACACGTACGGCTTTGGTTCCTTTTGGCTCTATGTACACGATACTGTTGTGTTTTAACATTAAATTATGACTATTTAATGTACTAAATTTATTAAGATCTAATGTACGCATTACATACCTACCATGCTCTTCACTTATAACACGTACTTGACTTCTAATAGCATGATCGGTTAATCCACCTGATCTTGCTATGGCTTCTATAACAGAAATAGTTTCACCTTCAATGGGTATAACACCTCGTTTTACTACCTCACCAAGAACAAATATTTTATGATTTTTAACACTTGCTTTTACATAGGGAGATTTAAGAAATTCTCTATATTTATTAGTTAAATTATCATTCAGCTCCTTAATAGTTTGCCCTTCAACCTTTACTGCGTTTAACAGTGGCAATATTATAGTTCCATCAGAATAAACTACATAACTGTTATCAGGTACAGTTGATACACCTGAATCTGGCATCATAATATTTGATTTTTTATTCATATTATATATATCAATAGTTAAGATGTCATTTGGAACAATTTTTGAACTAAAAGTAATATTTAACTCTTGGGGTTCAGAAATGTTTTTATTCTCCTCTTCTTGAAACAGTTTATACTCTTTCACACTACATGCTGAAAAAAACAACATGGAAAATATAATAAAAATTTTCATTATATACGTCCTTAATTTAATTTTTATATTTAATTATATAACTTTATATTAAGTATAAGGTATTTTCTATATCTTAGAACTTAATTCATGTAATAGTTATTAAAAAAGCTTAATTCTCTTAACCAATGGTTAATGAATTATTATATTTAATAATATACTTTGTATCTTATATATATAATATGTATAAAGAAAGTATAACAAATAGTAACCTAAATTAGTATTTTTTTTTATATCTTAAATTAAAATATTATAATTTAACAATTCAAGTTAAATATTTACTTAATGAAAAAAATAAAAAATAATTTTTATATTAAAAACTGTTTTTTTAACATAAATATACATTTATTTTGTTATTATTATCACATAGGTAAATTAATTGAAATTACCAATGCATAATGATAGGTAAAACACAAAGTACCTACTCAAAATCAAAATCAAATATGGAGTAAATTACATGAAAAATTATTTATTAATCTTATCCTTTATAAGCATAGGATTTTCTGGATGTAGTACAAAAAATGACTATCTATTATTTAACAAAGCAGAGCTCAATCAACCTGTAAATACAGAAGCGACACAAACACAAGATGTTACCGTAAATAATGTGCAATTTGACTACAAGATTCAACCTCATGATAGAATTTCACTTATAGTATACAAACATCCTGAACTAAGTACGTCTAATATCAATAGACAAACCGAAAGAGGAATTCTTGTAAACTCAAGAGGTGAACTACGTATGCCTCTTGTTAAAAGTGTAAAAATTGCTGGATTAACACAAACAGAGGCTGAAGATAAATTATCTCAAGCACTTAGTACTTATATTAAATCTCCAGATGTTCAACTCGAAGTTATGAATCAAAGAGCATATGTTATAGGTGAAGTTAAAAACCCAGGTGAAATTCCACTAGAAAATGAACGATTAACACTACTTCAAGCTATCGCAAAATCAGGGGATTTAACTGATTCAGCAAATAGAAAATCTATTCTTATTTTTAGAGGTGGAGATACATCAAAAGTCCATACACGAGTTGTAAATTTGACAGATGTCAATTCACTAAAAACAGCCAATCTCATGATACAACCTAATGATATTGTTTATGTAATGCCAAATGGAATGAAAGCATTTAATGTGGGAGTTAATGAAATAAGTCCTGTATTTAGACTTATTGGAAATATTTTACAGCCATTTGTTAGTATTAAATTTTTATCTAACTAAAAACTAAACCAGGAAAGAAGGAGTTAACCATGGGAGCGAATACAAACAACAAATCAAATGAACTACATGTTCAAGATATAACAAGTATTTTAAAGAAATATAAGTGGTCTATATTTCTTACTACTATACTTGCTGGAATTTTAAGCTATGCATACCTTTACTTTACACCGTCTATGTATAATTCATATGCAATTATTAAAGTAAAACCAAATATAAAAACACAGTCAGGAGAGTTAATTAACAACACTGTCTCAACAACAAAGTCCAAAGATGTTACAGAGGAAATTTCTCTGCTTCAAACTTATAAAATAAACAATCAAGCATTAAGTGAAATAAATCTAAATGTTCAATATTTTATAGATGAAGGTTATAAAACAGTTGAGATATATCAAGACTTACCTATTAAAATAACAAAAATTAATGTACTTGACCCCAAAATTATGGGTAAAAAATTAACATTAACACCAGATGGTGATGGATACAGATTAAGCTATCAACACTCTTATAAAGAAAAAATTAGAGAAAAACTATTTGGAAGTGAAATATTTACACTTGAAGATTCAGGAAAGCTAGAATTTGATAAAGAAATTAGCAATAAATATTTTACATTAACAATAGAAAAAATTAATGATTTTGAAAAGCCTATCTATTTTGTTATCAATGGAAAACAAAGACAAGTATTTGAGAACATTATTAAAGACAGACTAGAAGTAACACAGTTACAAAAAGACACCTCTTTAATTAAAATTAACTATCAAGATAGCATTGCTGACAGAGCACAAAAATATGTAGATGCATTGGCAAGAAGTTTTGTTGAGTACAGTATTGATAGTAAAAATAAACAACTCAATAGAACTTCTGATTTTATTGTTGAAGAGCTTACCAATATTAAAAAAGAGTTAAAAGAGTCAGAAGAACAACTTGAAAAGTACCAAGTAAGTAAAAGTTTTGTTCAACCTACAGAACAAGCAGCACTTTATATACAACAATTAAGTGATATAGAAATTCAACAGTCAGAAAATAAACTAAAGAAAAAACTGATTAACAACCTGATTGATTTTGTAAAAAACAACTCTAATTTAGATGCTATTGCACCTTCATTGTCTAAACTAAATGATCAAAGTACTTTAGGACTCATTACCAAACTTCAAGATAACCAACTTCAAGAAGAGGAACTTTCAACAGAATATACTGATGAATATCCTAAACTAAAAAGTGTTAGAAGACAAATAGAAAGCATTAGAAATAAAATTGCATATAACTTAGAAAGTTTAAGTAAAGATATTGATTATGAAAACAACAGTCTTGCACAACGTAAATTAAGTTATGAACGTAAAATGAATGTTTTACCTTCTAAAGAGAGACAATTAATTAATATTAAAAGAAACTATGAAGTTAAATCAAGAATGTATGAATACCTACTTAAGAAAAAAGCTGAAAGTAATATTATACAACTTGCAACTTTCTCTGATTATCAAATCATTGATCAAGCATATAATTCATATGAGCCAATCAATAAAAAGCGTTCAATTGTTTTTCTTTTGAGTTTAGTACTTGGAGCAATATTAGGTTCAGTTCTTGCACTTATTCGTAGCCAGAAAAACACTACCATAGAGAGTAAAGAAGATATTGAGAAATTAACATCATTACCTATTTATGGAAGTATTCCATTCACCAAACAAAAAAGTTATCAACTAGAAGTAAGAGACCAAGGTAAATCACCATTTGCAGAAAGTTTCCGTACTTTAAGAACCAACTTACAATTTTCTAAAAAAGAGGGTTCAGCTACAACCATACTGGTTACCTCAACCATAGCTGGTGAAGGAAAAACAACAACCGTAGCTAACCTTGTCACTATGCTCGATATGGCTCGATATAAAACCGTAGTTATCAACCTTGATCTTAGAAAACCGACTTTACATAAGTTCTTCTCTGTAGATAACAGTATAGGAGTAAGTACTTACCTTAATGGGAAACATTCACTAAAAGAGATTATAAGAGCAACTGAATTTGCAAATTTAGATATTATTACATCTGGTCCAATAACAGATAATCCATCTGAACTTATCTTATCTAAAAAACTACCTGAGATGATAGAAGAGTTAAGAGCTATGTATGATTACATTATCATTGATAGTGCTCCTATTGGTATAGTTACTGATACGAAAACCATTATGAAATATACTGATTTAAACCTTATCATTATAAGAGAAAACTATGCTAAAAAAGAGTTTATATCTACACTTGAAGAGATGATAGAGAAGTATGATTTTAAAAATGTTGGATTAATTATTAATGCTTCAAAAGAACAAGAAGGTGAATATGGTTATGGATACGGGTACGAGTACTAACCAGTCCATATGAAACTTTTTAATTTATTCAATTATAAGAACCCTATAACTGTCGACATTCACTCTCATCTATTGCCTGGCATAGATGATGGGGTTCGAACCATTGAAGAGTCTGTAGCCATTATAAAAAAGTTTAAACTTTTAGGCTACAGCAAACTTATTACCACCCCTCATGTTATTTCAGATTTATATCCCAACAACATTGATATTATTAGTAAAAAGTTACATGAAGTAGAAGATGCACTTAAAAAAGAAAATATTGATATTTCTATTGAAGCAAGTGCTGAATACTATGTTGATATAGATTTTTTAAAACTTATAGATAATGATGATTTAATGCCATTTATGGGAAATTATATTCTATTTGAAACTGCATACAACTTTAAACCAATGATACTTGAGCAAGTGATATACAGCCTACAAGCAAAAGGCTATATACCTGTTTTAGCACATCCAGAACGTTATCGATACCTTCATAATGATATGAACTTATACAGAGAACTAAAAGCAGAAGGTGTACTTTTTCAAGTCAATATAAAATCATTACAAAACAAATCTAAAACAATTTATAAAATAGCTTCAAAATTAATAAAACTAGGTCTTGTTGACTTTATGGGTAGTGATGTTCATAAAATGCATGATATAGTAAAACTTGAAAAAACACTTCAATCTTCAGCATACAAAAATGCTATCAAAAATAATACCCTACTCAATAATCAATAATCAATAAATTATTTAAAAAAATAAAATTTATTCTAAACTAATTTTATTAATAATTTTATTGAATGATTGTTATTTTTTTTACAAAATTTTACTTCTAAACATCACAATTGAAATATTTATTTTATTACAATCTAGAGTAAATGCGATAAAACCGTTATATTAATATAAAAGAAGAGCTTAAAAAGCAGAATTATAGTTCACAATTCATTTTTATTAAATAAAACATTAAATAACAAATTAATTAAGACACTTAATTATTAAAAAATGTTATTATGATATACTTTATAGTTAAATAATGTTTAATTTAGAAATCAAAGGATGACACAATGAATAAAAAACAAAGCATTGGACTCTGTTCCCTACTCTTAACATCTGTTTTTGCACATGCAGATATTAGTGGTACAGTTTTCAAAGATATACCTTTCAATGGTACCGTAAAGAATACTTATGGTACAAAAGATACAAATGAACAAGGGGTAGCAGGTATTACAGTTACTGCTTACCCAAGTGGTGCTTCAACTATTACAGAAGCTGATGGTACTTGGTTCTTAACTACTACTGGAAAAGTAAAAGTAGAGTTTACAAATATTCCATCTTATTTAAAAGAAGGTGCTGGTCAATCATCGGTACAATTTATAGATGGTGATGCCTCAACTATAAACTTGGCTCTTTATAATCCAGCAGATTATGCAGGTGAAACAAATCCTATAGCAATGACAACTCAAGCAAACTCTGCATTAGTAGACAACTCTGCCGTTGCTTTAAAAATATTAAGTACTATTCCTGCTGTTGACAATGTTAATATACCAGAAGATATATCAAAAGATGTTTCATTTCAAAAATTAGGAACGGTATGGGGATTGGCTTATGATAAAGCACACAAAGACCTCTATGCTGCTGCTTCTCTAAGACGATATGGAGCACTAGGTAACGATGGTTTAGGAGCTATCTATAAGATTCACGATGATGGTGCTGTAGAAACTTTTACAACTATAGTAAATGTTGGAACCATTACATCTAATGCCCAAAGAAATTTATCTACTAATCCAAATAATCCTAGTCATGACCCTGTATTTAATGAAATTGGTCGAGTAGGTTTGGGTGATATAGATATAAGTGAAGATGGTACAAAACTTTATGCTATTAATATTACTACCAATAGTTTAGTTGAAGTAGATATAGCAACAAAAGTACAAAAAGCTATTGCAATTGGTAATCCTTTTACAGGATGTTCAGATGGGGATGTTAAATCATGGGGTATAGGTCAAAAAGATGGAGAGGTCTATGTTGGTTCAGTATGTACTACTAACACAACTCAAGGAGCGTATATCTCAAAACTCGAAGGTTCTACATTTACTTCTTTCCATCACATACCACTGGATATGAAAGGAGAAAACTCTCTCTATACTTATACTACTAATGGACTTACTAATCCCAATGGAGAACGATGGAGATCATGGATTACTAATTTAACGGATCTTTTTAATCCAAATAAAACACATGCCAGTTTACCAGCTCCAATCCTTTCTGATATTATTTTTGATGAAAATAGAGGAATGATTTTAGGTTTTATAGATCGTACTGCAATGCAAACAGGTGTAGACAACTTTAGTCCTGACACTCAAGATGCTCACACCTATAGATATGATTCAGCTGGGGATATCTATAGAGTTTGTAATGTCAATGGTACCTATAAAAACGAAGGTGATGCAGGATGTCCATTAACAGATACGACCGGTCATGAATTTTTTAAAGATGATGAATGGACAAAACAAAATGGTGGTCACGGGAAACATAAAGAGATTACACTGGGTGGATTAAGCTACCTTCAGGGTTCAGGAACTGTTGCTACTTCTGCATTTGATCCAGCAGAAAAAGATGGTGAGCATTACGATACATCAGGAATTATCTGGATGAACAGAGATAATGGAACAAAATTAGCTGGTCAAGTAATGGTAGGTGGACCAGATAGTTTGGTCTACAATGGAAAAGCTGGTGGAGTTGGTGATTTAGAAGTTTTAGCAGAGGCAGCTCCAACAGAAATAGGAGACAGAGTATGGTTCGATGAAAATGCCAACTGTATTCAAGATGCTAATGAATCTGGAATAGCTGGTGTAGAGGTTAACTTATATGCCTTTGATAAATGTGAAGGTACTCCTGAGCAAACAGTTACTACGGATGGAAATGGTAGATATTTATTCCCAGTTACTGCTGGTACACAATACAGTGTATGTATTAATGGTGTAGCTGGTCAAACTCCATTAGATGGTAAAAAATTAACTTGTAATGATAAAGGAACCTCTATAAATAACAGTGATGCAACCGTTGCTGGTGCAGATGCAAAAATAGCTCTTGCTCCATTAACTACTGGTGCGAATGATCACTCACTAGACTTTGGATTTACTACTAAAGAAGCTCCTGTTACAGAACCTGTAGTAACTACTCCCGTTGTTACGCCAACACCAACACCTACAGACAGTAATAGAACGGTAGATCATACGAATGGTACCTGTGATTGTCATAGTTATACTGAAGATTCTACTCCAGCATTAAGCATATGGAGCATGATGTTGCTTATGACTTTAACTTCTTTTATGGCTTTTCTTTTCAGAAAAGAACTTAATCAAGTGATTAAATAAAATATATAAAAGCTATGGATATTTTATCCATAGCTTAATTTTTCATATTATCTATAATCTTGTTTAAAACTTCTAAACTTCTTATCTAACTCTTTTATCTTCTTTTTATTTATGCTTCTATCATTTTCTAATGTATAGGGATGCCATTCTACCTTATGGAAGAAACTTTGCCAATATATATATGCTTCATAGTTATAAGCTGTATCCCAAGCGATTAAACGTTCAACTTCAAACTGCTTTACATTGAAGTCATGCTCACTGTCCAATAAAGATACAAACTCTTGTTTCCCTAGTTTACTAGATACACTATTAAATATATCTACATTTCTAATAAAATAAGTTCCAAATTCCTCTCCCTTAAATGTAAAAATAATAATATCTATTTTTTTATCATCTACAAGCAAATTGTATTTTTCTTCATCATAGACTATACTTTTATCATAAGAACTAAAAAGTATTTGAGTTTCTTTATCTATATCATTTAAAATAATCTCATCATCAACAGAAACAACTGAAGCATTAGAATACGTATCTAAAAGTAATGCTTTTAAAGCCTTGTCAGAGAGATGTTCCTCTTGTACTAAAAAAAGTTCTTTTTCACTCTTTGGTAGAGAATCAATCGCTTGTTTAAAGATTGGGTTGCCTGATATTTCCATAAAAGGTTTAGAAGTTGTATACTCTTTAAATCCTACTTTATCAAACTCAAGCCTATCATCAAGTAATGAAACAACCGTTAAGCTATTTGATTTAGAAGGAAACTTTTTTTTAGCTTGAATCAAACTTTCAAAATAATTAGACCAATCATTATATCTCTCTACATCTTGAGGTATACCCCACTGTAACATATGAGGAATTTCATAGATTGAAACTTTTAGATTCTCTTTTACAAGTAAATTATAAATTAAAGATACATAGTACTCATCATTATGTGTAATTTTTTTATCTATCAACTCTTTAAAATATTTTTTTACATAACTTCCTTTTTTAAAGTAGTATGTTCCATTTGAAACATACTTACTCATAGCTTCATCAACAGGTTCTTTCTCTTTAATTTCTTCCATCCACTGTTCATGGTCAGTAGAGACTGCATAATTGGTACTATCAAACATATGAGGATGAAATTTTTTATAAGAAATAACTGCACCATCAGCATCTCTATCTCTGGTATGTTTCAAAAAATCTTCATAATCCCAATAAATACCAAAATCACAATAATTTATAATAATCTCTTCATCATCATCTATTAAATCTGCTATTTGTAAAACTGTATAGACTGGTCCATCTGTATGATTTGGAATCTCTATAACATTTGCATCTGGTTTAATTTTTAGAAGCTCGTCTCTCATATTTGTTTCAGCCAAATGTTTAGCATTACAAATGAAAGTAAACTTTGTCTCTAATGGGAATATATCACATGCATGTTCTATAATCATTTTATTATTAATCTTAATAAGTGGCTTAGGCTCTCTATATCCAGCATCTATAAACCTCTGTCCAACACCTGCCATAGGTATTACTATATGCATTATTTTTCCTTTATATAAAATTTAAATTTTTATCTCTTCAAATGAATAGACCTCAGTAACAAGGGAAGCCTCAAACTCTTTATGCTCTCGTTTTAAATTTATCCAAATAGAATCGATTCCTAAGTTAGAAGCTCCAACGATATCTTTATTAAAGCTGTCTCCTATCATGCAAACTTCATCAACATTCAAATTCATTTTTTTCAATGCAGCCATAAATATATAAGGGTGAGGTTTTTCTCTACCTGCTTCTTCACTTGTAACCATAAGGGAGATATATTTATCTAACTCTAACTTTTTAATTTTTCTGTGCTGTATTTGTGCTGTCAAATCGGTCACTAAACAAATTTTATCTTTATACTTTTCTAAAAGTTTATAAACATTATTAAAAGGTTTCATAGATATTAAAAAAGTATCCCAATACAAATTATAAACCGTCAAACTATACTTTAATGCATTAATATCTAAAATTTCTAACATTTTTTGAAAATATAAAACTCTATTATGGGAGGCAGCTATCAGTCCAAGTTCTATCTGTACCATTTTACGAGCTTGATCATAAGCTATAATAATCTCATCTCCTGAAAAAGAAAAATTCTTTTTTATAAAATCTACTACAGCCTCTAATGCGACCTTATGACTCTCATCATAAGCGTATAAGGTATTGTCAATATCTAGTAATATTCCTTTATATTTCATATTTTTATCTATCCTCTTTTAATTTCTCACTAACTAGTAAAACCATCATAAACTGTATAAATCCTTCATAACCATGTTTCCATATTGCATCTTTATCTATAATTTGATCAACATTCAAAATAAAATTTCTTGATAATACAGTATAATTATTTTTTGGTTTTTCTCTTAACTCAATATATTGTGTCTGTAAATCTTCATTATAATCCCAAATATAATTAACTTTTAAATTTTCTAAAATATGTTCAATATGTATACTGGCATCAAAAGTAATTCGTAACCCATAGCGAACATCTATAGGTTCTCCTAATTCAAAATCATGCAAAGGGAAATAATTAATAATCACATCAGCAAACTTTTTTTGAGGATAAATATATTTATTTGTATCCGATGCACGAGTTGCAATTTGTTCTAAAATTTTCTCTTTGCTATACCCTCTTTTACTTGTATCCCGTAAAATTTTCCAATGCTGTCTGAGTCGTTCATCTGTGTCCATATATACTTTTATATCGATAGTTTTTCTAAGCTTAGGTAAATAAAATGGATGTAAGCCAGAGATAACAATAATATCTTTTGGTTCTATTCTTGCAGGTACAGTAAATTTCCCTGTACCATGATCATACTCACTTCTATAAATAGCCCTATTTTGCTTCAGTTCGTTTATTCCATCTGCTTGCTTATGAATATAGTTTGCCTTCGGGTCTAGGTGAGTAAACTTGTCCCAGTTTTTATCTCCTCTTTCCCACTTATGTTCACCATCCCCCTCTATTTCTAGTAATTTGTTTCTAAAAATAAGAGTCAAATTTGTAAGAAGAAGACTTTTCCCCACACCACTATCGCCACCAATACCTATGGCTAAGTTTTTCTTTTGTCTATAAATAGAATTCATCTCAATACTATAACTGTAGGCAACAACTAAGATAAGCGTCATAACTTCAAGTACTGTATAAAAAATATCTCTTAAATCTTCATGATCAATTTTATAAGCAATTGGATAATCTAAAAAATTAACTATCGTCTCTTCTTGATAAAAAAATATAAAAAATATAAAATAAAAAACAGTAAATAAAGAATAAAAGGTTAACGACTTCTCTTGGTTTTCATGTTTAATAAAATAGATTGACAAATATGGAATCATATAAGTATAAAGTTCTGGACGAGGAAATATAAATAATATACTAACGGTAAATAACAGACCAAAATAGAGATAAAGTAGCTGTTCATTTACCTGTTTTTGATTAAAAAAGTAATAATAAACCAATAAGATAGAAGATAATGAGACCAATATATTTAGTTTTCCTATACTAAATATCACACCATCAAATGGTTCTATCAATGATATTGCTATCATTGAAAAAAATTCACCATCTACTATATAAGGTATGTTTAATAATGTAAATACTACCAAAGCGAGTACTATATATTTTAATGATTTTTGTAGATTCTCTTTATTATAAACATAATAAAAGACAATTGGTAAAACAATTATCATATAAAGTTCAGAAGAAATTGCTAGTCCCATAAACAACGCTGAATATAAAAGCTCTTTTTTTACAGTTAACATATAAGCCGTTAACATAAGTAATGCTGTAGATATAATAGTAAAATGTACATTAATATAGGTTATATATATAATAATAGGATTAAGGAAATAATAAATATAAATATTTCTTCTATACATCATAAAAGTTTTAATTAGAATATAAAGTATAATAAAATCACTAACCAACAAAGGTAATTTAAATATTATATTTATTAGAATTGTTGATTCTATATGTAAAAAATTTATTATAAAAGCCAGAAAAGAGAAAAGATATATCAATAATGTATGAAAGGGATATGCCATAGTCTGACAATTAAAGAATGATGCCATTGTATTTTCGTGTTCTAAAAAAGATACAAATATTTCATTTGTATAACTTGAACTAAATAGTGCTAATAAGACCACTTTTATTAGCAGCATAATACCGATTTTTAAACTAAATACATTTGACATTGTACATAATTCCTTCTATATATTTTAATAATTTATTTTTTAATAATTTAAGTTATAAAACTTATTTTCTGTCTTAACTTCTTTTTTTGATATTTTCTTTATTTCTTTTTTATTAACGATATTTATACTTTTTTTATTCTCTGTAATTGTATAATGAAGCATCATTGTAATCCAAAACAATGGATGTACAAAATAAGTCTCAGATGTCAAAAGTAACATAATAATAAATACTATGGAAATACCCATATAATCACCATTTTTCCAATAATACTGACTAAATTTTGAAAATGATTGATACATCATAAAAATCATTAACAAAAATAGTGGTAATCCTAATCGTACCAAGATATCTGTACTACCAACAGTCCGAATATCCGTTACATCTTCTTCGTTAGCATACATAGTTGTAAATCTCGTACGCTTATTAAAACCTCTACCAATTAATTCATGACCTTGAAAATCACGCCAATCTTTAAGTATACTAGCGAACCTATCCGTACTCTCACCTTCTAGATTTTCAGTATTAATTAAAGCTTCAGCCTCTGCAAATTGCATTTCAATTTTTTCACCTAAAAAGTCTAAATTTGTATAAGCAAGATATCCAATAAAGAGCATTGAAAAAGATAAAATTCCTTTAAGTGCCATATTTTTTACTTCTCTATTAAATATAAATGCTAAAAATAACAAAAGTGCAATATATCCTGTGGAAGATTGTGCTGTTAATATTGCTAAAATTAAAACAATATTTATTTTATTATTTAACTCTGGTTTTTTTAAGTAACTAATAATTAATGCGAGCATTAAATAACCTGAAAATGCTCCCATTTCCCAAAATGGTCCAGCATTTCTAAACTCATGCCCAGGAACAATAGTAAATAGACCTAAAATATTGAACCTAGCCTGTATATCACTTGCTATCTTTGCATACCAAACAAAATTATTTAAAAGAAAATCACTAAATCCAGGAATAAGTAAAATAGGTATAAAAAATATAAAACTTATTATTGATAAATAGTACATAACCTTAACAAACTTATCAGGAAAATCCATGACACTCTTTAAGATAAAATAGGCTAACAATATTCTTGCATAAACACCTGCATATGTAAAAAGTGGAAAAAAATCAAATTTAAACATTTGTAAAACAAATACAACAGTTAAGGCGACAAGAAAGTAAATAAAAGTAGTATCAAATTTAATTTTTCTATAAAAAAATAATATTGTTGACAATGCAAAAACTGTAAATACCATTGTTCTGTTTGTAAATAACATATTTCCTGAAATGAAAATAAGTGCCAGCACCATAAAATAATCTATTATTGTATTAATACGCATTACAATTTTCTCCTTTTAGTTAAAGCGATTATGTTTTACACAATCTCTCTTTTTTTAATGTAGTATACTCTAAAACTAACACTAGCCAATGTATATATAACCAATGAAAATGCAACTATATAAATATCTTTCGTTATATATGCTGCAAATGTTATAAATATAACATATATAATTGATGCATATATTAAACTAACATTCGCCTCTTTTATATATCCATATGCTGCAAGTAAAGGATAACCAATTAAAGCATTGATAACCCCAAATACTGTTCCACTAAACATTATTAAAAATATAGTACCCATTATCTCATTATTAATATTAAAAACTAATAATAAAATTTCTTTATAAAAAAAGATTACAGGAATTAACAGTAATATTGTTCCCAAAACTACAAGCAAAAAAGTTTTCTTAAAAAAAACAATATTTTTAGTTCTACTCATATAAGGGTAAATCGTTTGGGCAACGATTCCTCCTAAACTCATAAATGCATAATAAAGCTTTTCAATCATTGAATAATACCCTACTATAGTATTTCCAAAAGCCATACCAATAATAGTAATAGCATAATACCTACTTCCATCATTTGCTACACGTGATAAAAAAAATGCATAACTATCTTTTAAATGTAAAAAGAACTCTTCCTTTGTTGGTAGTATTAGATTTATTTTATAGAGACTAAATACTAACCATAATGAATATAAACCACCAAATACAGTACCAAGTGTATTTAAAAGAGGAACATATATATAATCATCACTCTCTTTTACTAAAACAAAAATCAAAATCGTAAATAAGACTCTAGATACAAAATTAATATAGGTTATATACTTCATTCTCTCCATTCCTTGGAAAAACCATGTAGGAAAAAGTAAATTACCCAATACGAAACCAAATGTTACATAGTAAAGCGTTATATGTTCACTTAACGTATCTACAAAAATAAGTAATAAAGTGAGGATTATATAAGAGAAAATAAATAACAATATCTTTATAAGCATAACCGTTGAAAATATTTTAGATACTTTTTCTAAATTGTCTCTGTTCATTGATATTTCACGGGTTGCAGAAAGTTCAAAACCAAAACTAACCAAAATATTAAAATACATTATAATTGAAAGAGAAAAACTAACCAAGCCAAAATTTTCTGCACCCAATACTCTTACTAAGTAAGGTAAAGTAAATAGAGGTAAAAACATATTTAAAGCTTTCAATACAGATAATGAAAAGAAATTTGATATTAATGCTTTTTTATCTTCTAAAGCTGCCATACAACCTCTCTTTATTTTTGATTCGTGTACCAAGTATACATCATTTTAATACCTTCTTTTAACTCAACCTTGTGTTTCCATCCTAAACCATGTAGTTTTGAAGGATCTGTTAATTTAATCATTGTTCCATCTGGTTTCTCTGTATTAAAATAGAGTTCACCCTCAAATCCAATAATCTCTTTGATTGTCTCTGCCAGTTCTTTAATAGAGATATCTACACCTGTACCAATATTAATATGCGTATTTCTAATCTCATGATGCTTACTTTTTGTTGGTTCGCAAGAGGTATTATCATCTGTAGTAGATTTATAAGTATCTTTAAAGTCTCTACTTTCTAGTAAATAAACACAGGCATCAGCCATATCTTCACTATACAAAAACTCTCTTCTTGGATTACCTGTTCCCCAAATTTCAACGCGATTTTCATCAACACCGAAACCTGCTAAATAAGATTTAGCTTCTTCTAAAGAATCAACTCCTAAGTCAGCAACTACTTCATCATTTTTACCTTCGTTAAGCAGTTTAGCCAAATGAATTTTTCTAATGAGTGCTGGAAGTACATGAGAGGTTTCTAAGTTAAAGTTGTCATGTGGACCATAAAGGTTCGTAGGCATAACAGAGATAAAGTTTGTTCCATACTGTATGTTGTAACTCTCACACATTTTGATTCCTGCTATTTTAGCAATAGCATAAGGCTCATTGGTGTACTCTAAAGGAGAGGTCAAAAGACAATCTTCAGGCATTGGTTGAGGTGCTTCTTTTGGGTAAATACAGGTTGAACCTAAAAATAGAAGTTTCTCTACGCCATGAACATAAGCTTGATGAATAACAGAGTTTTGAATTTGGAGATTTTCATAAATAAAATCTGCACGGTAAGTATTGTTTGCAACAATACCTCCTACTTTTGCAGCAGCCAAAATAACATACTCTGGCTTCTCTGCTTTAAAAAACTCTCCAACAGCATTACCATTGGTCAAATCTAACTCAGAATGAGTTCGGTAAACCAAATTGGTATAACCTTTTGATTCAAGGTTTTTTACAATAGCAGAACCAACCAAACCTCGGTGTCCTGCTATGTATATTTTGCTATCTTTTTTCATACTATGCCCTACTCAAAGTAATTCATAGTTGTGTATCCACCATCTTTAAGATACTGATCTTTTGTCATAAGCTTCAAGTCACTTTGCATCATGTCATTAACCAATGTCTCAAGTTTGTACTCACGTTTCCAACCAAGTTTTGTTTCAGCTTTTGTTGGGTCACCAAGAAGTAAATCAACCTCTGTTGGTCTGAAGTATTGAGGATCAACTGCAACAACTTCACTTCCAATTTCTAGCTGGTAATCAGGATTTGAACAAGATACTACGTAACCTTTTTCATCTACACCTTCACCTTTAAACTCTAACTCAACACCAGCATAAGCAAATGACATTCTTACAAAGTCTCTAACTGTAGTTGTTGTACCTGTAGCAATAACCCAATCCTCTGGCTCATCAGCTTGAAGAATTAGCCACATCATACGTACATAATCTTTTGCATGTCCCCAGTCTCTTTTTGCATCAAGGTTACCAAGGTAAAGTTTCTCTTGAAGACCAAGTGCTATTTTAGAAGCTGCTCTTGTAATTTTTCTGGTTACAAAAGTCTCCCCTCTAACTGGTGACTCATGATTAAACAAAATACCATTACAAGCAAACATATCATATGCTTCTCTGTAGTTTACAGTAATCCAGTAAGCATACATTTTAGCTACAGCATAAGGACTTCTTGGGTAAAAAGGTGTGGTCTCACTCTGTGGTGTCTCTTGAACTTTTCCATAAAGCTCAGAAGTACTCGCTTGGTAAATTCTAGTTTTTTTAGAAAGACCAAGCAGTTTAACAGCTTCTAAAATTCTAAGTGTTCCTGTACCATCAGCATTAGATACATACTCAGGTGTCTCAAAAGAGACAGCAACATGACTCATCGCAGCCAAGTTATAAATCTCATCTGGTTGAGTCTCTTGAATAATTCTTGTAATATTCATAGAGTCTGTCATTTCACCATAGTGTAAAATAAGGTTTCTGTTCTCTACATGTGGATCTTGGTATAAGTGGTCAATTCTGTCTGTGTTAAAAAGAGAAGAACGTCTCTTCATACCATGAACGATATACCCTTTTTTAAGTAAAAACTCTGCTAAATAACTTCCATCTTGTCCTGTAATTCCTGTAATTAATGCTACTTTTTGTTCTGCCATGTTTGCTCTCCTATATAATTTAAATTTATTTTTATTTTTTAATTTTCTCTTTGAAAATCATCTTCTATTCTAATGATATCATCTTCACCCGTATATTCTCCTACCTGAGCCTCAATAAGTACTACAGGTATTTTTCCTTCGTTCTCTAGTCTATGAATTTCTCCCATTCTAATATAAGTTGATTCATTTGGTCTAATCATTTTTTTCTCATCTCCTACTGTTACCGTAGCTGTTCCACTAACAACAATCCAATGTTCATTTCTATGGAAATGTTTTTGTAAAGAGAGTCTTTTCCCTTGGTTTACTATAATTCTTTTAATTTTATAATTTTCAGTTGAGAGTAACACCTCATATGTACCCCAAGGTCTATGTGCTAATGTATGCACTTTTGTTAAGTCAGAGTTTTTCTCTTTTAACTTTGCTACCACATTTTTAACTTTTTGAGTAGACTCTTTTTTAGATATCAACAATGCATCTGGAGTATCTATAATCACCAAATCTTCTATATCAATGGTAGCTACTTGCTTATTAGAGATAATGAGGTTATTGGCTGAATCAATAGCTATCGGAGTACAATCATCTGGTGTCATTTCTTCAATTTCTGTTGAAAGTGCATTAAAATCACCCAAATCACTCCACATAATATCAGATGGAATAACTTTTACTCTCTCGGAACTCTCCATAACAGCATAATCTATACTGTCCTCAGGGATATTTAACATATCATCTATTTTAATTTTAAACTGTTTATCTGTTATATTTAATTTTTTATCAAAAGCAATTTTGGATGTTTTATAGATTTCAGGTGAGTATTTTTTTAACTCTTCTAGAAAAACTCCTGCCTTAAACATAAACATTCCACTATTCCAATAATAGTTTCCTTTTTCAATATAAGACTTTGCTGTTTCTAAATCTGGTTTTTCTTTAAAACTTTTAACATCAAGACCATCTGCTTCTATATATCCAAAACCTGTCTCTGGATAAGAAGGTGTAATTCCAAAAGTAACCAAATTATTATTTTCAACTTCTTTTTTAGCTTTTAAAATTACTTTTTTATACGCTTCTTCATCTTTAATTAAATGATCAGAAGGAGTGACTAAAACAATCTTTTCAGAATTTAGTGCCATACATGCCAATGCTATTGCCGGTGCAGTATTTCTACCTACTGGCTCTAACATATATGCTGAACTACCTACCTGTCCTGAAACCTCTTCTTCTTGCTCCAATGCTAAAAAATATTGTTCACTATTTGAAACAATAAAGTTTGAATCACAAAGAATAGAATTTCTCTCTAATGTAAGCTGAAACAGTGATTTATCATCAAATAACTTAATAAACTGTTTCGGATACAACGTTCGACTTAACGGCCAAAGTCTCGTTCCTGAACCACCACATAAAATAATATTTACCATACTATATATCACCTATTACTTTAAATTTTTATTATTAACTATACTTTAAAAATATTTTTTATTAAAATTCCTATTAAATTAGTCGTGATTATTATACCCCTATCTTCTTAAATTATGTTAAATATTAATTAAGAAAATTAATTTTTAAGAATCAGTAACTTTATACTCAACATAGAAATAATAACTTCAAGAAGACTTGCCAAAATAACAGCATAATAGTCAAAATTATCTATCATCTCTTTTTCTACACCAATAGTTGCAACAGCAATCATTAGTGTTAAGGGCATTGACAATGCAAAACCACTTAAAAGAGCATTTCTCTTTCCTATTAGTTTCACCAAGGTATAAGCTGCCAATACTCTTATGGAAAACATTAATCCCAATAAAATAGCTGTGGTTATTAAAACTTGAGGAATAATAATATTTTCTAAACCAAAAGATGCACCAACATGAATAAAAAATATAGGAACTAAAAATCCAAAACCAAAACTTGACATCTTCTCTTCAAGTTCATGTTTATGATGAAAAAATGTAGAGATAAAAAGCCCAGCAATAAACGCACCAAAAGCCAACTCTAAATGTAACTGTTTCATAATGGCAATCATGATAAAAAAGACACCCATAGCAAGTCGTAAGTCTTGATATTTTCCATCATCATGAGGCATTAACGTAGTTTTAAACTCAGGGTACCACCAAAAAAGTAGTCGAAAAAAAACATACAGTGATATAACAACCCCTATAAAACCAAAAAGTAAAACTATTTTATAAAAAAGTTCTTCACCTACGCCAACGGAAGTTGCTGCTTCAAAAATAGTCAAAGAGGTTATACTAATAACTTCACCAATAGTCCCCACTAAAAAAGCTATTTTTATCCATCTCTCCTCTTTGCCATAATCTTTAGAGAGTGTGGCTAATATTCCTATAGATATAAGAGGTAAAACCACAATTAATATCATATGAATATGGAAAATCAAACCAAAGATAAGTGCCAATCCCCAAAGTAGCAAAAGAAAATAGAGTGACTGGACAATATAGACTTTAGGCATTTTCATAATACCTTTTAAATTAACCTCTAATCCAGCCAAAAACATCAAATATAAGAATCCCACTTCTGCAAGAAGTTGAAAGTTACTCTCTTTGGCTTCAAGTATCCCTAAAAAAGCTAAAAAAGAGCCAATTATAATCTCTATAGGTGCTGTGGGGAGACGAAAGAGTCGTGATAAATGAGGAGAGAGTACTAAAACCAGTGAAAGTGTTAAGATGGAGACAACAACAGAATCACTCATGACAAGATGTTGCTACTCCATATCCTAACGCTTCTAACATATTTATATCTTTTATAGGTGCATCTCCAATGGTAGTTAAGTAATTACCTATAACCATAGAGTTGGCTCCAGCTTCAAACATAAGCTCTTCACAACCATCAAAGAGAAGTTCACGACCAGCTGCAACCATAAGCAGTTTATCTTCACCCAAAAGTTTTCTAGCTTTTCTAACTATTTCCAAAGCTTCATCACGAGAGATATTTCTACTCTTTATAGGTAAGGCTTCATTGGGGTGATAAAAATTTAAAGGAGTTGACTCAGGATTTAAAGAGGCGATAGAGTTCAACAAAGATTCTCTGTCTTCAGCAGACTCTCCCATACCAAAAATACCACCAGAACAGAGCTGTAGTCCAACCTCTTTTGCATTTTGACAAGTCTCATAACGCTCAGACCAAGCATGTGTGGTACATATGGTGTTATAGTAGTTTTCAGATGTTTCAAGATTATGGTTATAACTGTCTATCCCATGCTCTTTTAAGTACTTTAACTGCTCTTGGTTCGCTGTACCGTTACAAGCTATTAAGTTAATGTTCTCAACTTCTGCTTTTATAGCCTGTGCAGCTCTAGCAACAAAGTCAACTTTTTTATCATCTAAACCTTTTCCAGCTGTCACCAGACAGTAACCTAAAGCCCCATGGGACTTTGCCCTTTTGGCTTCTTCGACAATAATTTCAATAGACTTATAGTTATAGCGTTCTATATCAGCATGATAACGTACACTCTGTGTACAAAACTTACAATCTTCTAGGCAAGTACCCGACAATATATTATTGATGGCACATAAAAATATCTCTTTTTTCATAAACGCATTATAATAAAGTTTGCTGAATAATGAAGTGTAAAAGAAAAAAATTAAATATCTATTTCTCTCTTGATCCACTCATCTTTGGAAAGTTCTCGAAAATAGTGCTTCACCTTATAACTCTTATCAACTATTTCAATAGTTGCACACTCACTTAAAGGCTTCTCTCTTCCACAAACTTCACCAGGGTTGAGGTAAAGTGTTTCAGCTGTCTTTGAACATTCAAACATATGGGTATGTCCAGAAATTACAATATCAGTATCAGAAGATAAATAGTAAGGCATATGCATCATTTTAAGTTTATACTCTTTTATTTTAAAATAATAAGGCTCTTGGTAAATACGATACTTTTTTTGGAGGGAAATTAAATTTGCATCATTGTTTCCAAAGACACAAACATAGGGAACAGGTGCATCTTCTAACATTTGAAGATGCTCTTCAAGCATGATATCACCAGCATGAAGTAGATAGTCCACACCAAGACTCAAAAGATGCTCTATCGCCTCTTGGTGTAGTGTGGTCTGAGTATGACTGTCAGAGAGTATACCGAGCTTAAGACTCTTTGGCATTCTCTTCTTTTTCTTCAGTTTTTGGCTCTTCTACTTCAGGTAAACCTTTTTGTTTATCTTCGGGTACAGGCTCTTTCCATTTACACTTTTTCTCTATACACTCATAAACTTCACCTGTTTTTAGAACCTTATGAACAATCATGCTCTCACAATCTGGACACTTACGCTCTTGTGGTTCACCATTTGAGATAAAACGACACTTAGGATAGTTTGAACATCCATAGAACTTACCACGTTTTCCCTCTTTTTCATGCAGTTTAGAACCACATTTAGGACAAGGAACGCTAAGCTCCCTTGGTGGAACCAATGGCTGTGCATTTTTACACTTAGGATAAGCAGAACAAGCATAAAATTTACCACGACGGCTATCTTTTATAACCATAAACTCACCACACTTTTCACATGGTCTGTCAGTTTTTTCAGGCTCTGGTGGTGCATTACCCTCTAAGTCGGTTGTATATTTACATTTAGGGAAATTTCCACAAGCTATAAACTCACCAAAACGCCCTTTTCTACGAAGAAGCTCATGTCCACACTTTGGACACATCTCTCCTGTAGGAATCGCCATCTTTTTACTTTTGATGTTCTCTTTACCATCTAAAATCTTTTTCATAAACGGGTCATAAAAATCAGATAAAACTGTTTGCCAGTTTAACTTACCTTCATCTACCTCATCCAGTCTTGCTTCCATATTTGAAGTAAATGCAGAGTCAACTATTTCAGAAAAATGCTCTTCTAGCATCTCTATAACCGTAAAAGCAACCTCTGTTGGATGGATTCTCTTCTTCTCAAGCTCAATATATTTTCGAGTTTGAAGAATAGTAATGGTAGGAGCATAGGTACTTGGTCGCCCAATTCCTAATGACTCCAATTTCTTAATAAGACTCGCTTCATTATAACGTGCTGGTGGTTCAGTAAAGTGTTGCTCTGGCTTAATATCATCCAAGATAACCTTTTGACCTTTTTTAAGTTCTGGTAAAAGTTTATCTTTTTCATTATATCCTGTCACTTTATAAAAACCATCAAAAAGTAGTTTTCTACCACTCGCTTTAAAAGTAGACTTTTCACCTTTAAAAAGAAGGGTTTGCGACTCAAGTCTTGCTTCTGTCATTTGACAAGCTAAAAAACGGTTATAAATCAGACGGTAAAGTTTAAACTCATCTGCACCCAAATAATCTTTTGCTACCAGTGGAGTAAAGTCAACCATCGTGGGACGTATCGCTTCGTGAGCCTCTTGAGCTCCTTTTGATTTGGTGTTGTAGTTTTTTGCTTTAGCTGGTAGATAGTCATCACCAAAATTGGTCTGAATATACTCACGAGCATTTTCAATTGCCTCTTTGGCGAGATTTAAACTATCGGTTCTCATATAGGTAATTACACCCATATTTCCCTTATCAGTTTTAACACCTTCATAAAGTTTTTGAGCGACCATCATGGTCTTTTTAGGAGAAAAACCAAGCTGTGTCGATGCACTCTGCTGTAGAGTTGAAGTCATAAAGGGTGGAGGAGTTTTACTTTTTCGCTCTCTCTTCTCTAAAGACTCAACCACAAAGTTTTCTTTTGTAGCCGACTGGACTATCTCTGTAGCCATCGCTTCATTTTTAATACTCATTTTATCTAGCTTATTACCATCAAAAGAGTAGATACTAGAGTCAATATTTTTTTCAAATAGACCCTCTATCGTCCAGAATTCTTCTGGTTTAAAAGCTTTTATCTCACGTTCTCTATCTATAACAATTTTAAGTGTTGAACTCTGAACACGCCCTGCACTCAACCCTTTTTGAATTTTACTTGCTAAAAGTGGTGAAAGTTTATACCCAACGATTCTGTCAAGAAGTCGTCTTGCTTGTTGTGCATTAATAGAGTCCATGTCTAGTTTTCTAGGATTGTCCAGTGCATGCTGAATGGCTGTTTTAGTAATTTCATGAAAAACAATTCTAGGTAGAGACTCAGGCTCTTTTTTTATGGCCATAGCAATATGGTAACCAATAGCTTCTCCCTCACGATCCTCATCGGTCGCGATATAAATGGTCTCTGCCTCTTTTGCCAATTTTTTCAACTCTTTTACAACAGGGTTCACATCTCTAGGTATCGAATACTTAGGTACAAATGTACCATCTTCATCTACCGTAATTCCAAATGAACTCTTAGGTAAATCTCTAATATGCCCTTTTGAAGCCACAACCTTATAGTTTTTTCCAAGAAAAGCAGAGATCGTTCTAGCTTTTGCTGGGGACTCCACAATAATTAAGTTTTTCATATATTCTCTGCACCCATCCAATAATTTCTCGAATTGTAACAGAATCTTTTTATAAAAAGCAACCATTATTAGCGATAAACAGTAAAAAACGTAATGATTAATCCATCTTTTGCTATACTTGTGTCTAAAAACAGGGAGATAATACTAAACATGTTTGAAATTATGGGATATTTAGCACCAGTCTTTGCTCTAATCGTTTTACTTACATTGGGAGTATTTATACTTATACTCATTCAAATGAATATAAATAAAAAAACAACAGCAATGTCAAATAATTCTGCTTGTAGAAAAGTTAGAATAGAAAATTTTATACGCAATTGGACAGACTTTTTTTGGTCCAACAGTATGAGATTTGCATGGATAACACTTTTTTTACTCACTATTATTGTCTACAGTTATGTTGGTTATGCACATTTTCATATTTTTACAGGAGCAGTTATTAGTGTTATCTTCTCTATTATTGCACTCATCTTTTTTTATTTTTCATGGAAAAGTTATTATGCTTTTGAAGAGAAAGCAAAACAACGACTCACTACATTTGAAGATGCTATTAAAGCAGGTATTGATAAAGAGATTAGTTTTGAAGGAGACAATATTCAATCTTTTTCCAAAGACGATGATAATATGGATACAGATGAACAAAAATTCTATTTTCCTGTTGGTACTAAAAAAATAGCCTATCCTCTTTTTCAAAAAAATGTAAAAAAACAGCCCATTATTGCTGAACGAAAATTAGAGGTTCTAATCTTATCACGAGAGTACTTTAGCATCTGTCAATCTGCAACTTCATTTAACCTATTAAATCCCAAACAGGCGGCTGCACCCAAAAAATGTGCTGATGTAAAAGCCTCAGGAGAATGTCAAGAGCACTACTACTCTCAAATGAGAAATGTCCTCTATAAAGAGGATGCCATTCAAATTATTTTTGATAATGAAGATGATAATGTTATTTTTAAATGTCCAAAAATGGCACCAAATAGAAAACCTGCTATTAAGGCATTAAAAGAGAAACTAAGAATAACAGAAAGACAAAGACTGGCTAAAATTGATGAGCATAAGAAATTTAAAGATATAAGAGAAGATAAAAATGATATTACTAAAAAGAGTGATAAGTTAGAAGATGAAGAGTAAAATTAGGTTGTTACAAAATGGTATAAAATCTTAATGTTTTTGGTAGATTTTATTTAAATTATATAAATAATATTTTTTTAGTTATAATAAATATATATGGAACATAAGGGATTTCTATTGACCTTTTTATTGCACTACAACTTTATATTGTTGCAATAGAAGGTATATAATCTACTCTATCTTTACAATACAAGGGATATTTTTGAATTTTAAAAACTTTTTAACAGAATATGGTGAGCATGTTCCTGGATATGAGGTTACTGTTGTCAACGAAAGAGAAGCAAGAGCAGCCTCAGGGATACTTTTTATGCTGGGGATGATTGTAATCTTTGTAAGTATAGGATACAATCATATTATAGTAGCCAGAGTCTATCTTGCATTTATGTTTATGGATTTTACTGCCAGAATGATTAGCCCCTCATATGCTCCTTCCCTCCTTTTAGGTAAATTTATCGTAAGAAACCAAGAACCAGAATACACAGGAGGACTCCAAAAACGCTTTGCATGGACGCTTGGTTGGTTCATCTCTTTACCTATGATGTGGTGGTTTGTAATTCATTGGGATATTACTTTTTATAAAGTTTTAATATGTGTACTATGTCTAACCCTAATGTTTTTAGAAACTGCTTTCTCTGTCTGTGTTGGATGTATGATATATAAGGCAATTATAAAAGAGGATCCAAAGCATTGCCCTGGAGGTGTATGTAAAATCAAACAAAAAGAACCTATACAGATGTTTAATCCTATCCAAAAGATTATAGCTATCTTAACATTGCTTGGATTGATAGCAGGAACCTATCTTTTTATTGCTAAAACTGAATCAAAAACATTCTTTGGTGAATTTTTATATGAGATGGTTTTAACAAAAGAACAATTAAAGCAAGCCGAAGAGGAAAAAATGGAAGCAGAATTTAATAGTGGTGATGATGATGATTTTTAATTGCTAAACTAGGGAGGCTAAATATTTCTATGTCAATTCGTTAAAATAACAAATTCAAAAGGAAATGACATGGAAAGAGAATTTGATTTAAAAGAAGCACTAAAAGCAGAGATAATACTCCACTCCAAGAATGTTTTCACCTTTCAGTCAAGGTATATAGAAGTACCAAGAGACTAAAATACTACTTTGAACTAACAAACACCAAACCCATATTATTGCTAAGAGAAGATATTCTTCTCTTTATACTATAGATAATAGCTATAAAATATCTACTTCTCAAAAGCCTCAATAACTACTCTAAACTGAAAAAGATACTATGGATGGAGCTAACCAAGACCCATTAGGAGCTTCCTTTCTCTTTGTATGGTTAGATGCAATTTGTTATACAGTAACAGAAGATGGACATTATATTTCTAAAGCTTTTTATAAAGAAAAGAGAGAATAATCATATAGAGGAGAGTAAGAATAAAGAGAGTATGTTTGTTTAAATAGAAGACTCATGCATATACTACTATTTGAGTAAAAATATAGATAAGTAAAATAGGACTTAAGTAAGTCCTATTAATTATTATTCGCTCTCTTTTGGCTCGTAATCATCACCTGTAGCACCTGCATCCATCATACCATACATGAGTCCACGAACAGTCTCAGCCATCTTTAGCATATCATCTG
>Ga0256827_10000328_pt1 | contig 28656 bp, 24 predicted proteins | sample CV84metaG_FD_185977 | JGI IMG/M metagenome (GOLD analysis project Ga0256827, IMG submission 185977) | Hydrothermal vent microbial communities from East Pacific Rise, Pacific Ocean - CV84 | ecosystem: Environmental > Aquatic > Marine > Hydrothermal vents | place: Pacific Ocean: East Pacific Rise...
CCTAATAATGTATTACTTTTTTTATTTGATCATCTGAGCATTTTTTACAAAATACTCAAATAATGAAACAATATTCTAATGTCTATAAAGTTTAGCTTCCGTTTAAGCTATTCTTTATAGGATGGTTAGTTTTAAATTATTGAAATTATAAAATACTTGAGTTACATTTTAGTTACATATAAATTTTATTTCTCTTATGTAATCAAAATGTAATCACACTTAAATATACTTTCAATATTAAATTATTAAGGAATGAAAAAATGAAAAAAATTGTATTATCAGCATTGACTGCTATGACACTAGGTACAGTTGGTGCAAATGCTATGGATCTATACCAAGATGCAAACGGACAAGTATTTACTTCTGATGCTGAGGGTCGTACACTTATTAAAGACAAATCTGTTCCTGTATTTGGAAAAGCTGATAAATTCAAATTTTCTGGTTTAACATATATAGGGTATACGTATAATGATTTCAATACAGATACTGATAACGTTGATTTTAATAATGATAGCTCTCAGTTTGAAGTTCGTCGTGCTTACTTTCAACTAAAAGCATATCTTATGGATGATCCAAAATCTTATTACCGTGTAACTTTTGATGTTCACCAAGATAATAAAATAAATGGTGATTCTACAGATGGAGATAATCTATTACGTGTAAAATATGCTTATGTATTCTTAAACAACATTCTTCCTTTTACTGGTGTTGAGATCGGTATCGCACATAGACCATGGCACGATTATGAGGAGCATAATGCTTGGTACTACCGTAATATCTCTAAAGTACTTGTAGAGCAAGGAAATGGTGCACACCTTTCAAACTCTGCTGACTTTGGTTTTAACTTTAAAACAAAAACTCAATATTTTGATTCTGAACTAGGTCTATTTAATGGTGAAGGTTACCACAGCATACAAAATGAAAAAGGTATGAGTTTTGAGTGGAGAACTACTGCTCACTTACTTGGCGTTAACGGTAAAGACAAACAAACTACAAAAACTTACTGGGATGCTTCATTTTTTGGTCAGTACAATATGGATCATAAAACTGTAGAAGTAAACACAGTTGAAGAAACTCAAGATTTGATTTTTGGTGGACTACATACAGTATATAACCAGCCATCATTCTTAGTTGCGGCACAATATGTATACTCTGATAATACTTCAAATATCACAAATAATATATCAAAACAAGCAGGTGCAGGTTACTCTATAAATGGTGAGTACCGTTTTGGATCACAAAAAGAGTATAGAGTGTTAGGTCGCTATGACTCTTGGACACCAGAAGCTCAAAGTGGAGCTAGTGAATATGAACAAGCAACTTATATAGCTGGTTTAGCATGGGAACAAAATAGAAATATCCAATGGGTAGCTAATATAGATATTACTGATAACGAAGCTGGTTCAAATCGTGAAAAATATAATGGTAGTGCGTATATGGTAACAGCTGAAGTAAGATTCTAAAAACTAAAAGCTATTTCTCCCATATAAAAATAGAAAATACATCTATTAAAGATAAGAGTTTAAATACTCTTATCTTATTTTTTAACAATAGCAAAAGATAATTTTAAAATCTCTTTATGTTTTTTTATATACTGATTTAAATCTTCTAACTTTAAAGCTTTTATCTTTTCAAGTTCTTCTGTAGAATGACCAAGATTAAATCCATTATAATATTCCATAAAAGTTCTATTTAAACGCTGACTCATAGTTTCAACTCTAAGAGGCTCACTTCCAAGTAAAAACTTTTTAGTTTGATCTAATTCATCTTGTGTTACACCATTCTTTACAAACTCTGATATAACTTTTTCAACAGTTACTTTTGCCTCATCCATAGAATCTAATTTTGTTTGAAGATAACCACTCATATATGAACTTGATTTTGAAACATGTAATCGTGCATATGCAGAGTATGCCAAACCTTTTTTCACCCTTATCTCTTCCATAAGTCTACTTCCAAAACCACCAGTACCAAGTATAAAAGTTGCAACTTTTGCTTTATATAAATCTTTATTTTGTATTTTTAGATTATATGGAGAACCAAAATATATATATGCTTGTTGTGTATCTTTTGTTATAATCGATGTACCTGGTGTTTTTACAACTTCATAATAAGGAACATCTTCTCTAACGCCAATAGGCAACCTTTTTAAGACTTTTGAAATATTTTTCTTTATCTCTTTTATGCTTATATCACCACCAACTACTACTATAGCTCTCGATAAAACAAGATACTCTTCTACAAATGATTTTACATTTTTTAATGATATTTTTTTTACACTATCAACTGTTCCTGAACTAGGTTGTGCTAAAACTGTACCTTTAAAAAGTATAGATTTTAGAGCATTGGAAGCAACATAATCAAAATTATTTTCTCTTCTACTTATGGAACCTAAAGTCATAGTTTTAATTTTACTAATACTTTCTTTTGTGTAATTTGGATCAAGAAGAAGCTCATCCAAATATTTTATACTACTCTTATATTCATCTTTTAAAGAACTAACTTCCAGTACAAAGGTCTCTTTACCTGCAGAAGCTGATATACTTATAGCACGAGATTCTAATTGTTCAGAAAATCCATTTGAACCAAGTTTTTTTGTTCCATTATTTAATAAGCTTGCACTGAATCTTGCTAAACCAGCAATTTTCTCATCTGTAATACTTCCAGCATTTGTAAATACTATCTGTGTGGTAACCAGTGGTAATCTTTTATCCTCTTCATATATCAAAGGTACTTTTATACCATTTATATCTATGCTTTCTATCTTTGCCGCCATAAGGATCTGTCCTATTATTAATATTATATAAAATATTTTTTTCATTATTCAAATATCTCTAGTATCTTATAAGCAGTATTTCTTACTGCTGGTGTTTCACCTATATCTTTGATAAGGTGAACCATCTCATCTTTAGCCATCTCATACGCTGCTCCAGCTGAGCTAACAACATTTTCTTCCATCATAGTTGAACCAAGGTCATTTGCACCAAAACGAAGTGCCATCTGCCCGATATATGGTCCTTGAGTAACCCACGAACTTTGGATGTTTGGCACATTGTCCAGATAGAGCCTTGCCACCGCTAATAGCCTAAGATAACGGTTCGAAGATGGTTTTTTTATATCTGGAATTTGACGAAGTAGTTCTGTATTCTCAGATTGAAAACTCCACATTATAAATGCTCGAAAACCACCCGTTTCATCCTGAAGTTTTCTGATCATATCAAAATGTTCAACTATATCTTCATCACTCTCTACTGTTCCATACATCATAGTAGCTGTACTCATGATATCTAGCTTATGTGCTTTTCTATGGATATCTATCCAGACATCACTATCTATCTTTTTAGGTGCGATAATATCTCTTACCTTATCAGAGAGTATCTCTGCTCCAGCACCTGGTATAGAAGCTAAACCTTTTGCCTTTAAACGCTCAAGTACCTTTTCAACACTAATGTGTGAAACCTTTGCTATAAAATCTATCTCTATAGAGCTAAAGCCATGAATAGTAATAGTAGGATATTTAGTATGGATATGCTCTACTAAATCTTCATACCACTCTATTTTAAGTTTTGGATGCACACCACCTTGAAAGAGTATCTGTGTACCACCTATTTCCAAAAGTTCATCTATTTTTGTATCTATCTCATCAAAAGTGAGCACATAAGCATCTGCATCTTTTTCATGTCTATAAAAAGCACAAAACTTGCAATCAACCCAGCAGATGTTAGTATAGTTTATGTTTCTATCTATAACAAAAGTTGTTATACCCTTTGGATGTAACTCTTTTTTTCTTTTTGATGCCAGTCTGCCTAGATCTTTTAAATCAGCATTTTTTATAAGCTCAAGTGCCTCTTGTTTTGTCAATCTTTTCATTTAGCCACTTTGTCTGTTAATTTATTGAGTCCACCATCTATCTTGGCTACAACTTTATTATTATGTAGACCATGAAGTTTTTTTAACCATGATGCATTTCTATACGCAATTTTAGTAGAACCATCTTTATCTTCATAAACAAGAATTTTAAGAGGCAGGTCCAAAGAAGCTAACATATTTTCTTGCATAAGCTCTGTACCTAGTTTTGGATTACCAAAAACTATAAGTTTAGATTCTCTTAACTTCATATCTATCATATTGGCGTTAGCCTGATGATTTATAATTGCAAAAACACCAAATCCTTTTGCTCTAACCATATCTCGTAATTTAACTATTGTATCATTAACACTATATTTACTTGACTTTATGATGATATCATTAGCAAATAATGATACCCCTAACGCCAATATTAACAACATTTTTTTCATTATTTCCATCCTATATTTTTTGGATTTTTATATCTTTACTAAAAAAGAGTTAAAGGAGAAGTTAGATTTATAATTATTTATCTTTACTAATTGCGTCCAAAACACCATTTATAAACTTAGGAGATTGTTCTGTTCCAAATGCTTTAGTTATCTCTACTGCTTCATTTATAACAACAGCCGAATCAAGTTCACCAAATAATATCTCATAAGCAGCAAGACGCAGAGTCGCTCTTTCTATGCTTCCTAATCTTTCAAAATCCCAATCTTTAAGATGTTCTATAATAGCTTTATCGCAAACTTCCAAATTTGTCATAACACCTTCATAAAGATCTAAAGCAAAATCTTTTTGTTTATTTCTGATTTTTTTCTCTTCAAGTATCTCTGCTGTATGTTCAGTAGTGTTACCATTTCCTAAGTCAAAAGCGTATAATAGGCTAACAACAGCCATCCTTGCATGATGTCTAGTTGCCATTACAGTTCCTCATAAAGATCTAACATCTCGATAACAGTAGCCATAGCTTCAAAACCTTTATTTCCAGCTTTTGTTCCAGCTCTTTCAATAGCTTGCTCTATAGTGTCAGTTGTTAAAAGTCCAAAACTTACTGGTTTTTGATACTTTAAACTCATAGTTGCAATACCTTTAGTAGCTTCTGCACTTACATAATCAAAATGAGGAGTTGCGCCACGAATAACAGCCCCCAATGCACAAATAGCATCATATTTACCGCTTGATAATAACTGATCAACTATCATAGGGAGTTCAAATGCACCAGGTACTAATACGTGAGTTAGATCTTCACTATTACCACCATGACGATCAAATGCATCCTTTGCACCTTCTACAAGTCTATCAACTATAAAATGGTTCCATCTTGTACTTACAATAGCAATTTTTTTACCATTTACTACTTTTAATTTACCTTCAATTAGTTTCATATTTTTTCCTTTATATTTTAAATAAGTTTTATATATCTCTTATTTTTTTTACAGTTTCTATAACTTTATCAAGATTATCTAGTGTTAGCATATTGGGACCATCACTAAGTGCTATACTTGGATCAAAATGTGTTTCAAAAAAGAAACCATCTACACCAACAGCAGCAGCAGCTTTTGCAAGATATGGAACCATAGAACTATCTCCACCAGTTTTACCATCTTTAGCCGTTGGCATTTGAACAGAATGTGTTGCATCAAATATAACAGGTGCATACTCACGCATAATCACTAAATTTCTCATATCTACAACCATATTTCCATATCCAAAACTATTACCACGTTCACAAAGATAAACACCATGTTTTTGAGCATTTTTATAAGTTGCTTCACTGCATCCTCTTGTTTGAAGAATTTTCAAAAGTGGATACTTCATAGCATCCGCAGATAAAAACTGACCTTTTTTTATGTTTACTTCACAATCTGTTTTAGCACAAGCAACAAGAAGATCTGTTTGACGACATAAAAATGCAGGTATTTGTAGCATATCCACAACTTTAGCTGCATCTTGCACTTGTATACTTTCATGTACATCTGTAACTATTTTATATCCAAAATCATCTTTAACTTTTTGAAGAATCCTTAAACCTTCTTGCATTCCTAAACCACGAAATGATTCTAAAGAGGTACGATTTGCTTTATCAAAACTTGATTTAAAATAAAAATCTACACCCTCATCATTATGATATTTTTCAAGCCCACGAGCTATTTTAAAGATATTTTCTTCACTCTCAATTACACATGGTCCTGCTAAAAGTTTCATTTTCATAAATATAATTACCTTTTTAAATAAGGCAGTGATTATACCACATTAGTAATATATTGACAATACAGGTTCAATCTAAATTACTTTGTTCTAACAACAAAAACACCAGCAATAATGATCAAAATAATACCAAATAGTGTACTAAATGATGGTAAAGCATCACCTAATATCAATCCAATAAAAATAGAAAAAAGTATATTTGTATAACTTACGGCACCAACTATACCAGCTTTTGTTTCAGCATATGCCTTGGTCATAAGAACTTGAGAAAGTGTTGCAAATAATCCCATAGAAATAACATAAAACCAAACTATCCCAGATGGTACAACAAAAGAACTAAACATAAAATCTAATTCAGATATATCTATATAAGGTGAAACGAAAAATAAAAGAATAGGTCCAAGAGTTCCAGTTAACATAAAAGATAATACTATAGCCCTTGTATCATAATAACTTTTTAATTCTCTTACAGATGTGTATGCTAATGCCGCTCCAATACCAGAAAAAATACCTAATAAATCATACTTTGAAAAACCAATTCCACTTGGCTGTGTAATAAAAACAATACCTACAAAACCTATAAATATAGCACCCCAACCCTTTAGTGTCAATCTCTCATTTAGAAATAAGAACGCAAATATAGCTGTAAAAATTGGTGAAGTTTTAGAATATGTCATTGCATCACCTAAAGATATATGTGCAATATTATAGAAAAATGCCAATAAAGCCATAAACCCCATAAAGCCACGAAAAAATAATAAAAAAGGTTTCCCACCTTTATGAATCATTGGTTTTCTCAAAACAGCTAAACCTATAATTATTACACCTGCAATATTTCTAAAAAACACAACTTCCAAAGAACTCATATATTGTGATGCAAGTTTTGCAAAAGCACCCATTATCGCAAATGTAAAGGATGCGATAAGCATATATCTAACACCTTTGTTTAATTCAAAAAATATCTTCATAAATGCAATTATATCCACTTTTAAACTTATCATCACTAGTTATTTACCTCATCTTTGTATAATCCTAAAATCACAGACCAAAGGAATTATAATGGGTAATTTAATAATTTTTACTATTTTGGCATTTGTATTTTATAAAATTTACAAAAGCTATAGTAAATATGAAGCATATTCAAAAAAAGCATTTAAAGAATTTTCAGTATCTTATGCATCTTTAAAAAATAGCGAACTTGGCCTTTTTGTAGCATTAGTTGCAAAGGTTGCAAAAGCTGATGGAAAAGTTGACAACTTAGAGGCTCAACTTATAGGTATTATGTTTGACGATATATCATCCGTTTTTCCAGAACCACAAAAAACAAAACAAATACTAAAAGATATATTTAATGAAGAAAAAAATATAACTAACAATACACAAAGTATTGCTCAATCTCTAGCGTACTCCATAAAAAAAGACAAATCAAAACAACAGCAATTTATGGGATTTTTAATACAACTCGCGTTTATAGATGGTGAAGTAAGTAAAAGTGAAGAGGAAATACTAGCTTTAATAGCAGAAACATTAGAGTTTGATCCAAAAACTTACCATGCATTTTTTGATCAATTTGAAAAGATAACGGCAAATATAACACCAAAAGCGAATATTGATGATGCTTATAAGATTATTGGCGTTAGCAAAGATGCTGATCTTTCAACAGTTAAAAAAGCATATAGAAAACTTATAAGAGAGTATCATCCAGATATCATAAAATCACAAGGGAAAAGTGAAGAATATATGAAAGAAGCTACTGCTAAAACTCAAGAAATAAATCAAGCTTATGAAATGATAAAAGATTACCTATCTAAATAAAATCTTTTTCCCAAAAAAATTCTATCCAATTTGTAGCCTCATTTATCCAAAAATGAGGTTTATAAATAGATGTATCTTTATAAAAAAGTGTAGCTGATTTGAATTCTATATCATTAAATTCATTTTCAAAATAAGTTATTATATATTTTAAAGTTTCTCCACTATCTGCTATATCATCAAGAACTAAAACTCTTTTTTTATCTACAAAATCACAACTTCCAAAATGAGCAAGTTCATCTCTTTTACATTCATTATCATATAATTCAGTTCTTATTGTCTCAACTTCTCTTATATTTAGCCCCTCTGCCATAGCATGAGCAAGACTAAGCCCACCCCTCGCGATAGCAACTATAGCCTGTGGATCAAAACTTTGTACTTCACTTATTAAAGTGTTAGTATCTTTTCTAAAATTTTCATATGAATAATACTGTTTCAAAATATTCCTTATTAAAGTTGAAGTTTTTTGATAGTATACTATTTTAACACTAATAAAGTAGGATTTAAAAATGGTAAAAACAATTGTAAAGGTAACTTTCATAGCACTTGTTACTATGATATTTAATGCTTGTTCAGATAAAGAACCTGAACCAAAAAATGTAGAAACAAATGGATGCTATATAGATGAGGCCAAAGCACCAACATGGGCCTGTGTTCCAGAAGTAAAAGGATACTATGCTGGCGTAGGTATATCTGAAAAAAGTGCTGCTGGTATATCACATATGCGTCGTGTTGCTTTAGCAAATGGCCGTTCAGACCTTGCTCAACAAATAGAAGTTCAAGTTAAAGATAAAATTGAAGCTTTTACAAAAGCAACTGGAACAGGCTCATTTGAATCAGTAGACAAAGTTACGACAGCTGTTACAAAACAAGTTGCAAAAGTAAATCTAAAAGGCTCTAAAGCAGTTGATTATTGGGAGTCCCCAAAAAAAACAATCTATATACTAGTAACTATACCAGAATCGAACGTAAATAAAACTGTCAAAGATACTATAAAATCTGTTGCATCAAGTTACCAAAATGATGATGCTAGATGGCAGCAATTTCAATCAGAACAAGCTCTTCAAAAACTAGATAAAGAGTTTCCTACAAACTAATCTTCATCACAATGGGACAAGCGTCCCATATTTAGATATAATTTCATAAAAATATTACTCTTCATAATCTATAAGGTTCATCACATGAAAAAAATTGCCATAATCGGTCGTCCAAATGTTGGAAAAAGTTCACTATTTAACAGACTTGTAAAAAAAAGAGATGCTATCACTTCAGATTTAGCTGGAACAACTAGAGATGTAAAAAGAAAAACAACTATAATAAGAGACAAAGAAGCTTTACTTCTAGACACTGGTGGACTAGATAAAGGATGTGAGCTTTTCGATAAAATAAAAGAGATGTCTCTAAAAGCTGCATATGCTGCAGATATAATACTATATATGGTAGATGGTAAAGGCATACCTGAAGATGAAGATAAAAAACTTTTTTATGAACTACAATCCATGGGAAAAAATATGGCTCTTGTTGTAAATAAAATAGATAATGATAAAATGAAAGAAAAACTTTGGGACTACTATGAATTTGGTACAGATGCAATATTTGGTATTTCTGTTTCTCATAATAGGAATACAGTAGAACTACTAGATTGGATATACGATAAACTTCCAGATTCTGATATTATCAAAGAAGATGAAGAAGAAAATATACAAATTATAGAACCTCAAGAGATAAGTGATGAAGAATTTTTCTCAAGTCTAGAAACTCAAAATGATGAAGAAGATGAATATACATATTGGGATGAAGATGAGATGGATGGAGTGGTTGAAGATGACACTATATTCGGAAATAATGATAGAATAAAAGAGTTTAATGAAGATGATATTAATCATATTAAAATAGCCATCATTGGTCGTACAAATGTTGGAAAAAGTTCACTTTTAAATGCTTTACTAGGTGAAGAACGTTCTGTTGTAAGTAGTGTTGCAGGAACAACAATAGATCCTATAGATGAAACAATAGACTATAAAGACAAACAGATAACTTTTGTAGATACTGCAGGTTTAAGAAGACGTGGAAAAATAGTAGGCATAGAAAAATATGCTCTTATGAGAACTACTGAAATGTTAGAAAATGCAAATATGGCTCTAGTCGTACTAGATGCAAGTGAACCTTTTTTAGATTTAGATGAAAAGATAGCAGGACTCGTAGATAAAAACCGTCTTTCATGTATAATAGTTTTAAACAAATGGGATATTTCAAAACGTGAAGAACATGATAAAATTATCAAAGAAGTCAGGGACAGATTTAAATTTTTAGCTTATGCACCTATTATAACATTATCTGCTCAAACTCATTTAAGAGTAGATAAATTACATGATATGATTTTAGAAATAAACGAAAATTATTCTCAACGTATACCAACATCAAAAATCAATGAAATTATAGAAAAAGCACTTCGTCGTCATACACTTCCAAGTGTTAGTGGACAAGTTATACGTATATACTATGGAACTCAATATGAAACACGCCCACCTAAGATAGCTATAATTATGAATAAACCAAGTGGATTACATTTCACATACAGAAGATATTTAGTTAACAAGATGAGAGAAGCATTTAATTTCACAGGAACACCTTTATTATTTAAAGCAAAAAAGAAAGGTGAAAAATAATAAAAAAACATAATGCAAAATTTATCTATATCTAAATATTTTATCTTAAGTTTAGTATTTATAAATATTAATGCAGATAACTTAGAAGAATCAATAAAAAATGGCATCTTAACAACTAATTTTAAAACTTTTTACTTTAATGGAGATAGAGATAACCGTACAGATAGAGAAGCACTAGCTGTTGGTGGTATAGCTAAGTATGAGTCTGCTTCTTACTATGGTTTTAGTGTAGGTACTGGCTTTTATGTTAGTACAGATCTTCTAAAGTCAGGATGGCAAACTGCACAAAAAGGCTCTATAGAAAATGGTGGCAGTGAAAATATTGTAACAAAAAACATAGCTGGAAATACTGAGATGGTAAACTACAAAGATGGTAGTTCTATCAATTCACTTGCAGAAGCTTACATACAGTATAGTATCGCTAAGACTTCTATAAAATATGGTCGTCAAAGATTAGATACACCACTTATGAACGATTACTACAATAGATTTTTACCAAATACATTTGAAGCAACACTTCTTACAAACCAAGACCTACCACAAACAAAACTTCTTGGTATATATGCTACTAGATGGAAATACAAAGCAAGTGATGAGTTTATAGGTATGACAGAGGGTTTAGCTGCAGATGAGGATGCTTATAAACCAGATTCTGATGTTATGATAGTTGGTGCTATAAACAAGTCTATACCAAACACTAAACTTCAAGCATTTTACTACATGACACCAGATATCATGAACACTTTTTATGGACAAGCAGATAATAGTGTAAAATTTGGTACTATCAAAGTATCCTCAGCTATCCAATACCTTAATCAAAAAAAGGATGGAAAAGAGTTTTTAGGAAAACTAGACAGTTATCTTCTTGGTACAAAAGTGACTCTTTCATACAATAACTTTAGTATAAAAGGGATGTATGATCAAGTTGGAGACTACACTATCAGAGGTTCAGGTACAGACTACCATACTATAGGTTGGTCACAGTTTGTAAACTTTACAGATATACAGATAGATGGTGAAGCACTAAATGCTGGTGCAGTATCTTATGGTGGAATTATTGGATATAAGTTTACAAACTCACTAAATACAGCTGTAAAATATGTAAGGATAGATCAAGATTTAGAGAAACAAGCAGCAGGGAATACACCAAATACTAGACCTAGCTCAGATGAGTACAATCTAGATATAAAATATAAGATAAATAAAGCATCAAAACTTAGAGTACGTTTTGGATATATAGATTATGAATCTACTCATAAAAATGAGTTTGATGAGATGAACACAAGAATCATCTACGACTATAGATTTACTTTAGCTTCAAAGTAGATCTTTAAAAGATACTAGGGTAAGTCCCTTGTATCTTTTAAAATGGTTTTAAAACAACCATCGCAACTATAAACAACATAAGTATAGTTGGAACTTCATTATAAAATCTAAAAAACTTTCCACTTCTAGTACATCTGTCTTCTAAAAATTCTTTTCTTATCTTCTCAAGTGAGTAAAAATAAGCTATAAGAAGTACAAGAAAAAACAGTTTTGCATGTAACCATCCACCTGTATTAAAAAGGTTAAAATCATCTACTATAGATATATATATCATAGCACTACCACTAAGTATAGTTGCCCACATAGCAGGTACACCTATATACTTAAACAGTTTATACTCCTGTACCTTAACAACCTCTACAAAACCTTTATTCTCTATATGTTCTGCATGATAAACATACAAACGTGGTAGATAAAAAAGTACTGCAAACCATGATATAAAAGATATCACATGAAACCATAAAATCCAATTATACATCTAAAACACTCCTTAAAAGTTTTTTTCTATATATATACTATTGTAGTTTGAACCACCATGTTTTACATCATTTATCAAACCAAATATACCTGAACGGTGCTTAAGTAAAAAACCTATATATGTATCCTCTAAAGGTTTATACTTCACCAATCTACCAAGATCAAAATCAACTGTGATATCAAGATAGTTTAAAAACTTAGATGTATGATCATCTCTTTCTATAGCTTCATCATACTCAGCTTCTAAAACTTCACTTGCATAAGATATTCCCTCTCCAAAACCGAACCTAACTCTATTTTCCCAAAAATCTAAATTGTACAAAAATTTTATATAAACGATACCTTCATATACATCATCATGGGTATACTCATCAAAATAAGCCAATCCACCTTTTAGATAGATATCCAATGGTATATCAAATGTATCTTTACTTAAAAGATATCCACCATCTATAGCAACCATACTAAGATCTTTTGGATGTGAACCAAGTTGACCTATTAAAACTTCACCAAGATCGCTTGTAGTTGCTTCCCCATAAGCTATTCTCATAGAATACTTATCATCAGCAAATAAAGATAAAAATAGCAATAACAACACATATAAAATTTTCAAGAAGTTTCCTTAACAGAGAGGGAGTAGTATATACCAAAAAGGCATATACTAAAAATAGAATAGATTACACGTCCAATGTTTCTAAATCTTTCACACCAACATTTTTATGTGAAGTTATTTTATCATGTAACCTACGAAGAGCTTTACTAGCTCTATCTATAGCCAAATCTATTGCAGCATCTAAAACGTCATCAGTTTGAGATATAACTACAGGTTGTGCATGTGCTATATGTATATCAAATTCAACTAAAACACCTTTTTTTTGAGCACTAATCATACAATTCACACTAGTAAGTTCTAAACCAAATTTTGTAAATACTTCTACAGCACCTTCTATATGTGCTTTTGTATTATCTGTCAATTTCACATCTTTTGAACGAATTTGTAAGTTCATAATAAATCCTTTGTTTTAGAAGTTTTATTTACTTCTATATTTACTAATATAATAACAAAATAAAGCTGAGATTGGTATAATACGACAAAAATTCTAGGAAATAATTAAATGAGAGTATTAACAGGTATTCAACCATCAGGTGACTTACATATAGGCAACTATTTTGGATCAATAAAGCAGATGGTAGATGCTCAAAAAGATAGTGATACATTTGCATTTATAGCAAATTATCATGCTATGAGTAGTGGAAACGGTGGAGACAATTTAGCTAGACTGACTATGCAAACAGCAACAGATTTTTTAAGCTTGGGTATAGATTATAAAAAATCAACATTTTGGGTGCAATCAGATGTAAAAGAAGTGCTTGAATTATATTGGATACTATCTGCTTTTACTCCTATGGGTCTGCTAGAGCGTGCACATAGCTACAAAGATAAAGTCGCAAAAGGTATCAATGCCAATCACTCATTATTTTCTTATCCTGTTTTAATGGCAGCAGATATTTTGCTATACTCTCCAGAAATTATACCTGTTGGAAAAGATCAGATACAACATGTTGAGATAGCTCGTGATATAGCTATCAAATTTAATAATGAATACGGAGAAATCTTTAAGATACCTAAATTTAAAATAGAAGAAAATGTTGCAACAGTACCTGGAACAGATGGACAAAAAATGTCAAAATCTTATAAAAACTGTGTAAATATCTTTGGTGAAGAAAAATCTCAACTAAAAACTATCAAAAAAATAGTAACAGAACAAGTAGCCCTTAAGGAACCAAAAGAGTGGAAAAACTGTAATGTTTACAATATGGCGAAACTATTTTTAAGTAAAAATGAATGTTATGAACTTCAACAAAGATATGAATCCGGGGGTGAAGGACATGGTCATTTCAAGATATATCTTGCAGAAATAATGTGGGAATATTTTAAAGATTATAGAGAAAAAAGAGAATACTATCTAAACCATCAAGATGAAGTGAGAGAAATTTTAAACTTCGGTGCACAAAAAGCTACTAGAATAGCCTATCCAATGATGGATAAAATAAGATCTGCCACAGGTATAAAATACTAAGAACAACTAAAGGAGTTCCCTTTGTTGTTCTTTTATTATTTCATCCTTCTTTTTTCTAAGTTCTTCTTCTAGCTTTTTTTCAAGTGCATCTTGAGCCTCTTTATCTGCTTTACGAATTCTATTAATTTTATCATTCTCTCTATGTTTTTTTGCTGCAAGATACCTTTTCTTCATATCATTTTTATCTTTTAATTTTTGATTATCTTGAACATATTTTTCTAAAACACCAGATAACTTTATATTACTAGAATGTTTAAAATAATATTCTAAGATACTATTTTTATATGATTCATCAATTAAATTATTATTAACTAAATCCATAAAAAGTTTATAATTATTTTCTTTCATAGATAAATGAAATTTTTCATCTATATTTCTTATATAAAAATCATTTTTTTTTGAAAGTTTTCTAAGTTGATTAAGATAAATATTTTTATCTTTTTTTAAATTCTTTTGTATATCAAAGCCATATTTTTTTGTTTTTTTAACATCACTAAGATATAAGTTTATATCTTTTCTATTTTCTTTATATATTTCTATATTTTTTAATTTAGCTATTTTATCTACATTATTATATATAATATCACCTAAAGCAGCGTAAACAATAGGATTTTTTGCAAAGGAAAATGTAAACAAAAAAGTCAATAATAATAATTTATACATCTATTTAAACCTATTTTTTAAGTATTATAGCAGTTTTTTTGATTTATTTAAAAATGGAGAAATAGTACCAAATGGTACTATTTATTTATGTAATAGTTAAATACTAACCGTTACGTTTTTTAATGATCTCTTCAGATACATTTCTTGGAACTTCTTCATAATGATCAAATTCCATTGCATATGTAGCACGCCCTTGAGTAGCAGAACGAAGATCAGTTGAATAACCAAACATCTCAGCAAGTGGAACAAATGCATCAACGATTTTATTTCCAGCTCTATCACCCATATTGTTAACTTGACCACGACGACGGTTAAGGTCACCAATAACATCACCCATGAAATCTTCAGGAACTTCAACTTCAACTTTCATCATCGGTTCTAAAATAGATGGCTGAGCTTTACGACAAGCTTCTTTGAAACCCATAGAAGCAGCAAGTTTAAATGCCATTTCATTTGAATCTACATCATGATATGAACCATCATAAAGTGTAACTTCAACATCTTCCATTGGATATCCAGCAAGAACACCATTTTGCATAGCTTCTTCACAACCTTTTTCAACAGCTGGAATATATTCACGTGGTACAGTACCACCTTTAATTTCATTATTGAAAACAAAACCAGTATCAGCTTCACCTGGCTTAACTTTTAAGAATACATGACCATATTGACCACGACCACCAGATTGTTTAGCATATTTATATTCTTGATTAACTTCAACTTTAATAGACTCACGATAAGAAACCTGCGGTGCACCAACTTCAGCTTCAACTTTAAATTCGCGTTTCATTCTATCTACAAGAATTTCAAGGTGTAACTCACCCATACCAGAAATAATAGTTTGACCTGTTTCTTCATCAGTATGAACTCTAAAAGATGGATCTTCTGCAGCTAATTTACCTAGTGCGATACCCATTTTTTCTTGATCAGCTTTAGTTTTTGGCTCAACTGCAACAGAGATAACTGGCTCTGGGAAGTCCATACGCTCTAATACAATTTTTTCTTCTGGTGAACATAAAGTATCACCAGTTGTAGTTGCTTTAAGACCAACAACTGCACCAATTTCACCAGCATATATCTCTTTAACTTCTTCACGTTTAATAGCATGCATCTTAACAATACGACCAACACGCTCTTTTTTATCTTTTGTAGTATTGTGAACATAAGAACCTGATTCTAATGAACCACGATATACACGGATAAATGTAAGAACACCAACAAATGGGTCAGTCATAATTTTAAATGCTAGTGCAGCAAATGCACCATCATCAGTAGACTCAACAACAACTTCTTGTTCTTCATCATCCATTAATGTACCACGAATAGCTTCAGCTTCAACTGGAGAAGGTAAATATGCAACAACAGCATCAAGTAAAGTTTGAACACCTTTGTTTTTAAATGCAGTACCAGGAGTCATTGGAACAACAGCCATACCAAGTGTAGCTGCTTTGATAGCTGCAACGATCTCTTCTTGAGCGATCTCTTCACCATCTAAGAATTTTTCAGCGAAATCATCATTACCTTCAACTTCTGCTAAAGTTTCAAGCATTTTTTCTCTATACTCTTCAGCTTTGTCCATTAACTCCGCACGAATATCTTGTACATGATAGTTAGATCCCATAGCAGCATCAGCATCCCAAACAATCTCTTTCATAGTTACAAGATCAACAACACCTTCAAAGTTTTCTTCAGCACCAATTGGTAATTGGATAGGCATTGGATTACCTTTAAGACGATCACGAATTTGGTTTTCAACTTCATAGAAATCAGCACCAGTTCTATCCATCTTGTTAACAAAAACAATAGAAGGTACTTTATAACGGTTACGTTGTCTCCAAACTGTTTCAGATTGAGGCTGAACACCACCAACTGCACAAAAAACAGAAACAGCACCATCAAGAACACGCATAGAACGTTCAACTTCAATAGTAAAGTCAACGTGACCCGGAGTATCTATAATATTTATCTGTTTACCAGCCCATTCACAAGTAGTTGCAGCAGAAGTAATTGTAATACCACGCTCTTGCTCTTGTTCCATCCAGTCCATAGTAGCAGCACCATCATGAACCTCACCGATTTTATGTTCAACACCAGTATAGAAAAGGATTCTTTCTGTTGTTGTTGTTTTACCTGCATCGATATGCGCAGCAATACCGATATTTCTTACATCATTTAATTTGTGACTTCTTGCCATTGTTTCAATGCCTTAAATTTTAATTTTATTTAGAGTTGGACCTCTTTTACCAAGATAAAATATTACCCTTGTAAAAGAGGTCAGTAGAAAGTGATTCTAGATTAAACTAGAATGCACTTTTAAGTTAATGACCTTTAAAGACTACCAGCGATAGTGAGCAAATGCTTTATTTGCTTCAGCCATTTTGTAAGTATCTTCTTTTTTCTTAAATGCAGAACCTTTATCTGATGATGCATCCATAAATTCATTTGCTAATCTTTCAGCCATAGTTCTCTCGTTACGTTTACGAGCAGCATCTATTAACCATCTAATTGCTAATGATTGTTGACGTACTGGGCGTACTTCTACTGGAACTTGATAAGTAGCACCACCAACACGACGGCTTTTAACTTCTATAATTGGCTTAATATTTTCAATAGCTTCATTAAATGTATCTATCCCTGATTTTTCACCACGAGAGCTAATGATATCCATTGCACTATATATGATCTTTTCAGCTGTTGATTTTTTACCATCTAACATTACTTTGTTTATAAATTTCGTCAGTACCTTACTTCCATAAATTGGATCTGGCATTACCGGACGAACGGGAGCTTTTCTTCTTCTCATTTCTGAATTTCCTTCTTCTTCAATTTGTTTCTTCAAATTTACTCAAAATAAACTACTAAAAGTTTATCCTGCAGCTATTGAATATAATAATAGACTATGTCGCTTCACTAGATTTTAAAATAAAACTAGTTCCATGAGCTTTCTGCCAAAGAAAACTAAGCGTTAGCGCATAAAAAAACGGTTTTTCTGTCACTAAGCGCATATAAGGGCTAAGTGCATTGTTGTCATTTTATGTACTAATAAATTATTTAACTTACTAAAAAATAGTTCCTATTTTTTAGGACGCTTAGTTCCATATTTAGAACGAGCAACCATACGATTAGCAACACCAGCAGTATCAAGAGCACCACGAACGATATGATATTTTACACCAGGTAAATCTTTAATACGACCACCACGTACAAGTACGATAGAGTGTTCTTGAAGGTTATGACCTTCACCACCGATATATGAGATAACCTCAAAACCAGATGTTAATCTAACTTTTGCAACTTTTCTTAAAGCCGAGTTAGGTTTTTTTGGTGTAGTTGTGTAAACACGAGTACAAACACCACGACGTTGTGGACATGAAACAAGAGCTGGTGATTTTGATTTTTTAATCACACGTTTACGCTCTTTACGAATCAGTTGATTGATTGTAGGCATACAATTCCTTTTTACTTAATTTTTTCCAGTAGAATTTAACTCAATAAAAAATTTATAGAGTTATAGACACGAAATGATACAGAATTATCATTTAAAGTTTGCTTATTTTAAGATTTTATTAATATATTAGAAATAAATTGTAGAAAAAAGGTTCTAACCAATGTATGCACATTGGTTAGAATATATAAATTAATTTAAGATTCAGTTGATTCAAACACTATTTCTTGATCTTTATATATACCAGTTCCAACAGGAATAGTACGACCAATAATAACATTCTCTTTTAAGTTATTTAAATCATCAACTTTAGCGGATACTGCTGCTTCAGTAAGAACTTTAGTTGTATCTTGGAATGATGCAGCTGAGATAATACTATCAGCAGATACTGCAGCACGTGTAATACCAACAAGAAATGGTTCAGCTATAGCAGGACGACCACCAAGGCGAATAATTTTCTCATTTTCTGCAGCAAATTTAGCTTTAGAGATAAGATCACCTTCAATAAATTTAGTATCACCAGATTTAACAATTTTAATCTGACGAAGCATTTGAGTGAATATAACTTCAATATGTTTATCAGATATATTAACCCCTTGAGAACGGTAAACTTGTTGTACTTCAGATACAAGATAATTATAAAGTGCTTTAACACCCATTATACGTAATAATTCATGAGAAGATAAAATACCCGTTGTTAAACGTTCACCGGCATGTACAAAGTCACCTGCACTTACAACTGGTTCATGCGATTTATCAACAAAATATTCTTTAGTTATACCATTTTCTGAATTACTAACAATAATTCTAACTTTTCCACGAAGTGGTTTACCAAAATTAACATTACCATCTATCTCTGAAATTAATGCAGTTGCTTTTGGTCGACGCCCTTCGAAAAGTTCAGATACACGTGGAAGACCTCCTGTGATATCTGATGATTTTTGAAGTGCTTTTGGTGTTTTTGCTATGATATCAGCTATCTTAACACTTGCTCCATCTTCTATAAATAATGAAGATTTTGGCTCAATTGCATAACGAAGTAACTCACCATCCTCAGTTGCAAGAACTACAGCTGGTTTATACTCACTAGATACATGATCATGTATCATCAAACGAGTTTTACCTGTAAGTTCATCTAATTGCTCAGTTGCAGTAGTACCAACTATAATATCTTCATATTTTATAACACCATTTGCTTCAGATATAATTGGATTAGAATATGGATCCCACTCAGCTATAACTACAGATTCATCAGTTGATGGTTTTGCTATAACTACACCAGACTCTATAACTTCATTATCATCAGTTACAATAACACTACCACGTGCTATATAATGACGAACAGCTTCACGATTGTTATTATCAATAACGGCTGCAAAAAGACCTTTCTCTACAACTTCATAACCAGATTTAAGTCCTTCAAATCTTTCTAAATAATCACCTTTAAGAAGGAAGTACTTAACAGTACCCTCCTCTTTTGAAACTATTTTTTGAGTAACAGGTGCACCATTATCAACTAATAATTCTGAAGCATAAGGTATACGTGATGGAACGTTCCAACCATCTTTAATAGTTTCAACTATAGAATCATCTGCTTCAACCACTGTACCAGTTTTATGAGGGAAATAATATTTTCCTTCTATTTGACCAGAAACACCAGCAAGTTCATTTGGTTTTGCAATTTCTATTTTACGTAAAGAATAGCGAATTGTTTCATCTTTTCCTGTAACACTTACAATTACTTCATCATGAATAGTTTGTATTTCAACTTTTCCCGCAAAAGGAGCTTTTATTTTAGGTTCCACTAAAAGAACAGCAGCGTTTCTTCTATTTGCAACTATATTTTTACCATCTTTAGATTCATAAGTTTTAAGATTGTAATAACGTATAAAACCTTCTCTTTCAGCTATAACTTGCCTTTCTTGTGCAGTTGAACTTGCAGTTCCACCAACGTGGAAAGTACGAAGTGTAAGCTGAGTTCCTGGTTCACCAATTGATTGTGCTGCAATAATACCTATCGCTTCACCAGTTCTAACTATATGACCAGTTGCAAGATTGACACCATAACAAAGTGCACAAACACCTTCTCTACTTTTACAAGTGGTTGGTGTTCTAATATGTGCTGTCTTAATACCAGCTTCAGCAATAACTTTAGCACTAACTTCGTCAAGAAGTGTCCCTTCAGCAAATAAAATTTCATTTGAAATAGGATCAATTACATCATCAGCAAGAACACGACCATTTAGTCTATCTTCTAAAGATTCAATTAAAGTATTTTGATCAGATATATCTGATATCTCTATACCCTCATGAGTATGACAATCATGCTCAACAATCTTAACATTTTGAGCAACATCAACAAGCTTACGAGTCAAATAACCTGCATTTGCAGTTTTAAGTGCAGTATCAGCCAGACCTTTACGAGCACCGTGAGTTGAAATAAAATACTCAATAACGTTTAGACCCTCTTTAAAGTTCGAAATAATTGGTGTTTCAATAATATCTCCAGAAGGTTTAGCCATAAGACCCCTCATACCAGCAAGCTGTCGAATCTGTGCTGCTGAACCACGAGCACCAGAATCAGCCATCATATGAATAGAATTAAAGCCATTTTTATCATTTTGAACAAGTTCCATCATCTCTGCTGCTAGAGTATTATTTGTATCTGTCCAAACATCAATAATTTTATTATATCTTTCTTGTTCAGTTAAAAGACCAGCTTCAAATTGTTTTTGAATTTCTATAACACGAGCTTTAGATTCAGCTATTTTTGCAGGTTTCATATCTGGTACACGAATATCATCAGCAGATATTGATACTCCTGACTCAGTTGCATGTTTAAAACCAAGATCTTTAAGACGATCAAGGAAACCAGCAGTTATACCAATACCACCATGTTTTTGAACATAATCAACGATTTCATTTATAGCTTTTTTCTTCATAACTCTATTCCATAATTCAACAGGAACAAAATCTGGTAAAATTGCTTTAATTAAAAGACGACCAGCAGTAGTATATATGATACGACCATCAACACGAGTTCTTACCTTAGCATGAATATCAAGAGCATCATGTTCTAATGCGATACGAATCTCATCAACATTTGCAAAAAGTTTATTAGAGCCTTTTACTCCATTTTTTTCTAATGAAATATAGTAGATACCAAGTACCATATCCTGTGATGGTGTAGCTATCGCTTTACCTGATGCAGGAAGAAGGATATTCATAGATGCAAGCATAAGTACTTTACACTCAGCAATAGCAGCTGAAGATAAAGGCACGTGAACAGCCATCTGATCCCCATCAAAATCGGCATTAAATGCAGCACAAACAAGTGGATGAAGCTGGATAGCTTTACCATCTATAAGTTTAGGGTGAAATGCTTGTATAGAAAGTTTATGAAGTGTTGGTGCACGGTTAAGCATAATTGGATAACCATCAACTATCTCCGCAAGACATTCCCAAACTTCGTTTGTTTTATCTTCTATCATTTTTTTAGCAGCTTTGACTGTTGTTGCATAACCTTTATCTTCTAGTTTAGCAATTAAATGTGGTTTAAACAGCTCTAACGCCATTTTCTTAGGTAATCCACATTCATCCATAGAAAGATTTGGTCCAACAACAATTACAGAACGACCAGAAAAGTCAACACGTTTACCAAGCAAGTTTTGTCTAAAACGACCTTGTTTACCTTTTATAATCTCACTTAAAGATTTAAGTGGACGCTTATTCGCACCTTTTACAGCATTTGCGCGACGACCATTATCAAAAAGTGCATCTACTGACTCTTGCAACATACGTTTTTCATTACGTACAATAATCTCTGGAGCTTCAAGTTCAACAAGACGCTTAAGACGTTGGTTACGGTTGATAACACGACGATAAAGGTCATTTACATCAGAAACAGCAAACTTACCACCATCTAAAGATACAAGTGGACGTAAATCCGGTGGAAGAACAGGAAGTACTGTTAACATCATCCATGCAGGATTATTTCCACTATTTAAAAAAGACTCTATAACTTTTAAACGTTTATTTATAGTTTTCTTTTTAGCTTCAGATTTTGTTTCACCTATAGCTTCTTTTAAACTAGTAAAAAGATCAACAAGGTCTATAGAATCTAATAAATCACGAACAACTTCTCCACCCATACGAGCTTTAAAGCCTAATTCACCAAATCTTTGAACTAAGGTTCTATATTGCTCCTCATTTAAAACATCGTACTGAAGAACAGGAGTTTTAGCTTCAGCATCATAATACGCTTCTCCCCCAGATTCAACTATATATGCTTCATAATATAACACACGCTCAAGATCTTTCATCTTAATACCAAGTAAAGTACCAATACGTGATGGTAAAGAAGATACATACCATATATGAGCAACAGGTGTTACAAGCTCAATATGACCCATGCGAGTACGACGAACTTTTGTAGATGTTACTTCAACACCACATTTTTCACACACCACACCCTTGTAACGCATCTTTTTATATTTTCCACACAAACACTCATAATCTCTTACAGGTCCAAAGATTTTTGCACAAAATAAACCATCACGTTCAGGTTTAAGCGTACGATAATTAATAGTCTCAGGTTTTTTAACCTCACCATTTGACCAAGACATAACCTTTTCAGGTGATGCCAAGCGAAATTGGAGTTGTTTAATATCCTTTGGTCTATTCTCTTCAGTTACTTCTACTGGTACTAATTTACTCATCGTCTTCTACCTCGTCCATTATATCTACATCAAGTGCAAGTGCTTGAAGCTCTTTTGTTAAAACAAATAGTGTTTCAGGAATCCCTGATTCTGGAATCAATTCACCTTTTGTAAGTGCTTTATATGCACGTACACGACCATCAACATCATCAGATTTTATAGTTAACATCTCTTTAAGAACTGCTGATGCGCCATATGCCTCTAAAGCCCAAACTTCCATTTCACCAAATCTTTGTCCACCAAATAGTGCTTTACCACCAACTGGCTGCTGAGTAACAAGAGAGTAAGGCCCAGTTGAACGAGCATGTATCTTTTCATCAACTAAGTGATGTAGTTTAAGAATATACATATAACCAACATTTACACGCTCTTTAATTTTTTCACCTGTCATACCATTATAAAGCACAACTTTACCATCAGCATCCATTTTAGCTAATTCATATAATTTTTCAAACTCTACTGCGTTTACACCTTCAAAAATAGGTGTTGCAAATCGAACACCACCTTTAGCCCAATCACGTGCGTGTTTCAAGAATTCATCATCACTCATTTTACCTATAACTTTTGAAGCATTCATCATACCTGCAACATCTGCTATAGATATCATTTTAGATCTTAAATTATCTATAAAATCTTTTTGCTTTTGATCAAATTCTTCTTGTATCTGGTTACCAAGCTCACGCCCTACCATACCAAGGTGCATCTCTAAAATCTGACCAATATTCATACGTGAAGGTACCCCTAGTGGATTAAGACATACATCAACACTACGACCATCTTCCATGTATGGCATATCAACTTCAGGAACTATATTTGAAACAATACCTTTATTTCCATGACGACCAGCCATTTTATCACCAACTTTAAGTTGACGCTTAGTAGCTATATAAATCTTAACATATTTAACAACACCATTTGGTAATATATCATCTTTTTCTAGAATAGTAAGCTTTTCTTCGTGTTCATCTCTAAATAAACGCTTTTGTTTTTGAAAATGATTTTTAGTTTTTGCATATTCATCTTGAATTTCACTAGAAAAAGATTTAACGATTGCATTCATAGCAAAACGATTTACTTCTGCTAAATCAGCTCCATTAATTATATCTCCCTCTTTATACTCTGTCTCAGCTATTTTAATATCTGCACGTAATGGCTCACGAGTAAGAAGTTTAGTAACACGAAGCATCTCTTCTTTGTCTATCATAAGAAGTCTATCATAATGCTCACGCTCAAGATAATCACGCTCTTCTTTTTCAAGTTCTAATGCACAAGGATCTTTATCGTAACCCTTTTTAGTAAATACTTTAATGTCTACTACTACACCTTCCATTGATGGTGGACAATATAATGATTTATTTACAACATGGCCAGCTTTTTCACCAAATATAGCACGTAAAAGACGCTCTTCTGGTGTAGGTTTTACCTCACCTTTAGGAGACACTTTACCAACAAGTATCATTCCACCAGATACATTTGTACCTATCTTAACTATACCACTATCATCTAAATGAGCTAGTTCATCATCACGAACATTAGGTATATCACGAGTTATCTCTTCAACACCATGCTTTAGTTCACGAGCTTCAACCTCTTTTTCATAAATATGAACTGAAGTAAAGGCATCTTGACGAATTAACCTTTTAGAGATAACAATTGCATCCTCAAAGTTATAACCATTCCAAGGCATAAATGCAACCATTGCATTAACACCAAGTGCTAATTCACCTTGATCCATATTTGGACCATCTGCAATAATTTGGCCTTTTGCAACTTCTTGACCAACTTTTACAATCGGCTTTTGAGTGAAAGATGTATTTTGATTTGTTCTAAGATTTTTTTGTAAAGGATAGTAATCTATATAGATTTCACCATCTTCTTCGCCCATCACATAAATATGTTTACCATCAACTTTCTCTATCTTACCAGCACGTTTTGCTTTTACACATTCCCAAGAATCACGAGCAACTAGTTTTTCAACACCTGTTCCTACCATTGGAGAGTTAACACGCAACAATGGTACAGCTTGACGTTGCATATTTGATCCCATTAACGCACGGTTAGCATCATCATGTTCAAGAAATGGAATAAGTGAAGCAGCAACACCAACAACCATATGAGAAGACAAGTCAGCATACTCACACTCTGATGCAGGACGAAGTAGTATCTCTCCATCTTGACGCACAGAGATAAGATCTTCTATAAATTGATTGTTTTCATCAAGTTTATTTGATGCAGCTGCAATTTTCACACCCTCTTCTTGAGTTGCGGTAAGATAAACAACTTCAGAAGTTATTTGACCATCTTTCATCACTTTATATGGAGCTTCAATAAAACCATGTTCATTTACTTTAGAATAAGTCGCGAGAGTGTTAATAAGACCAATATTTTGACCCTCTGGAGTTTCAATTGGACAAATACGACCATAGTGAGTTGGATGAACGTCACGCACCTCAAAACCAGCACGCTCTTTTACAAGACCGCCTTCACCAAGAGCCGACAAACGACGCTTGTGAGTAACTTCTGAGAGTGGATTTGTTTGATCCATAAACTGAGAAAGTTGCCCACCAGAAAAGAATTCCATAATTGTAGAAGTAATCATTTTTGAATTAATCAAATCATGAGGCATTAATTCTTGCATTGGACCACTCATAGTAGAGAGTTTATCACGGATAGCTTTTTGCATCTTAACAAGACCATTATGCAACTCATTACCTAAAAGTTCACCGATAGATCTGATACGACGATTTCCTAAGTGATCTCTATCATCTATATGACCTTGACCATTTTTAACTTTGATAACATACTTAACAGATTCTATGATATCCTCATGAGTCAGTACAGTTACATACTCAGGTATATTCATATCTAGTTTATGGTTCATTTTCATACGACCAACTTGTGTTAAGTCATATCTCTCTGGATCAAAGAAAAGTTGATTTACAAATATCTTAGCTGCTTCTTTTGTTACAGGCTCACCAGGACGCATAACTTTGTATATACGTATAGCTGCTAAATCATTCTCGTCTTCTATCTCTTCTGTTTGTTTAAGAAGCTTTAAAGAATCTGCATCAGCATTAAAAGCATTAATAATCGATCCATCAACACCTTCCGCTAAATCATTAGCTATTTTAAATTCACTAACGCCAATCTCAGCCATTTTCTTAAGTTTAGTCTCATCAATAAATGTCATCGTATCAAATAAAACTTCACCAGTTTCAGGATCTATTATAGGTTCAGCCAAATATCTTTCAAGTAAAACTTCAAGTGGGTATTCAACCTCTTTAATACCATCATCTATCAACTTTTGTGCTTTTTTAGCACTAAGTCTTTTTCCTGATGCTACTAATACTTTACCATCTAAATCAACTAAATCATAAGAAATTCTAGATGAATAATCTTTTGGATTAAAATCCATAGTAAATCTGTAATCATCTATTTTAATAGTCTGAATAGGATAAAATAATTTTAATATATCTTGTTTTGAATATCCAAGAGCACGAAACATAATAGTTACTGGAACTTTACGACGTTTATTAATTCTCATATAAAGGATATCTTTGGGATCATATTCAAAATATAACCATGAACCACGATCAGGTATAATTTGACCAGTATATATAAGTTTATTACCAGCAGTTGTTGCTTCCTCTTCTTTAAAGATAACACCTGGTGATCTATGAAGTTGATTTACAACTACACGTTCAACACCATTGATGATAAAAGAAGTTCTATCTGTCATAAGTGGAATATCACGAACAAAGATTGATTGTTCTTTTATATCTTTAACACCAAGTTTTTCTTTAGTGTTCTCATCTCTATCCCAAAGGACAAGACGAGTTTTCATTCTAAGGCTTACTGCATATGTAAGACCTCTTTCCATACACTCACGAACTGTGTATTTTGGATTTGCTACTTCACTACCAATATATTCTACAGTAAGTCTGTTTTGTGCATCATGAATAGGAAAAGCTGATTGAAAAACTTTTTCAATACCACTAGCTGTTCTATCTTTTGCATCTAACATTAAGAATTTATCATATGAACTTTGTTGCAGTTGGAGTAAATTTGGTACTTCAATTTCTTGAGGTGTTTTAGAGAAGTCTACACGAAGACGGTTTCCGGAATATAAAGTGTTTAACATAGGCTACCTCGATAAGTTGTTAATTAGGGGCTTGAGCATACTCAAGCTATCGTAATCTAGACGTCTCTAGATCGATTTTATGCTCATAAAAAATGAGTCTTGATTTTACAGTGCTTATAAACGACATAAGGGCACTTTTACAAAGAGATAAACATCTCCTTGTAAAAGCGCCCAAAAATGAGAGAACAAGCTCTCAATAAAAGAAACATAAAAAGGGAAAAAACTCCTTTTTATGTATGGTCAATAGACCTATTTAACTTCTACTGTTGCACCAGCTTCTTCAAGAGCAGCTTTTGCTTCTTCAGCAGTATCTTTATCTACACCTTCTTTAATAGTAGATGGAAGTGCTTCACAAGCTTCTTTTGCTTCTTTAAGTCCAAGACCAGTAAGAGCACGAACAGCTTTAATAACACCTATTTTCTTAGCACCAGCATCAGTGATAACAACATTAAATTCAGTTTGTTCAGCAGCAGCTTCAGCACCAGCACCAGCAGCACCAGCTACAGCAACAGGTTGTGCAGATACACCAAATTTTTCTTCAAATTCTTTTACAAGCTCAGAAAGCTCAAGAACAGATAAACCAGAAATAAATTCTAATACGTCTTCTTTAGTTACAGCCATTTAAGACTCCTTTGTTTTTTATATTTTATTTTTTGTGATTTAAATCACATTAAGAAGAAAAGACTATGCTTCTTCTTCAAGTTTCTTTCTAAGTGCATCAATACCAACAGCCATATTCGTGATTGGAGCCATCCAAGTAGCAGCAAGCATACCAAGAAGTTCTTCACGACCAGGAAGTTTAGCAAATGCTTCAATTTTAGCAATGTCAGCAGGTTCTTTATCAAGATATCCAGCTTTAATAACAAATTGTTCATTACCTTTAGCAAAATCAGCAGCAATTTTAGCAGCAGATATAACATCATCAGACCAAATAAAAATATTTGTATCTTTAATCTCTACACCAGACATACCTGCATTATTTAATGCAATAGTTGCTAGAGTATTTTTTACAACCTGAACACTTGTGTCTTTTGCTTTTGCAGCTTTTCTTAACTCTTCAAGTTTGCCAACTGTAAGACCTTTATAGTCACAGATTACTACAGCAGTAGTATCAGCAAATGCAGATGTTAAGTCAGCAATAACTTCAGCTTTTTTAGACTTTAACATATAATCTCCTTTCCTAGACATAACTTCAAGAGGGGCGAGAAAGGCTCGATTAAGCTCACTACCAACACGGTAGATACCCCCAACTATCTTTAGTCCAAGT
>Ga0256827_10000329_pt1 | contig 28624 bp, 41 predicted proteins | sample CV84metaG_FD_185977 | JGI IMG/M metagenome (GOLD analysis project Ga0256827, IMG submission 185977) | Hydrothermal vent microbial communities from East Pacific Rise, Pacific Ocean - CV84 | ecosystem: Environmental > Aquatic > Marine > Hydrothermal vents | place: Pacific Ocean: East Pacific Rise...
TATATATTTATTATTAGTAGTATAGATAACATTTAAAGGTGGGATTCGCTTTCATCCTTCTGTAAATGAAAAGATATTAAAATTCCTTGCATTTGAACAAACTTTTAAAAATTCACTTACTGGATTATTTATTGGTGGTGGTAAAGGTGGAGCAAATATAAATCCTAAAAATATGTCAGAATCTGAAATGAGAAGATTTTGTTATGCTTTTGCCACTAAGTTAAATCCTTATATAGGTGACAAAACAGATGTTCCAGCTGGTGATATAGGAACTGGTTCGAGAGAACTTGGTTATATCTATGGAAAACTAAAAGAATTAAGAAACAGAAGTGAAATGGGAATGATTAGTGGAAAGCCTGTATCAATGGGTGGTTCATTGGCGCGTAAAGAAGCAACTGGTTATGGTGCTGTGTATTTTATGGTGGATATGTTAGAAGGATATGGTTTAATAGATAGTAACCATTTTCCTAAAAGAGATAAAGATTATTTACATAACTTAAAAATCAACCAACCACTACAAGGTAAGCGTGTAGTAATTAGCGGAAGTGGTAATGTAGCAATATATGCAGCAGAAAAGATAATTCAACTTGGTGGTAAGGTTATTGCTATGAGTGATAGTTCAGGAACTCTTATTGATGAATTACAAGGTATTGATTTAAATAGAATTAAAGATATCAAAGAAGTTCAAAAAGGTAGGCTGATAGATTACACTAAAGACCATCTTGATTCTGTTTATATTAAGAAAGAAGATTATAAATCTGGACAACATAAGATTTGGGATTTAGAAGGAACTGATTTAGCTATGCCTTGTGCCACTCAGAATGAGCTTACCCTTAATGACGCACGTAATCTTCACAAAAATGGCTGTAAGGCTATCGTAGAAGGTGCTAATATGCCTTGTTCAAAAGCAGCAGTAGAGTTTTTACTAGAACATAAAGAAGATATCCTTTTTGCACCTGGTAAAGCTTCTAATGCTGGAGGCGTTGCAACGAGTTTTCTTGAAATGTCACAAAATGCTGCAAGAGCTAAATGGAGCTTTGAAAAAGTTGAATTTAAAATTAGTGAAATTATGTATGGTGTATTCAAAAATTCTTATGATACGGCAAAAAAATATAATGACGAAAGGAATGTTGTTATGGGCGCTAATATTTACAGTTTTGAAAGACTAGTAGAAGAAATGGGTAATCAAGGAATTATTTCTTAATTTTATAACTTTTATATATAAAAATAAGGTTAATACCTTGTTTTTATTAAGCTACTTTTCTATTTTGGTTTCTTGCTTTTTCTAACAATAATTCTATTTCAGAGGTTGCTGGTTGTATCGCACCATAGTAAGTATGTGTTTGAGGCTTAGCATTTCTATCACAAGGATTTTTAATTCTAGCGTTTTTCTTTCTAGTTGCTTTTTTTAAAGATATAAAATCAATCTCTTTATTAGCTTTTTTAATTTCAGCTGAAGTTTTATAATAACTGCCAGACGCATTTTCTTTAACTATAACAGTGATAATAGCAGATTCTTTTACCAAGCAATATACATTGTCTTTTAAAAGGTAATATCCTTCTTTTTGTGATAATTCATTATATTTTTTAAATATAGCAGATAATCTTAATCTAATTATAAAAATATCTTTTTTTGATACATTCCATAAGTTTTTGATGTTTAAAACTCTTTCAAAATATCTTTCAATGGCGTGTGTAGTAATTATCAATTTATTCATTTCATAAGCCTTCTTTTTGTTACTGCAATTATAGCATTACATTGCTTAAAAAGTTATTAAATATTCAAACAAACAATTAAAATATCATCTTTTCCATTCTAAACCTCGTAACAATTGGTTATCTTTTATATATATTTCATATTGATTTCTTTTTACTTTAAAATTACCAATTTCAGGTATATATATATCACCTTTTTTTACATTACTAGTTAATGGTGCATCCGTCCATTCCCTATTTATCCAACCAACATCTACGATATTATCTTTAGCTCTAATTTTCAAATATTCAAGTTTATAAAAAGGTAGCGACAAAGAATGATTTGAAAATACATTGTTATTCCACATATAATCACCATAATCTCCTTTACTACAAAAATATTTATAAAGAAGGATATTATCCTTTAATATAGCGCTAGGTATCAAACGTAACAAATTATTTAACTCACTATTTTTCGTTATTTTATAATGCCTTTGATAATAATCTTCTCTAGACATAATAAATCTACTTTCAGAGTGTATTAAAGCATTTTTGTATTCTAATTTAGCATAAGTTGAAAAATCAATTACATTACCATTTAAACATTCTTTTAGTATGTTTTCTAATTTATCCGGTAAATAAAAAAATTCTGATTTAAATAATTTAGAAGTTATATATTTTCTACGAAATTTAACATAAGTTGTAGATTTTTCATTGTAAAGATAAAATTCTCTTTTTTGTTTATGATAATAAATACGAACAAAAAAATTATTATTAGACCGCTCTAACGTTTGCTTTATTTCAAAACATATATCTATAATCGCAATACTATTTTTTGTATTCTTTTCAGTAACTATTATAGACATATTATATTTTTTCGTATCTTCATTTATTCTTTTAAAAATTGTTTTATTATTATATGTTTGTAATTTATCTAAAAACATAAACATATATTCATCTATATCTTTAATAAATTTATCTTCTTTTGTTAAAAAACTATAATATTCATAAAAAAAATACATTTTATCTTTAACAATAGCATTCAATATGTTCTTTTTCATACAAATATTATAAAATATAAATACCAAATTTGTATATTTATATAAATATATTATTATCGAAATTCTTATTTATATTTATATATTAACGGGCGTGTATTATAACCATACTATAGTGCTAAGTGCTACCCCTATAATTAACTAACTTTTTTCTTTTTTTCTTCTATAATTAATACATAAAAATAAAAAAGGAAACAAAATGGATAAACGTGACATAATTAAAATAAGCTCAAAATATTTTAGGGCTTTACAAAACTTTGAAACTTCAATTATAAAAAATGATAATTTGATGGTTGCAAATACTTATCAAATATTAGATGAATTAAATGAAATATTGAGTAAATATAATGAAAGTGATTTAAATATTATTTTAACTTCTATTAAGGAAGAAATTTCTAAAAAGCCAGGTGCATTAAATACATTAGATAGTATGAAATTGGTTTTTCCAACATATGCACCATTAGTTATTGGTTTAGGTGCTGAATTTACTAATAAAGTAGCTAATCGTATAGGTAACCCTAATGACATAATAGAACAACGCGAAGACTTAGTAACAAGTAATAGTGATATTGTAGAATCTGATACATTATTAAATGACTTTGATAATTTTATTAATAAACTAAGACAGGATATTCGATTAGAATTTATAGCTTTTATAGAGGCGTTCACAATAAGTGGGGATTATGCTTTATATAAGGATAAAATAGACGGAATGAATAATATTAGTAAATTAAAGTTTATTATTAGTATTATAAACAAGAATAATGGATTTAGTAATGACTTAATACAATTTAATAATAACCAAATACAAATGCGAACTATGGATAGTGGTTTGACAGATGTTATATATTTATCAGAGAAAAAAGAAATTTTTGCAATAGATGCAACTTCTTCTTTTGGTTCAGAGATAGAAGGAAACCAATTTTTAAGACATGACTTAGCTGTTAATAGATATGAAGAATTATTCGAAAATAGCGATAATAAAGATATTATAGACCTAAGAAGAATAGTTAAGCAAGTCCAATACCAAATATCTAATAGAACTGAAGATAATCCATATGAAGAATTTAGAGAAATAGAAGATAAAAGAGAATTTATAAAAAATATAAAAGGTAATTATCACGTATTACAATCTTCACATTTTGTTCCAAAACAAATACGTAACAGCGAAACAATAGTAAGAGTAATGAACGTCATGACTTTTTTAGGTTATTTTCAAAATACTAGAAATAATTCATTAGGATTAGAAAATGACGAAGATATACAATTGTTTTTATCAAAATGTAATATACAATTTGTTGGCGGTAATACAAATAAAGGATTAAATGTAAAACTTTCTAATCCAGAAGAAATCACAAAAATTAGACAATATATGAATAAACAAATAATTGACTTTTTATCTGGTAAAGATATTAAAAAAGATAATTTTATTGCTGATATATTTAACGTAAAAGATGTTTATATATCTATATTAAAATATATTGATTACATGCAAAAGTCGGAATGTGGCAATGATAAAACAATTTGCGAAGAAATTCAAAAATTTAAAAATTTAAAATTAAAAGATATTGCAAATTTAGAAAATAGTGTAGTTTATAAAAATAACCCAGCTGATATGTTTATTATAGGCATTTTAAACAATATTAAATCTATGAGTAAATCGATAAATCCAGGTCAAAAAAATCCAAAAATACCGACACCTAATAAAAAGGATGATAAACCGAAAGGACAAAGAAAGTAATTTTATCTTTTTATATTAAAATTAAGCTTTAACTCAAACATAAATAAAAAGATTTTTCATAGAAGATGATAAAAAATATAAATAATTATTTATATTTTTTATCATCAATTTCACAAATGTTTTCCCAACCTACTATTTGGCGTTTTATTATATCCATTTCCTTTTTACATTGTGGAACATAAGCGTATATCATATTATTAAATTTGATTTTTTTAGCTATTGGTCTTATATCCGCATAAGATACTGCAAAACAACCACTTGAATTTTTTGCATTATATTTACTAACTAACTTAGAAGAATGTATCACAACACCTTTATCATATATATCATTATTAACACCTTTAGTAAGTCCTCGCATTTTAATACCATTGAAATGTTTATAAATATTTTTCCAATGATATTTTCGTCCTTTTTTACTATCATATACACCTATTGTTTGATAAAACCCAGGTCTTGTAAAATTTTTATCTTTACCTTTATAATCACAAATATTTAAACTTCCTTTATTAAAACGGTGTTTATACCCACCACCATGTGCAGTTTTATATTTGAAAATCTTACTATGTATATTATCAATAATATACATTCTTTTTTTATCAGATGGCAATGTAAAATCTATAAACGTAATATATTTTTCACTAAAATTATTTTTCTTATAAAAAGTAAGTGCCTGTTTATAAGCTTCAACAGATATATTTTCTTTTTTTAATTTTTTAATTATGTTTTTATTACAACTACCCCATAATGAAGCAGAAATAATGCCTAATATAGATATTTTTTTTAACATTAAGTCCCCTACTAGCCTATCTTTTAAAGTGTATTATACCATATCAAAATATATCCGTTTATATCTAGTGATAATTATTGTATAATTATTTTTTTGACCAATTCGAAAAGGTAACCAATGAGTATACAAAAAACAGAACTATTCAAAACAAAAAAAGTTTTGCTAAGAAATATGAAAATTAAAAAGATAGATATTAAATCTGCTCAAGATATATTATCTAATTCTGTATATAGAAAATATTTTGTTGCTGATATTACGACATATGCCCTTACACTTAATACAAAATATGATATATTTTTTGATATTTATGGTAATCCAAAAAAATACATAAAAATGATATCAGAAATATTAAAAGAAGATTTAAGAAATAACGATTTATACACTATATCTTTAGATTTATTATTTGAATTTAAAATAACAGAAGAAAATGCTGCACTTATTACTAATTTTCGTATAATTGATTTTAGTAACCCCAATAGAAATTTAGATGCTATATTTCTAGAAGATTTAAATGCAGAAGAAATTAGATATGAATTAGCAAGTATAGATATATTTCTAGGTGCTAATAACGCTGGTTTAAGATATAATATTGATATGTTGTATTGTGCATATTTTATTAAAAATAATAGATTATCTGTAGAAATTATTTATCAAAAAATATAATTCAATCAATAAATATATTTTAATAAATTAGTATAATTACATTTAACTTTTCTATAAGTATACGGGTCTATTTTTTGTGATAACCAATAATAGTTTTTACCAATGATTTCTTTTTTAGTCATTATATTAAAACGTTTTTTAATACCGTCTATACTAATAACTATATATCTAGTATTTTTATCATTTTCCAAAATTTCTATATTCTTAGGTTTTAGATTTTTTATATAATTTTCTATTTCCAAAAACCTATCATATTGATAACACTTATCTTTCACAATTCTTTTAATAAAATACGGTAATTCCCATTCTATATCTGGCTCAATTTCTTCCTTGATAGCACGAATTTCTAAATCTAATTTATTAGTGAAAGGCATTATTTTATCAATAATAACAGGACTAAAATCTTCTACCTCCATAGCTTTGTATAATTCATTTATCTGACCTAATTTTTGTTGAAGAATAACTTTGTTGTCTAGCGATAAAACTCTTAATTCTTCTTCTAATACACTCGTGTCTTTATTTTCTTGTTTTGCTTTATAAATTTTCTTTTTAATTTGTTGTCTTAAGCTCATCAGTACATAACCTTATTATTATAATTGCTTTATCGTCGTATATATTCTAAAATTATCTAATATCATAGGTAATAATTCTTTTTCATAATATCTTCCAATAAACTTTTAAGATATTGTATCAACATTTAACTTTTATACTACTTAATTTTTAATAATTTAAAAGTTATTTTTTGCTATAATAGTTAAAATTACCTAAAAAAGATTAGACACTAAAGCTTCGCCATTCATGGCGGAGTCAAAGTGTCGCAGGTTTTAAGTTAATATATAACATATAAATCGTAAATTCTTCTATTTCAGTTTATTTTAAGTTGAATATAGTTAATATTACTTCAAGCTTAAAGAAAAAGTTTATAAATTCTGCATACAGGTAATGCTGTGAGGATTTGTTTCAATTAGTAATTAAGTAATAAATAAAAACGTGTGGATAAACACGTATAACTTAGTGATAGTAAGACTTCTGTAATGGAAGCATTCATGTTCTTTTTTTAGGAAAGTGAAAGTAAGAAGCCTCGTCATTCATGACGTGGAGTTATCACATTTGGAAAATAAAAATGAATAAAAAATTAAAAGAATTTTATAAATCAAGATATAGTTTAATCAAAGATAAATTAGACTTTACAAAGATAGATACTACACTCGTAGAAGACGAATTTGTTATGTTAAAAGGAAATAACCCTATAATGATAATAGGCGAGGCGCCAGGTGGCACTGAGGTCGAATTAGGAAAACCTTTCTGTGGTCCAGCCGGTAAAAATCTAGATTATTTAATATCAATATCTAGATTAACAAAAGAAAAAGATATTTTAATAACAAATGCACTCCCATTTAGAACTTTTGAAAATACAGAAAAAGGTGTGAAAAATAGAACACCAAATAAAGATGAATTAAGAGTAGGTTCAGAATTATTGATAAAAGAATTAAAGATAGTTAAACCAAAAGTTATTTTATTATTAGGCGGAAGTGCAAAATCTGCCGTTAAGTTTATACCAGAGCTTAAAGAACAAATGAAAACACTTCAACGGGACGAATATAGGGAAATAGAATTATACGGTTTCAAAACGATATTAACTACCACTTATCATCCTAGTCCATTAGTTTATAATACCAAAGCAAAAGCCTTAATACTTCAAAATTATTTTAAAAATATACTAAACAAGATATATTAGAAGATATAAGATTATTCTTCGAAACTTGTAAGTTTATTCCTAGTCGTATCTGCGTTTCTATTATATGTTTTTTTCTCAATGTTTGGGTTAATATAACAAGCGTCATCACAAACTTCAATTGGAACAAAAGTCACTCTTACAAAAGTTCTTTGTTTACCAAATGCTTCAACAGGTCTTCTATGAATAACATAAGGGTCAAACACATAAACTACATTTGCTTTTGCAACATGAATTTTAGGTTGTAATTCTGTAACTTTATTATCTATATATTCAACTATATTATGTTTAAGAGCATCAAATGATTTTGGGAAAGTTAAAGGTATTTCTACATATTCTGTACAATAATCAGATGTAACTATATAATTTTGCTCAGGTATATGGGTTATTATTTCAGAATATCCATCTGTATGCCATATATCTTCGGTTACAGCGTCGTGAATACCATGTCTAACAGTTATATAGCAATATGAATGTTTAATATTATTATCTAGTTGCATTTGATGTGACTTCATAATTAAATCTTCGCACCATTTTAATTCTGGTGGAATATTAAATTCCTGGTGTGGTTGCTTTATCATCATTCGTAATATATATTGTCTATCTAATGGACAATTTAATTCATAATCAAAAGCCTTATCAGGTAAAGCTGCTTTCTCGAAATATTTAACGTTAAGAGCGTTAAAAGCTCTTTCTACAAATGTGTTTTTCATATCAGTTTCCTAAGAATTATATAATTTATTTTTTAACGGTATCAGTTTTAGATACTTTTTTAGTTATTGATTTTTTAGATTTTGGCTTTAAATTTTTAACAGGAACTACATAACGTTTTATCCAAAAAGCGTCACTGTATTCGGTTTCAAAATCTACACCAGCTTCACTAAGAGTATCTTTCATAGCTTGTTCATCTGCTTCTAAAGTAGGATTGTATATATTAGATAATCCAAAACCATAACTTTTAGCAATATATGTTCCTCTTGGTAAAGGATTTTTCTCTACAAAAGCAATATAGGCCATTAATTTCTTATCTGTTTTTATCATATTCTCAAATGCATTTACCGAAGACTTTATAAAGTCCTCAGATAATGTTTCACCTGGTTTTAATGTGTAATTTTTAAATGTATCAGAATTTTTTAAATTTATTGACATACCTTTAGGATTTAATATTATATTTACATTATATTTTTCTTCCAAATCTTTAATATTTAAATCCAATTTTTCTTCATACGGCTCATTAAACACTTCTTTAAAAGCAAAAATGTTTTTAGCATATATACTAGGCTCGTTAGTAACCATTAGATAAAAATCATAAATAGATATTTTAGTGTGTGCTTCTACTTCTTCACCTTTTTTATTTATTTTCATAAATTTTATATTAGGATTATATTTTGTAAATATTTTTTCGTTTTTAACTATACTTTTTTTATCTTCTGATTGTGCTAGTTTAATAACATCTATAATATCACTCATAGCCCTTTCAGCACCATAATATTTAGTATCTGAAAACTCTATTTCATTAACACCGTCGTTATATTTAAATATTTTAAAATCGTCCGTTGATATATTTAATTCTTCCAATTCTACTGTTTTGCTTATATGTTCATCTAAATATCTATTCAAAGATTCGTATAAAAAGTCTTCATTCATCTTTTTATTTATTTCAGATATAGTAGAAACACTTAGTTCTTTTGCCAAAGAATCAGTTATTAAAGAGAAGTATTGACCATCTGCATTGTCCGAAAAAGAGAATTTTAATTTTATTTGTTCTTCATTACTCCAATTAGTCACTTCCATATTAGAATCTTCTATATTCATTTCATAATTACCAGCTACTAATCTAATTTTTTTCCCTGATAACTTTTTTAATTTTTCTAGAATTTCAGTTTTCATAATATATCCTTTTACCTGTTCTTTTTTGTATTATAATTATAACAAAATAAACTAAAAAGAATATTAAGTCCTTTTTAAAGTTATTCTATACTATTTATAAATTTTCCTCTAAAACCTTTATTAATATAGTGATAAAAAGAATTTTTTATTTTAGTTTTATAATATATAAAAGAGAAATAAACATATAAGGAATGTATTTAAATGGATAATATATTATATTACAAAACTTTAATTAAAGTTTTTGAAAAAATCGGTATATCAGCTCAAAAAGTTAAAAACGCGACGATAAAAGTAAGCGATGATATAATTTGTTGGAAAGACTTAGATGAAGATAGAGAGTTAACTTTGCCTATATTTTTAAATACGTTTAGTATTGATAAACACAATCCTTTAATGGATAGATTATATATAAGCGAATATCACCTAAAAGAAATAATAAATAATATTAAAATTAAAAATCCAGACATAGATATAAACATAGATGAATTATTAGGGGACTATAAAATAGAAGAACAAACAACAATAAAAGAAATATCTTTTCTAAAACAAGACATAGATAAAATCCCTTATAATGAAATTTATAGCTTTTTTAAAGAAAAGAAAATTAGTAAAAGAAAAGTAGATAGTATTATTAAATATGGTTTTTTAAGGTTTAAAAAAGAAGAAAATAATAATATTATATATTTTAATATTCAAGATATGAAAGATTTTAAGAAAAAAGATGTAAAAGATATATTCATTTATAAAAGAGATTTAAATGTAATTGATACAATTTTAGAAAAAAATGGATTTTATAATCAAAAAAAACTTATATCTAAGATTTAATCAATTTTCAACAATTAAACTCTAAAAAAATAGGCTCTTCATATGGAATTACAGAAACCGAATAATTATATCCTCCGGATGATAAATTATAAGAAACATATTTTTCTATAACATATTCTTTTATTTTATCTAAATCCTTTTTATATATTCTACCTATATCGATATGTCTATATTGTCCAGGATAATCATCGTAAGCTACATAACTTATTGAAACAGACAAGATTTCTGCATCACCAAGATTATCAGAGTAAACTGGTATATTTTCATTATCTTGATTTTCTTTTCTTATTCTAGCATATTCTTCTTCTTCTAAAATCAATAAAGCATCAGAAGAAACATTATTCCAGTATTCTTCACCTTCTACAAAATCAAGTTTCTCATGTGAATATCTATATCTATCAAGGTATTCCGTTGCGTCATCAACAAATTTATTATTATGAAGTTCATAAGCATATTTTAATATTATTCTAGCTTCTTCCATAGAATAAAAAGGGAAATTCTTATAGTTATAATGTTCTTTATTGTAGTTTAAATGAAATCTGTTATAAGCGTCTCTATATACCTCTCTTTCAAATAAGTCTGATATTTTTTCATAATCTTTTTCTTCCATAATAAATCCTTTATTATTTTACTTGTATATGTAATTATACACATACAATTTGACGTATTATGTCTTTAAATTATTTTTTTATTATTAGTTAGAAGTATAGAAGAATTTAAAATTATTTTTTGTTTTCTTCTTCTATTAGTTTGATAAGTTGATATTCTTCTTTTTAATCTCTTTTATATTAGACCACTGATTGACACTTTCATAATAATCAGACATTAAAACAATAGATTTATCTTTTAAAATATTACGATAAGTTAAAAGGTTATATTCATATTCTGCAAATAATTTTTCTTCTTCTATAAAATCTAATTTTTGTTTTTCTTTTTTGTTTTTTCTGGACATTTTCTACCTTTTAACTAATCTATTGTTATATCAAATTTTCCTTTTAAATATTCGCAACCGTCTTCGTCGAAAATATTTAACATATTAGCAGCGGTTTCTTTTGTTTTTACTTTTTCTAACCAATTGATTTTTTTATTTTCTTTCCATTCATTGAAAATTTCCGTTTTACCTTCTTCCGTATAATCTTCCATTATAAGTGTTTCAGGATATTGAAAAAAACCTTTTGGTGCGATTTTAAAACTAGAAACAAATTCTTCAATACATTTATCACAAAGTTCCATCTTCCACACGTCAGTATCATAACAACTACCATACCCGAAACCAAGGATAAGAGAAGTCATATCATGAACAAAATAACCTATTTCGTCATCTGTTTCACCTGCTTTTTCAACTTTCCCACATTTATTACAAATAACTTCAGTTGCTACTTTTTTAGTTTCAGTCACACTTTCTTCTTTATATTTATACATATATGTTCCCTTATTTATAGATATTGATTTTACCTACTTTAATAGTGAAAATCATAGCACAAAAAACATTAAAAGTTTCTTAAAGAACAACATATCCATAATAAAAAATTACCTTAATCTATTTTCGTTGAATGATTATTGTTTTCTTTTTCAATTGTAGTTTTTTTATTGTTTATTTTTGAAAACTTCAAAATTTGTTTTGATTCCTTAACAATATAGTTTTCTACGCCGCCCTCAAATATTCTTATACTATTTACACCTTCTATTCCATATATATCAGATAAATTTCCTTCTATTATTTCCCAAGTATCACTATAATTATTAGAATACTCTTCAAATTCTTCCAATGTAGTAACCTCTACTTCATTATAGTTATCATACAAATTAGTTATATCTAATAATTTTTGTATATGCTTTGGATTTGCAGAATCAAAAATCGTTCCTAATTCTACTTCGCATTCATATACTTCACCATATACGTCTGAAAAAGAATAGCTACTAGAAAAAAAAGAACCGGGATTAAATTGACCTTCTATTTCATTAGTAGAACCATGGTACAATTTTTGTGTTTTAACCTTCGACATATTTTATAACCTTTATTTTTGTTACTGTAATTATAAAACTTATTAGTTATATAAAGAATAAGAGTTAAATATGTTATGTATACACTATAAAACTTAAGCCAAAAATATCCGTTTATTACTACTATCTTATAAATAAATTATTAAAAAAAAGTATATTTATTTGTATGTTTTAAGCATATTTAAAGCATTGTTATTATATAATATAATTACAAAAAAATAACATAAAAGGACTTAAAATGTTTGGAGAATATAGACTTAAACCAAAAACACGTGACTTCGCAGATGCAGTAATTGAATTTGATTTCAAAGATACAGATTTATACAAATCAGAATATGTGATTTATGCACTTTTAGATTTTAACCAAGAAGATTTAGAACAAGTTTTGTTAGATATCGAAGATATTAGAAAAGAAAGTGAAGAAGAAATTGGTTTAGTTACCTCAAAATCAGTTATATCTGAATCAATTAAAGACCATGAAGAATTCGTTACAGGTTTTATCGAACCTGGTATTTTAGTTGTTAAAAATTATATGATTATCAACCATTTAGCTTTCAATGAAGAATATGATGCTACTATTAGCAAAGCTGAATATGACCTTGCATTTGATACTATTTGGACTATGGCAAATATGATGATTAAACATGAAGAACTTTTTGAAGAATATGATGTAGAAACTATTTCTGATATGGAAGATACAATTCGTAGTTACGATACTTCATCTTTGAAATAAAAATAAAAGGTAGTTAATAATGACAAAACAAAATGAAAACGAAAGTGTAATTTTTAATACGATTAATTTATATGAAGAATTATGCGATAGACTTAGTTGGCTAAATCAAGATTGTAGAGATACAGTTAATTGTTTCATAGAAGATATGATTAGTCACACTGAAAAATATGGTTCTGTTAGTTTAAAAGGAATTGGTAGTTTTAACCTTAGAATAGTTCCAGATAGAAATTTACCTCTTCCTTCCGGTGGATATTCATTTATAAAAGAACATTATACTTTAGATTTTATCAAACTAATTGATTGTGAAAGTTCGACAAGTCTTATTAGTATCAATAGTAAAGCATACAAAATAATCATTGATATTTTAAAAGAAAAAGACAACTTCCGATTATCTAATTTTGGAAAAATTATTGATTTAAAAGAAAAAAAACGGTTCTTTTTAAGTCACACTCTCAAAGATAGACTTAGAAAAATCACTCTATAATATAATGAATTTCTTGGCTTTCTTATCTTAAAAAGTCTTTAGGAATTAAGCATAACATAAGCTTAATAATGGTATAATTTACTTACAAAAAAACAAAGGCTTAAAAATGTATAACCCAAAAGAAAATATCAAACAAATTAAAGATACACAACACAAAATCTCACGTTACCATAGTTCAGTTTATCAAATGAATTCTATTAAATTAGTGTATGATTTAAAAAAAGAAGCTATTCAAGATTTAATTGTTAATATTGAAAAAATTCTTAATAGCGAAAGTGTAGTCGGTATTGATGAAATTGTAAAGGTTACTAGTGTATCGACCGATGTTCATGAAAACAAAGATTATGGTTATGGAGCAACAGCAGCTTCTTATATCAATTTAACATTATCGAATGACACAGAAATGTGGCTTCAAGTTTCAATTGATGACGGATATGATGATATTTATAATGAATTTCAAATCCTTGATGAAGGTGAATTTTCAGAAACTGTTATTGAAAAAGTTAATGAATTAACAGATATTCATAATTTTTATTCTATCTATAATGATATTCAAACAACGCTTTGGGATTATTCAGAATATAACCCAGAACTTGTGATTACAAATTCAAAAGACATCGAAACAGTAGCATTAATCGAAAAAGAAATTTCTTCTATTTTAACAAGTATGAATCGTTAATTTAAATTTAATCCCAAAGGCGCAGTAATCTGACAAATATTGTGTGTAAGGGGATTAAAGCGAGTTTAAAATTAAAAAAATAAACTTTATTATTGATAATTTTAGTTATAATAATTCTCTAAAACAAAGGATTAAATAATGAATATTGAAAATAATTACGACTTAAAAACAAACTCCTTAGTTATCTCTTTCCATGAAATAGAAGAGTTCAAAAAATATGATTCCAATATCATTCAAAGTATATGTTCAATTTTTGAAAAAAATAGTATAGAATTTTTAAAAACAACAATATCAGAAGAATTTGTAAATTATGATTTACATCATGGATTATATGAAACACATAATATATTTAAAATTAGATTAGTTTATAAAGAGGACAATCAAAAGGCTATTGACTTAATAGAAAAATCATTAGATGTTCGCATTTTAGATAATAAGACTTTATTTTATAGCTAGTTTTACATGAAGTAGGTCAAATACTCCGCCCTAAATAAGCAAAAACAAATATCTATGATATTTAGAATTTTGTTTATAGCCTGCAGGACAGTGCTTCAGTTAAAAATTAGCTTACGCTGTTTTCTTAACTGTAAGTTTAGGCTCCGACACCAGAGCTTGAAAGCTTTTTATACCTTTGTATTCAACATTTTTCGCTGCATTATAATCTCTTTTATGTAAAATAAAACATTTTGGACAAGTCCAAATTCTATCTTCTTTTTTAAGATTACTATTACGATAATTACAACCTTTAGTGCTGCAATCTTGCGAAGTATAAAAACTTTCAACTTTATGTGCGATTTTTGTATAATTTATTTATACGCTTGAGTAGTTTTTGATAATCTTTATCCGAAGATAGACTCCGCCCTGAAGGGCGAAGGTTTGTGGCTAGTCTTTTTTGCTAAAATCCTACTCCTTACAGATAAATCGCACGGATTTTTTATTATTAATAGAAATAAATCTATTTAATTATATTATCTTCACCTCTATTAGTTTTATTTGATTTAAAAAATAAATAATTATTCATACCAGCTTTATTTTTCTCTGTGTTTATAATAGATAAAAAGAATTTTTTATTCTCCGGACTGATAATATCATCATTTATTAAAAAGTTATTAAATTCATATACAGTAGAATTATTAGTTAAATCATAATTAAAAATAGAATTAACATTCGATATAAAATATAATATATCTTCATTTGTCTCTATTAAATTTAATATATTTAAAATCCTAAGTGTATTATTAAATTTTTGATTTTTTATATTATTTTCTATCTTTTTTAGTAATATTTCTTTATTATTTATATTATTGTTTTTTATAAAATACACTATAATATTTTTACGATTATATAAATCATATTTTGAATAAATAATATTGTTATTATCTATATTACTTAAATTTAAAATTTCAGATATATTTTTAAATAACACAGAAACTGGTTTTTGAACTTTTATTTGTAATTTATTTAAAACTATTTTCAATATATAATTCAAATTTCGTTTTTCTTTTAAATTTTTAGATATATCTTTTAAAAATAAATTATAATCTTCTACTTTATCAAGTTCTAATATATCGCTATACATATCTAAAATCAATTTTATTTTATACATATATAATTCTTTTTTAAATAAAGAATCATCTATTTTATTAAAAGCTGATAAAGTAGAATAAATATTTATTTTTATATTTTTATCATCTTTATCTAATTTATATTTTAACAAATATTTAAAATTATCACCACTAATTAAATCAATTCCTTCTTTTGCTATAATTTGACCCTCTTTATTTTTTATTTTTAATTTAAAATTACCATATACATCACTATATGTAATAGTTTCTAATTTATTACATATATTATCATAATTAATATCATAACAAATTTTTGCATTAGTTATAGTTCTATTCTTAATATTACCAGTAACATAATAAAAATTACTACTATTATTATTATTATTATTATTATTATTATTATTATTATTATTATTATTATTACAAGCCGTAAATAAAAAAGCTACCAATATTAAACTGATTTTTAACATACTACATTCCTCTAGTTAATCTTAAATTATCAAAATTAGGTTCTACATAATCTTCACTATTATTTTGTTCATCTATAAAAATAATATTTAAATCTTCACCACCAGTAAGGTTAGGAATACGAATATATGTTTTAGTGTCACCATCTTCATTTGTTTCTGTAACTGCATTAACTATTAGGTTACCATTAGTATCTGTTGCTTTTGCAATAGTATTTGGTAAATTATTTATATAAAGTGTAAAATTACCTTCTATATCATTCGTTATTTTCTCCTGGTAAGGAGTTGATTTTACAGATTTCAAAACATCTTGTAAATCAGTAGGAAAAACATCTGTTAATTTATTATCTTCATCAAATACCCATATATCTTCACTTTTTTTTGTATTCCCTAAATCCATTACTTTATCATTTGTAAAAGCAATCCCTTCAACGTCTTTATATACATAAACAGTTACGTCATCATTTTTAAATTTATAATATTCTGTATCATTATCATATGTTAAAGTGTAATCATCTTTATCTCCTAAAAAAACAACCATATCAATACCTGAATAACCTTTTATAATATGATTAACACCTTTAATAGGAGCATATAATTTATCATTACCACTCCCACCATTTAAACGTATTTTTGTAGATAAGGTTGTCCCTTGGTAAGCAATACAAACATCATTCCCAGCGTTTCCATTAGCATAATTTAATTTTCCAACTGGTAAAATTATATAATCATTACCTTTACCACCATTATATCGCTGTCTTTCAGACCATACTTCTTCGTCTATAGCCTCTAATAAGTCATTACCACCATTTGCATAATAAAAAGAAGTTTTATTATAATCTGGAATATGAATATGTTCTGAGTTATTAGTCATATAATATTTATATGGTCTAATTTTTATCACTAAATTATCAAGATATCCATCACTATCGCTACCACTATTTCTTACTTCTTGCATATCAATAACTGTTTTCTTCGCGTTTGTTGGTATTGTTATTTCTTGATAATAATTTTTAAATTCATCGTCTTTATTACCCGTTAGTTCCACACTAGAACTAGTTCCACCAGTAACTTCATCATCTTTATCTAAAAATGATATTTTTGTTTGAATAGTATCTTTACTATCCCAACCACTATAATCTGCATATAACCTTATATAACGTGGATATGAATGTGAAGACATATCATAAATTTGTTCTATTGTAAAACCAGAGGTACTACTTCCCCAAACATATTGGCCATCATGATTAACTTGACTTTGTGTATCAACAACAAAACCGTCACCATCTACGACATCCCAGTTATTTTTATCATCTTCAAAATCACCATTTATAACAATATTATCAGAAAAACTACCATCAACAATTACATCATTTGAAAAACTTGTCGGTTTATCAAACTCACCATTTCTATTTAATACATTGTATTTTTCTAATTTAGATGAACCAGCATCTCCTATTTCAGAAGTGAAATTATTAGCCGCATTTATACTTATATAATTTAGAGTTATAAATAATATTGTTTTATAATTCATTTTATTTTCCTTCTCTTATATTATTATATTATAATGTTATTTTAAAAAAAGAAATTAAAATTAATAATAATCAACAAACATTTGTTTCCTATTTGGTATTTCATATTCATAGTATTTCTCTGTATCATATATTAAAGATTTGCACATAGCTTTGCTTTTACTTCTATATGTCTTACTATCATATCTATAACCGTTAGAATTATAACAATAATCCAATTCTTTAAGATATTTATATTCTAAACTTTTATTTTTATATAAATATTTACCGTGTCTAACTTCACCACCGGTAGTATAATGCTCTGCGCTTAATATATCCAAATCCTCTATCATAGGATTTACTATAGAAACCAACTCCCATTCTTTACTAATTGGATACAAATTACCTTTATAGTCCTCATAATATATGCCTTCATATTTAATAACTTTAAAATGTTTATATTCATATGATAATTCTATATTTTCTAATTTTTTCATACATGAAATATCGTCTTTATTAAAAAACCAAGTTTTCGCATTGTAATCATTAGCAGTCGATGCACAAACACTATATAAATCAAGATTACACCACTTTCTAAATCTCAACATTGCGCGTAATGAATTTTTATGTTCTTCCGTTGTATCTCGCTCTTCTATTCTTTTCAATTGTTTTTCATCGTATGCTTCACGATAATATACGTTATATTGACAACCATCACAATTCTTTTTTATAAAACGTTTCGATAATTTCACTGTTCTTTTAAAATTTATTAACTGTATAGGAACTGTAGCAATAATATTAGTCTCTGTTTTAACTGTTTCATTATATTGCCTATTTAATATATTACGCTTATCATTAACAGTTATATCCATATTATTTCTACGGTAATTCCCTACTAATTTATCTTTGCAATAATGTCTAAAAGATTGTTTTTTTCTTTTAATATCTTTAGAGTTATATCCAGATATTTTATTTTTCCATAATCCTTGCATAATCATTCCACCTAATTTTATTTTTGTAGTTAGATGTTAAAAATAATGATTATTTTATTTGATAGTAAATACTATTATATTCTAACTACAAATCAAGTGTTGTATTCTTTATAATTTCGCATTTTAATTTCCTTTATTTTAATTTAGATATATTATATCTATAACAATTGTCATAATTTGTCAAAAAATAAATATAATATAATAAAAAATAAGGTCTTTATCTATTTCAAGTATACTTAAGGATAATATTGATATAATGCTATTACAAAAACAAATAAAGGTTTCACATGAAAAAAATTATATTTTTAATATTAACTATAACTGCTAGTTTATTTGCAACAGATACGTCTGATTTCCAAAGTTTTAAATTTCAAATGGAAGCAGATTTTAATGATTTTAAAGATGGTAAATCAAAAGAACCCATTTTAGTTATTGCCAAAAATGAACCTCAACAATATATCATAAAACCTGTATCAGAACAATTACCAGATACACCTACTTTCGGAGATAACACTTCCGTAGAAATAATCGATATTGATATGATAGTAGTTGAGATACAAGATTCAGTAGTTAAACCTTAATATGAAACGCATTTATATTATACAAATAGAAGAAGATGTTACAGACGAATTTATAGCAGATGACTGGTTAGAACTACCAGACTTAGTAGAAATGCATCTTAATGATTTTAATATGGGTGATTATTATTATAATCAGGTGGAATTTTTACAAAAATGTAAAATAGTTATGTCACTTGAAGCTATTAATAAATTATGGTATGTTATACCAGATATTCGTGGTTATGATACGTACAGAGGGGCTATTTGTACAGGTTTTACAAAAAAAACTGTTATTGAATTTTTGAAAAATGAACTTTCTAGTAATTTTGAAAATGTTGTCAGTATAGAAGAAATAGGTATCACGGCTGATAATCTATTAGAAAAAGACAATGTTGTTATTATGAGAGATTTTCATAATGGCTAGAACAAAAAAAGGAATATTAAAATTATTCCTATCTATTATACCTATGGTCTTAGTTTTTGGAATTATTATTATAGGCATATTATTCGTTTATCATAATAATATTAATACAAACAATAATCAAACAAAGAAAAAAGAAATTTCTTCAGATGACAGTTCACTTATATATTATGGAATTTTTTAATTTAAGATTGAATTGATTTTTTTATTTCTTCCAATGATATAATAGAATCCAATCTACCATTATTGTAAAACATTACAGACGGTAAAGTTACATTTTTAAAAGATTTATTATATCTTTCTTCATTTACTACGTAATAGTAATCTGGTGCTTTTCTATTACCCATTTTAGCATATATTGATTTTTTTGAATTATCAAAATTTTTAAATATATTTTTTATAGAACTATCTTGTTCTAATACTTTATCACAAATTAAAAAGAAAGTTTCTTTTTCTTTCATTTTAATAGATATTTCTTCATCATTAGTTTTCTTTATCATTCTTAACCTTTTGGTGTATTTATATTTGAAGAATCATTTCTGTTTTTATTTGTGAATTTTTCTCTTGCATTATTCACTGCTTCTTCTACCTCACCTTCACTAATATTATAAATATTACGCATAGGTAAATCTCTACTTAATATAACTTCTTCCGCTAAGCCTGGGTTCATTTCTTCAAATAATTCCAATAAATATTCACGGTCATTCATATTATCTAAACTTTCTATTAGATTTTCGATTATAGAATATATTTCCTTAGAGTTTTCTGAACCTGGTGTTTTTAATCTATTTATCATTTCTTTATATGTGAAAATCATATTTATTTTATCACTATTAGATAAATTTTCATCTTCTATATTTGCTAAAAAAACTTCTGTTTCTTCTTCACCTTGATAAAAAATAGGAACTTCTAAATCTTCTTCTGATAAATTATCTTCTTGGTCTGATATATTAGTTTCGTCAAAAGGAACTTCATCTTGGTCTGGTATATTAGCTTCGTCAAAAGGCATATCAGTATCATAAAAAGGAACTTCATCTTGGTCTGGTATATTAGCTTCGTCAAAAGGCACATCTTCTTGGTCTGGTATATTAGCTTCGTCAAAAGGCATATCAGTATCATAAAAAGGAACTTCATCTTGGTCTGGTATATTAGCTTCATTAAAAGGTATATCAGTATCATAAAAAGGAACTTCATCTTGGTCTGGAACACTAGCTTCGTCAAAAGGTATATCTTCTATGTCCATATTAAATAAATCTTCTTCTATTTCACCTTTTATTTCAAAATTATAACTTTCAATTATTTTTTCATATTTATCTTTAATTTCTTCTGGCTTTACTTTTTCTTTTTTAGCTAATTTCTCTATAATATCTTCCAAAAAGTTCTTTTTAATTATAGGCATATCCGGATATATCTTTTTTAATGCTATAAATAATAAAAGAGTATTTTCAGGTTGTTTTAGACTTTTATTAGCCTTAAATAAAACCCTTACCTTATTCATTTCTTGTTCGTTTTCGAGCTCTATATTCTCTATAACAATAGGAGCAGCGTCAAAAGGAACTTTAACAAAACCTTTATCAAAATCTATTCCACCTATCAACTCTTTTAAAGATTGTTCCGTTAATATATCTGTATTTTTACTCATCTTTTTATCCTTAGTTTTATATATATTATAACTTATATTCTTATTTTAGTTTTTAAGCTATTTTTACCATATAGGTTTCGATATATCAGTCCACAAGCCGCGTCTGTCAACCTTCGTCTATGTTTGTATATCTTTTATCGTCTTCCGCATCTAATACGTCGTTATTTCCGCCGTTACAACCAGTTAATAACATTATCGACAAAAAAGAAGCTAGTCCTATTTTATATATTTTATTATTCATAATATTCCCAAATTTATTTATTATATATATTATAACCATAATTATAAAAATATTGATTATTAGTCTTTTTTTATAGTCTAATTTAAGCAGTATATAAGTTATGATTTGGTATAATATACTATATAAAAAATAAAAGGCTTAAAATGAAATTACTTATTGGAAAAACTATCAAAAATGTAGAATACATTACGGATGCAGAAGCAACTAATTTAGGAACTGATATTATTACCGCAGGTATTACTTTCGATGATGGCTCAAAAATAATTTCTTATGACCAAGGTCATTATAATGGTGTTGGTGCTTTATACACAAATATAGAAGGTATAGAAACGTTACCTGTGTGTGCGTCTTATATTACAAAAGAACTAATTGCAAAATGGAACGTTACAGCTAGTAAATTAAACGGTTTAAAAGTTATCAATGTAAGAATGTTAAGTGATGACGAGTTAGATTATTTTGGTTGGACAAAAAGAGTCGAAGTAATTCTATTAGAAGATAATCAATGCATTATTCCTATGTCTGATGATGAAGGAAACGAATCTGGAGAATGGTTTTTCTTAAAAGATAGTGAAGTAGTTTAATATCATAGTGTAGAAAAAAAATACCAGTATTATTTTAAGTGTATTTTAAGCATAATATAGATAAAATATACTTATTAAAAAACATAAAGGCTTTCTATGGAAGATTATTATTTTATTTACAAAGACTCATTTGGGACTTGGAACAGTTGTAAAAACCCAGTTTTTATAGCAGAACATAAATGCTGCAAAGCTTTTTTAAAAACAACAGTGCCGTCTATTAAAGACTTATTAAAAGAAATGAATGAAATTAAAGAGGTAATGTAATTATGACAGATTTAGATTTTCAACAAAGACAAGATAGATTAGAAAAATTTTCAGATAAGCTATCTTTACTAATGACTGAATACGGTGTTGATTTAAGTTCAACAGGTGGTGTTTATGTTTATTCAGATGAACAATTAGCTGAAGCAAAACTATTAAATGAAAAAATTGTTGTTGATAGACCTGATGCGTCTTCAGGTGATTTATCCACTTCTATTTTAGAACAAAAAAAAGTTTCTTAATTATGAAGGGCTATAGTTTAACAGACGTTGAGTTTAAAATAGAATGTAACTTTTTAGGTGTAAATGAATTTCGTGAAGATTTTTATAAATTTTTATCCGAAAATGGCATTTTTTGGAGTAAAGAAAAGTTTGATGAGCTAGAAGAATTATCAGATAGATGGTTACGTAGCGAAGTTATTGAAGATAAAAATTATATAATAATTTATTTTAGTAATGGTGGGAATGATGCTATTCTAGCAGCTCTCTTAAAAATGTATTGCATGGTTAATGATATTACACATACAATCGATTATGAATAAATTATAGAGGAAAAAATGCTTAAATTTATTGAAATAAAAAATAAAAAAAACATTAATGTATCTGTTCAAGATATAGTATCAGAAATGACACAATATATTCTAAATACGCGTGATTTTTGTGGCAATGAAACAGAAGCTTTTAAGGATATTTGTTATGATTTAGGGATTGAACCTAGTGATAAACTAAAATCTATTATTTTTGAAAGCGTGGAAGATAAATGGAATAGATTTCGAATAGAAGCGAAGAATAATCAATGTTAAATATAGATTACACAATATTATCATATATTTTTACCTTCTTTCTTATATGCTTTATTATATACACTTTCTCTAAGAAGAAAAAATGTAATACAGGTAACCATGATTGGACTATTTGGACCGAGAATGATACAAATGACCATTATAGTAAAAAATGTAAATATTGCGGTGTATACAACCACACCTATACAGATATTAATAGTGTAAAAAAATGAATAATAAAATATTACAAAAAGGTATTATCAAATGCTAACAAAAAATTATAATGGATACACAGGAAATAACAAAGAAGGTCTTGAATTCTTTACTTTATTCTCAAAGACTAATTATAATAATTTAAATATCATCTCTTATCGTATTACCTCGAAAAGAATATTTTTAAAAACAAATGGATTAGGCGTTGATTTCGATATAAACTCCTTCAATATCTTTTTAAGAAAATTATCACCCGATGCAAAACATAAATATATGATTTTTTTAATAGAAATTTCTATAGTTATCACAGATTTATTAGTTCAATCACATAATAAAAATAATAAAGAAGTTAAAACTTTAAGAACTGAAATTGGATTTTTAAAAAAAGATATAAAAAATTTACAACTCAAAAACGGTGAAGTATTAAATTTTTTAAAAGAAAAAAAGAAATAAATATTAAGCAGTTTATAAGTTTATCTTAGATATAATTTGTATACAAAAAAAAGGCTTAAAAATGATTAAATTAGTATTGAAAAGTTACAACGATGGTGAAGAATTAGAAACTATAGTAGACAATGAGGAAGATATTGTATCTTTTTCTACTTCGTATAATGTAGAAACTAACGAAACAATCGCTTATGCTTTTGAAAGCACAGTTGAATTAGTTCGCGATGATGGTGATGTAGATAATGAGCATATGAGTGATATCGTTAATGATTTTTATGGATTTTATATTTTAAGAACCCCAGAAGATATCAATGATTTCACAAATCGTGTTGGCGATTACGAAGATGTTTAATAATATTAAAAGTGGCGATATTATTGAATTTAAAAATACCTCTAATATTTGGTTTGTGGTCAACAGAGAAACTATTTTGTGTTTAACTGGATTATATGAAATGGTTGCCGGAAGAACTTACTTCTCTAATGCAATCCAAGATAGTTTTATCTACAAAAAAGAAGTTCCTACTGAATGGTTAGACATTATCAATAAATATAAAGAAAAGGCCATTTAAATGATTACTAAAACAGAATATAAACCAGAAGAAGATTTACAAAAACATGATATCAAAGTAACAGACGAAGTTATCAAAGGAATTCTTTCTTTTGGTTGTGACATCGGCAGTATGAAAGAACAAATTGCAGATTGGGCGGAACTTATAGGCGACAAAATTACAGAAAATAATTATCGCGAATTAGGTTCTTGTGGACCGCATTCATACAACACTCTTGATTTTAATTATAGAAAAATAGAAACTGAAATTTATTTCAATAAAAAATTCAAAACTTGGGTTGTTGCATTTAATAAAGAATTCTTCGTTGTAGAATATATTGATAGACTAAATGATAACGAAACCTTTCAAACTGAATACACATTCGTAGATGGAAATTTAGATATTGTTTTTCCATTAGAAAAAAACTATTTACCTTTATAGCAAAGGTAATAGCGACTTCAATATAATCTTATCAAGGAAACTAAATGAAAAATAAAAAATATGAAAACGAATTAGAAAAATTACAATTAAAGTTAATCAAATTACAAGAATATGTTTTAAAACACAATAAAAAAGTATTGATTATATTCGAAGGCAGAGATACTGCTGGAAAAGGTGGAAGTATCAAACGCTTTACTGAAAATTTAAATCCACGTCATTTTCGAATAGTTGCATTATCAAAGCCTTCAAAAGAGGAAAGTGGTCAATGGTATTTTCAAAGATATTTAAATCAATTACCAAATGAAGGCGAAATAGTGTTTTTCGATAGGTCTTGGTATAACCGGTCTGTTGTTGAACCAGTTATGGAATTTTGCTCCCATAACGAATATTTAAAGTTTATGGATGAAGTTGATAATGTAGAAACTATGTTGGAAAATAGTGGAACTGTAATTATTAAACTATGGTTTGAGATTGAAAAAGATACACAAATTGATAGATTAAAAGATAGAAGAAAAAACCCCCTAAAAAGATGGAAGATAAGCCCAATAGATGAAAAAGCTAGTGCTTTATGGGATAAATATACATTATATATAGATAAACTATTAGCACGAAATATGTCTATCAAATGGAATAAAGTTGATAGTAATGATAAAAAAAGCGCTAGATTAGAATCTATACAAATAGTGTTAAATAGATTTAAAGATTGTAATATTTAAGCAGTATGTAAGGTGTAAATTGATATAATATACTTACAAAAAAACAAAAGGCTTAAAAATGGGAACATATATCAACTTCAAACAAACAGACGAAACAAAAGTAACAGAAACAGCGGCTTTCTTAGAAAAACATCATGATGAAGAAGGTTATTCAATAGCTGGATTATGGACCCAAGAAGATATAGATATCGAAACGAAAAAATTAAAAGATACTGGTTCTGGTTGTCCAGATTTTTTAGAACTTGGTGAAGGTCAATTTAAACTTTCTGCTACATCGGACGAAGATATCAATACTTTTATTCAAATTATTTCAGAAGCAGTTATCTATTTTGGTTTAACAATCAATAAAATGCCTTCTAATGCAGATGATTATTTAACTGATATTCAAATTGATAGTATTTATGGACTTCAAAAATTCAAAGACTTTCAAAAGAAAGAAGAAGACCATTACGCTAAATATGATAAAGCTAGAAAAGAAGCATTATCTATAAAACAAAAAGATTTAAAAGGCGGGGTTAAACTAGTCGAAACTTGGGGAATTCAAAAAATGTGGTTGATTTTTGGAACTGCTGAAACACCACAATTTTTACACTATACTTGGGAAGTAGATGGCGAAGAATACAAAGATTTATATCGTGATGAAAAAGGATTATCTTATTTACTAATTCCTCTTATGGATATGGGACCAAACGGAGTAACAAAAGTAAATGATTATTTAAATTATGCGTGGGAACATATGGGGCTTAGAACACAACCACTAGAAATTCTAGCTGATGTTTATAATATCTATCCAAAAGAATTAAAAATTGGTCGCGTTAAACTTTTCGAAGCTAATTACCTTAAAAATTCTGATATTGAACGTGGAATTTATTTTGATACAGATAAAAATAAGTTTGCTTATAAAAATATTGCTTTAACCGACTTATATCTAAATAATATTAAAATTCCACAAAAATATTTCATTTCTTCTTCTGGTATTACTTTTTCTATTGCCAGTAAAGACATTGGTGCTTTTGTCTTAGAAGCACTAGAAAAATCAGAAGACAAAAAAGCAGCTTAATATAAAATTAAGCTTTAAATTTCTCAAATATTATATTAGTATTTTTTAATGCTAATATTTCTTTTGCTGCCTCTTCTTTTTTAATTGTCCAAAATATTACAGGCTGTTTCTTATTTAATAAATAAGAAATAATATAAGCCCTTCTATCTTCATATTTATATCCTATAAAATCTGGTTCACATTGTAAAGCATATAATAAATTTTTACGTTTAAATTTTTCAATCCAAGATAATTCATCAACGTCCGTATATGAAAAAGACAATAACCCTCTATATATCTCAGGCGCATTATTTTTAAACCATTCAACTGATTTATGATTAAAAGATTGTATTGCTATTTCGCCTTTGTAAGTTTTAAGTTGTTCATATAATATAGATTCAAATTCACCGTCATTATTATAGTCATTTTTTATTTCTATCAATATCGGAACTATTCCGTTTACTAAATCAAAAACTTCTTGTAATGATGGTATTTTAAAACTGGTTTTTGTTATATACAATTTTGTTATTTCAGATAGATTATTTTTTCTAATTTTATAATCTATACCAGTCATACGTCTTGTGTCGTAATCGTGTATAACTACTATTTGTTTGTCGTGCGTAATATGAATATCTAGTTCAATGGCATAACCAGCGTCTATAGCACACTTAAAAGCTTCTAATGTATTTTCTGGTATATTATTACTATGAAGCCCCCTATGTGCTATTGGGGTATTCAAAATCCAACTATTATATATATTCTTATTCATACCCATTCCTTTTATATATGTATTATATCAGAAAAAATTAAGCAGTATTTTGATATAATACATATATAAAAACAAAAGGCTTTCATTATGCATAAAGACGAACTATATAACAAATTAGAAAATATTCTACCACTCATTAACGATAATAAATATTATATACTTTCCCTTAATCAACCACCCCATGAATGAGGTGGATTTACTTTCCTAACTAAATAGAATTATTATTCTATAGCGAAAGGCTATCCGGCTTGATTCACGCCTTGCGTAAGTTTTATTTTACTTACATTTGAGTAAAGAGATTTACTCAAAATATTTAATACTGAATTGTAATCTCTTGGATTTTTATATCCACATTCTTTACAATTATATTCTCGGTTAGACAATTCTTGATTATTATCTATATTTCCACAATTATTACAGCTTTTACTGGTATATTCTGGAGCTACTAATTCTAAATATATTTCATTATATGCACATTTATATTTAAGAATTTCTACAAATAAAGCGAAGCTTATTTGCAATATATTTTTCTTCATTGACTTTGTTTTTTCTTTTCCTAATAGTTTGATTTTATTTTTATGAGTAGTTTTTTCTGTCATTTTCTTGACATTTAAATCCTCTATCACTAAATGATTTATATTTTTCTCTTTTAAATCGACTATAATTTCGTTTACTATTTCATGTAATTTATAAATCTTTTTTCCAGTATTCTTTTGGTAAATTTTATTTATCTTATCTTGAGTTTTCTTAAAATTTTTACCTAATTTTACTTTCGTTTTCTTAGATTTAATAATTCTTCTACTTTGTTTTCGATTTAATTTTGCTAACTTTGCTTTATATTTATTTTTTAGATTAACTTTTTTTATATCAGATATATCTAATCTTTTATAATCTTTAAAATTTCCATAATCAACACTATCAATATTTATATCCATAGCATATGAATTTAACTTCGTAGTTTTGGTAATCTTTTTAAGATTAGTATCAATTTTATCTTCAATTATTATCACATTAAAACTAATATAGAATTTATTATTTTTATAAGTAATAGTTATAGTTTTTATATCAGAAAGTTCAGGAAATTCTCTAGACCAACGTATTTTAAAATTTTGTCTAAACAGACGCAAAATCTTAT
>Ga0256827_10000330_pt1 | contig 28553 bp, 28 predicted proteins | sample CV84metaG_FD_185977 | JGI IMG/M metagenome (GOLD analysis project Ga0256827, IMG submission 185977) | Hydrothermal vent microbial communities from East Pacific Rise, Pacific Ocean - CV84 | ecosystem: Environmental > Aquatic > Marine > Hydrothermal vents | place: Pacific Ocean: East Pacific Rise...
TATCCCCTATTCTAAAATGAATCAAAAGAATATGGTATTGAAATTTACCAACTATTTACTACTTTTAGAAAGATATTTGCCTATAATAAATATCTTGCAAAACTCTTTGGAATCGGAGGCTTCAGCCATTGAATTAAAGATTTTTATGTTGGGAAACTGTAGGTTCGATTTTATCGAACGACTATTTTACGGTTTTTGGTTTAATATTCGATGAAATCGAACCTACAAATTTCAAATATTTATTGCTTACTTCATTGGCATTGGGCTTCAGCCCCGAACAAGACGAAGCTAGTGATATAGTCACAATTTGAGGATGAAAAGAAGCCAGAATAAAATGATTTTACAACAAAGGAGTTGTCATGTATGAATTGGTCTATGATATAAGTGGTTCTATTTTTCCATTTATAAAGTTTCCTCTATTTACTTTGGGGATGTTTGTTATTTTCTTCCTTGTTTATAAAGGAGAAGAGAAGATTTCATCTAAAGTGGGTTTGATATTTGCAATGATATTTATCTCAATACTTTTTTTTAGCTCTTTATATTGGGGAATCTCTAAAAAATATCGTTTAAGTCAAGTAGAGCCACAAGTTGTAGAGGGAGAGATAAACAAATTTATCCCTATGCCTTATGGTGGACACGCTTATGAGTCATTTGTGATAGATGCAGTCTCTTTTTCCTATTCGGACTATGCAATAACAGGTTGTTTCAATGAGACAAAAAGTCATGGTGGGGCAATAGAGGGGAATGGACAGAGAGTTAAAATTGAATACAATAAAAATTGTATTATGAAGCTTTGGGTAGAGAGAAAGTAATGTATCCTGAGATATTAACAAGATCAAAAACAAAAGCCTTAATTATCACCCAACTGGGTGCAGGGGTTGCCATCTTAGAGATTTTGTTACGTTTTTTTTCCATTGATACCAATAACTATGTTATTTTTTCATTCAATCTACATTGGTTTATTATTTTCTATCTTGTGGCTCTCAATACTGAGTTAGGAGGATTTAAAAAGTATTCAAGAGAAAACAGAGAGACTACGTACCAAGATAAAAGTATTTTAGAAGATATTTTTATAGGATTGGCAAATATGTTGAGTACAGTTTTTGCATTTGTTTTGGTTATTGTTCTCTACTCAACTCTTGGAATGCCTTCAGGAGAGATACTTTTTCAAGAGGAGAATCAAGCATTAATCTTGGATGGTCATATTTTTAGAGTGGTCTCTGTTGATAGTTTCTATATGTATAAGCACTATCGTTATATTCTTGGTCTCTCTCTATTGTTGATTGTCTATTTTAAAGCATTAATACCTCTTGCCAAAGAGATAAAGGAGAGTAAATGATAGATTATCAACTTATCTATACACTCAGTACAAAAAGCAGTTTCTCTTTTTTTGATGATATTCTTGTACCTTTGATTTTCTATATATTTCTCTTTATTGTTTGGAAAAATGCAATGAATGGAGAGCTAAAAAAGTTTGGTATTTTTCTAACACTCATCTATCTATCTGTTAATATTGAAACTATTGTCAAAAAAACTTCTGCTCCTAATATAAGTCACTATAAAGTAGTTGAAGGAGAGGTATCTAATTGGGTAAAAGCCTCTTATTATAACCGAAAAGGTGGCTCTTTTGTAGTCAATGGAGTTACGTTTACTACGCATATGAATGGCATAGACAAAATGTACAACACCCCTCTACATTTTGATAATGGAAGAAGAGTTAAAATTCACTATATAGAGAAGAATAAAATAATCAAATTTTGGATAGAAGATTATCGTATAATTTGGGAAAAGGAGTGTCGAAACAATGACTATTTCGCCTGTTTTGAACTAAGCAGAACCTACCAAAAAGATAACAGAAAAAAAGCCCAAGAGCTTATTTTAAAATCGACTGAGAGCAATATGAGTAAATACTCTTTGTTGGTATCAATGCTCTATAAACATGGTATTCTATTTGAAAAAAATACAACCAAAGCAGATTTTTTTGATGATAAAGCTTCTGAAAAAAGAAATATCGAATGGTATAGGCAACATAAATCAGAAAATATTTTTGTAAAATAAAAGGTTAAGTATGAAAGTAAAAACAATCCTACTCTTTATAATCGCTACCCTATGGATAGAATATAATTATATCCCTACCATTCCTATAGGATTTCTGTTGGTACTACTTTGGGTTAGACCAAAAACACTTAAACAGTTTACCCCTCTTGTTGTAGCGATGATACTTGGTCTTTTAGGGACTGGTATCTCTTTTCAGTTTTTTAAATCGGTCAAAACCAATCCCAATACAGGAAAAGAGTATCATCTATCCAAATCTCTTTGGGGCTTTAATCTTGGCACAAAAAATCTAACCCATTTTCTCAATCGAGATGTTATTAAACTCTATCAAGACGATATCTATACTCAACAGCAACAGATGTTGGATAATCATCTACGAAAGCTTACCTCTCTCTATAATCTAGGAGATAAAAGCATTTTGTCCACACCTTTTGGGACAATATGGAAAGAGTATGGAGAGATAGAGGATATGTATCATTTTGGTAATTTGAACTATTTTATACCTGATATTTATAAGAAAGATGTTCTTTTTGTCTACAAAATAAAGTTTAGCAAACAGAATAAAGAGCAAACGATACACCTAAGAGTACTCTTTTATGATGGCAAGATAGAGATAACAAAAGCCAAAATAATGGATGCTGATACCAAGTATGATGTGCGACAACGCATTGTAATACCACTCCCAACCAAAAAGATAATAGCTTTTTTCATAAAAGCTGTTGCACACAAGATTGAGTATACCGAAAAGGTAGATCCCTCTTTGGTAAAAAAAGTATTTAAATCGTTAAAAGACAGTAGTGAAGATATAAAATCACATAACTATTTGGGAATGAAGCTTTCACGAGGACAAGTAAAAGTAGAGCTTTCTCCTGAGAAGTTTGAAAAAGCGTTTTCCCAAAAGTAAAAAGAAACCTGCATTTGCAGGTTCTTATTCTCCTGTTCGAATACAACGAACATCATAACTATAGGTCTTCTTATAAGGGTTCACTCTGCCATAGTAAAACATCACAACCCACGCAGTGTCACTATCATTGGCATAAGTAGAAGCACTCCAATAGATGTTAGAGCTAATCAATTCAAAAACACTATTAATACTTGGATTAGTTTTAGTATCATCTACTATGGACTCTAACTCTCGAACATTTGGCAGTCGCCATCCTCCACCGTCTAAGCTTAAAGATTCACAATAATCAATAGAATCTTTCCATGTTGTGTTTTTTATATCTCCACCATTGTCACTATAGTCATCTTGCCACTCTAGATTAGTAGTGCTGTCACTTACCACACCATTTTGTTTGCTAAACTCTGCGAAGCTTAGGCTACTAAGCCCTATCAAAATCAAAAGGATTGCTCTCATCTAAAACTCCTATTTTGTTGGTTAAATTAAAGCTATTTCCATGCTTAATATGCGATGTAAATGAAGCTTGAAGAGATAAAAAAAATTTTATCTCTTCGAGACTCACCTTTTTCAATTACTTTTAAAAGGTGCGTTAGTAAACGCACAATGCCCATGACATAAGAAATTAACATTCCAAATTTGTAGATTTGATGTACCCATGGGAAATCCCCTTGAGGTGCATCAAACAGATTGTTCTATAGGCTTAAATTTTCATTTGATAAAATTGAACCTACAAAATAGTAAGCTGTATACACAGCTTACTATTCTGCTCTGAGACAACGAACAGAATAGTTATGATCCTTATAGTCGTAGTTTACAGGACCAGCGAAGAAGGACACAATCCATGCATTGTTATTAAGGGTAGGAGAGTTGGTAGTAGCACTCCAATAATAGCTAGAGCCAACATTCTTAAATTTATCTACATCAATACTAGGATTTAAAACTCCAAATTCTACAATACCAAATAGCTCTTTACGAGTAGGTAGTCGCCAATCACTATATCCACCTAAAGTAAGTTGATTACAATAAGTAGTTGCTGTGTCTCCTGTGGTGTCACTGTAGTTTTCAGCATCATAATTGGCTTGTGTTACCCATGGTTTTGCTACTATTTTAGCCTCTTCATCATCTTGCCATTGAAGATTGCTAAGATTATCAGTGACTATCTCTTTTGCATCATCTCGTGTATAAGATGGTGTGATACCTTTTTGATAGAAACCGTCATCTTTTACACTTTTATCAGTTACCTCATTGCCCTCTTGATCATAGCTTTTGGTTTGACCTGTTTTTTTGAGAACATAAATAAGTATGGGTGAATCATCTTCTATACTACTATCTTCAGTAATCTGTACTAGCAAATTATCAACCCCTGTAGCTCCATCATTATCAGTAACCATTAAAGTGATATTATGCTTACCAACAGAAAAATTATTTTTTGTAAACGTTGCTGTAGAACCAAGAGTAGTATCATCCTCTTTCCACACATAAGAAACTATATGACCATTTATATCTAAACTAGCCATACCATTAAGCGTAACTGGTAACCCCTGCATTACAGTAACATCAACCCCTGCTTTGGCAATAGGTTTACCCATAGAAGTTAAAGGACCCCGTTTCATTGCATTAAAATCATTATAAACAGTACTCAAATTAGCATCAGCTTTTCCAATAAACACTAGTAGGTTCATTTCTGAAGGAAGAGTCGATTTTAAAGAACTATTAATGGCATCTTCTATATTTTCTCCACCATCACTCATCTTAATATAAAAACTATTAATATCTATTTTAGAGAGGTCAAGACTATCAATTGTTTTAATAAATTTTTTAATACTATCTGCTTTGGTCTCAACAATAGATTGTAAAGAAGTAGGGAAACTACTATAGAGTACAGAGAGATTAAAATCATCAATTAACTCATTAGATTCTGTACTAATAATAGATGAAATATCTATATTTGAGATATTACCATTGGGTGACTCATTCATCGCTGTTTTAAGAACCTCCATAAGCAACATAAGCTTTTGAAGTTTTATTTTATTTTCACCACTACTATTTGCAATATTCAATGCCGAAGCAACAGGGTCAAAATCTTTAACCATCTTTTTAAACTCAGTAACATCTTCACCCTTTGCCTCTTTTTCTAAAAGAAGGGTGGTTAAAGGGGAGATAAACGAAGCATCAGAAGGACCTTTCATTGAAAAGTTTAGAACTTTATCTGTTGCGTCTAAAACACCATTGTTATTTGAGTCAATGGTCGCCCCTTCAGGAATAAAGATATGACAATTATCAGGAAGAGTCACACCAGTAAAGGTAATAAGCCCTTTGTCCCCAACAACTAAATCACTCTCATACGTTATACCTCCACAAAAAGCTTTAGCAGGAGAAGAGAGTTTTACAATATAACCATCAGCTCCATTTTTTGTTGTTTTTTCATTGTTGCTACCATCACTTGAAGAATCATCATCACTGTTGTCATCACTATTTGTGGTGGCATTATCATCACTACTTGTGCTATTCTCATCACTGTTAGTGGTAGTATCATTCTCTTCATGAGTAATAATAGTATCTTTATCTCCAGTCCCCTTAGTACTATTGGTCTCGGCTATAACTTTTGCTTCTTCTTCATCCATTTCTGTTTGTTGATTTGTATCTAAAATAAAGTTTTCTTCACAAGTACTATTATTTTCACAGGCTTCTAGATTATCTATAAAGTCACCTGAAATATTAATGTCTCTAAGACCTTCAGCAATATATTCTAAGTTTAAGGCAGTTGCATTTTGTTGACTTAAGTTGTTTTCTTTCAAAAGAGTTTGGTTTTGAAAAAGGTTTTCTAATAAAACAGCATCAACTAAAGCTCTTTTATCTGATGCTTTAATTTTAAAAAGATCTTCTTCTTTTAAAAGATTGTTATCTATTAAAGATTGTAAAATAGAAAGTTCTTGCTCTGTTACATTTTTTTGAGGATTATAAGATAAAACCACCTCTTCATTTGAATTATTTAAAGTACTATTATCTACAAGTTCCAATAAAATTTTCTTGCTTGGATCAAAATCTCTTAAGATATAACTTCCATCCTCTTCAAATTGAAGTTTTTTAAAAATACTTTCTACCGTATCACCCTTATTAATGGTAAGTTTTGCTTGTAGCTCTGTTGATTCACAAAAACCATTGTCATTATCATCCTGACAGATATTAACAACAATACTATGAGGTATCCCCACCAAGTTTAAAATTCGTTGCAATAACGCTTTCGCTTCTTCTCCACCATCTCCACACCCTGTTAATCCTAACACTAAGGCTAAACTAAAGGTTAGAAAAATCTTTTTCATTAAATACTCCTCTTATATTTTTGTATACTTGGAACTACATCTATAGAATCATTTCCAAATCCAATTAAATAAAATACTATAACATAAGGAATAAAAATTATCAATATAAAGTTAGTGTAATTTCAAGTTAAATTAGAATATTTATTTTTTTTTAAAAAATAAATGTTTAAAAAAATTATATAATATTATTTTTTTATAAAAAACCTTAATAAGACTAATCTCCCTCAGAAACAACTTACTTTTTAGTTCTCAAAATCCTTAATTTCCACTCACCTTAGTATTATACTCCCTATCCCACTCCACCTTTTCAGTCAACCCTTTTATTTTCTTGGTCAAACTCTTCATAACCATCTTTTTTAAGGGTCTAGGGTACATAATACGAATTTTAGGTAGCCATTTAATCACCAACTCCTCTAACTCTTTTAAATTGGAGACCGTGTACTGTACTTCTATGTCACCATTTGCAAACTGAGCCACCACCTCTTGACTTGGAAGATACTTTTTCAAAATAAAATAACGACGGATGCTTTTGTCAACACGCAGTCGCACAGTGATGTCATCTCTTTCAAAAGAAGCCCAAGGGGTCTGGATACGCTTAATAAAATCTGTTATATCTTTTTGTACAAAAAAAGTTTTTTTAGTAGGAATTACCTCTACAACCAAAGAGACACGTAAAAATTCAAATTTAGATTTACCTACATTTTCACCCACCACATAAAAATTTTCATTTAAAAAGAGTATTTTATAGGGGTGAAAATTTCTCTGCCCTTTAAAACGATCTGTTTGATAAACCAACTTTATCTCTTTGTTAAACTTAATGGCATGTTCTAACTTTTTAATCGCGTCTCGGTTTTTCATGTTCTCAAAAGGTCGTGATTTAAAATCATACACAGACATAGACTGCTCTACCAAAGCTTCTGTTTTATCTGAAATAACCGATTCTTTAGAGGTGATGCCAAAAATATTGACAATATTTGCCAAGGTCATAAGGTCCGTTGCACAAAGCACCTCTTCTAGCAAAACTTTTTTATATGCTTGATAACACTCCCCCTCTTTGGACATAAAGTCACCAAAAAGTTCACGTATCAGTTCAAAGTCTCGACGGATGGTTCGATCGCTCACTTCATACTCTTCAGCAAGTCGTGAGACACAAAGTTTTTTACCCTCATTGAGATGCTTTAAAATTTCTATGGTTCGATATAGGCTTGATTTTTGGCTCATGGTGTAACCTTTTGTTAGATAGATAAATTATAACACGGACAATATATGACCATGATTACAAGAAATTACACAATTTTATGTTAAAGTCTCAAAAATACCAAATTGGAGATAAACCTTATGCAAAAAATCGGACTAAGCCTCATCTTAATCCTTATAATATCAGGATGTACAGCAACAAAACCAACCAATAATAGAGCCTATACAGAACAACCTAAACCCTCACCTATCTCAGTAACATATGAAACAGTAACCCCTCAACAACCTATTTCTGAAACAGATAAAACCGTAATCCCACAACAAGAGCCTGTCTCAACAACATATGAAACAGTAACCCAACAAGAAGAACCAATCATTTATGAAGAGGTTATCATAGAGCCAGAAGCACAAGTAGAAACACAAATCACGCACAGTGAACCCATAGCAGAACCACAAATAATGCCACAACGTGAAAATATCTCAGTCAAAGAAGCTTTCTCTATGATACAAAAGGGAGATGTAACGGTACTTGATGTACGCACCCAACAAGAAACCATAAGCGATAAAAAAATAGCCAACTCACAACTGATACCTCTACAAGTTTTAGGGAGCTACATCGACCAAATAGATAACTCTAAACCTGTTTTAGTTTATTGTCGTTCAGGGAACAGAAGTGCTGTCGCAGCCAATATTTTAAGAGATCAAGGCTTTAATGCCATTAATGTTTTGGGAGGTATCAACGCTTGGAAAGCCAATGGCTTATCGGTAGAGTAGAGATATTTTTTTCACTTTAAAAGCCCAGATAATGGGCTAATTTATCCATTTTCAAAGTAACCTTTTCTTGCCATTTAGCATTTTCATCCAACTCCTCTTCAGACACTTTACCATGAATGAGTTGAAGACTCTTATAGTTATCAATCCAACTTAAAAAAGCTATTAGGTTTTTATTTTTTCTCTGTTTTATACTTCTATATTCATCCTTTAAAATAAACAAAGGGGAGATTCTTTCATCTTCTAAAAGTTCACAAGAGAAGCTAAAATTTAAATCCTCATCTAACTCTTTGGCAAGGGGAACTAAAAACTTTTTAGCCAACTCTTTCGATGATTTATAGTTTTTATTAAATAGCCGATTTAGCTCATAAAGTGTATATTCCCCCTCTTCATCTATGGTTTCTAAAAGTTCAAACATTTTAATAGCATCCAAAGATTTTAGTATAAATAGGGAGGAGAAATCTAAGTTAAGATATCTTTCTAAAACTTTATAAAGTGCAACATAATGATCTTTCAACATATAGAGTTCAACTCTATCTTCATCAAGGGAGATGGATAATGAAGCAAAAAGTGTAAAATACTCCATCCGATTATCCACTTTATTTTCTAAAGTAAGGGTGAGGGATTGTATTTTTTTAAGATGATTTATTAACACCCGTGAAGAGATTCCACATGATTCTGCCATATGCTCTTTGTTGATTACAAGAAGGGGGTCTCTTTTCTCTATTTTTAGCAGATTTTTTTGAAGTAAATAGAAGAAAATTTTTAAACTTACATAGTCTTTATTTTTTATATATTCAATGATAAAAGAATGAATCAATCGAGTAAGGATATTATACTCTTCTACTAACACCATCGTAAACTCCTACTTCAAACACTAAATCAACTATTATTATTTTTTGTTAGGCATATATTTTAACAATACTTTGAATAAGTCAAGCTTAAGAAATAGAGATAGCCTAGCTTTAGCTATAGAGAAGATTTTTTTATCATTTTTAGGTGTTTAAAGAGTTTATATGCTAAGATTTGTTTTAATATTTTTAAACATATTAAAACAAATAATTTAAAGGACACCTATGTACTTTCAAAAACTTATATTTATATCTTTTATTCTCTCTTTTTATGCAAATGTATCTATGGCTACCGTCTATGAAAATGCTGAAAATGGAACAACAGAAAACTGGGTAATTCATGACAATATACCGTCAGGTGCATCTATTGAAAATGTTTATGATCCATCAAAAAATTCACATGTCATCAAATTTCAAGGGGAACAACGGAGAAATGCCTATAGAATTGGTGAACGAAAATCTTTTAAAGGGTGGAACAATAAAAAAGAATTCATCTTAAAATGGAAAATGAACTTTGCTGAGAAGTTTAAAATCACTGTTTATACCCATACAGCCAAAGGGTTGCGTGTATTTCACTATACCCATAAAAACCACAACAAAGGGTTTATTAAAAGATACATTAAAATTGGTCTTGGGAAAAATAGTATGAACGGAACATGGCAAAGTTTCTCCCGTAACTTAGCAACCGATTTAAAAACCTATGAACCCAACAACAAACTTCTTGCTGTTAATGGTATCAAGATTCAGGGTTCAGGGAAAATAGATGACATCTCTTTAATCTCAAAAGAGAATGAAATCCCTTGTATTACACGTGAAGCGTTAATCAAGAAAATTAATAATAATGAAGATGTTACCAAAGTCAATACCTCTTGCATAACAGATATGAGCAGACTTTTCAGTCGAGCCGAAGATACCTTTAACCAAGATATTGGAAACTGGGATGTTTCTAATGTTACAACCATGAAATATATGTTTGCAGCAAGAGCACCAGGTTCAGCACCTATTTTCAACCAAGATATTGGAAACTGGGATGTTTCTAATGTTACAAATATGGAATCAATGTTCCAACAAAACATAAACTTTAACCAAGATATAACAAAATGGAATCTTTCCAAAGTAACCACCATAGAAAGAATGTTTTATCGTGCCGAAGCTTTTAACCAAAACATAGAAAAATGGGATGTTTCTAATATTTCAAATATGGTTCAAACACTTTTAGGAACAAATTCATTTAAAAACCATGATTTAACTCAATGGGATGTTAGCAAAGTGAACAATCATCTTCAATTTTTAAAAGATTCTGGAGAAAACAATCAAGAGCCAAACTGGGAAAAAGAGCTTTCAAAAGAGGAACAGTATGTAAAAAATATTTGTACCACAGCTAAAATAGATAAAAATGTTGTCTGTATAAAACCTTTTCATCTTGCGTATTACTTAAACCAAGAAGGTCCAATGGAAATCAATACCCTACACCTTATGAGTATGGAGAAGGGATGGAAAGAGATACGTAAAAAATCTCTAAACAATTATGATATTGCCAATATCAAAGCCATTAACAATACCCCTCTTATTGAACTGAGTATCTCTCAAGGACATAGTGAAGATATCTATTTGTATTATGGTAATTTAGAAAAAGAAACACTTCAAAGTGTTCTATTTATACCTCAAGATGACCTCTTTAGAATTAAAAATATTACAGCCATCAAAAAGGGAAAAGAACTTTTAATTCAATCTATACATCGTGGTACAGGGGTTCTCTATTTTAGCTTTTATGATATTGCTCATTTACCGAATATTCTATTTATAGAAAAGAATAAAATGGAAAAATAATCAATTTCTTGTACTCATCGGACAAAATAAGTCCAAAATAGCCACTATAATTTGACTAACAAAAGAAAACAGACAAATTAGAAAGGTGAAAAATGAGTTTCAAAAACTTTAGAGATAGCATAGAAAAACAGTTTGATAAAATGAAAAAAAATGACCTATACATTACCTCAGCCAACCGAGATGATGTGTGGGAAACCTACTTAGATTCTTTCCCTGAAGGGACAAATAACATTTTCAAAGAGAGAAGAGAGTATGACTGTTCTACTTGTAGAATCTTTTTAAAAAATATTGGTAATGTGGTTACAATTAACCAAAAAAATGAGCTTGTATCGGTTTGGGATGTCAAAGTGGAAGGGTACTACCAAGAGGTGGCAGATACCCTTTCAACTTATGTAAAAAATTTTGTTATAAAAGATATATTTTTATACAGTGAATCCAAAGTGGGAGAAGCTTCAACCAATCAACTCTTAGAGAATGGCTCTGTGCATAAATGGAATCACTTCTCAGCCGTTTTACCTAGTAAATTTGTAAGTGATGATATAACAGCACTTAAAGGGAAAGAGCGAGAAGCCAAAGGGGTGTTTCAAAGAGGTGTTGAGCAGTTAAGTATTAGTTCTTTAGAGATTGTTCTTGATTTAATGGCTCAAAACTCACTCTACCGAGGAGAAGAGTTTAAAAAATCTGTCAAAGATTTTTTAAGATTAAAAGAGCAGTATCAAAAGTTAAAATCAGAGAAAGAGAGAGATAACTTTTTATGGAAAAATGTCAAAAATAGAGTCTCATTACTTAAAAATAGCGTTATTGGGACACTGGTTGAAGATTTATCTAATGGGGATGAGATTGAAAAAGCTGTTAGAGCCTTTGAGAGCAAGGTAGCCCCAACCAACTACAAACGAACCTCAGCACCTGTAAGCAAGGGGATGGTGGAACAAGCTGTCAAAAAGATTGATGAGTTGGGGCTTGAGACTTCACTTCATAGACGCTTTGCTGTGGCAAGTGATGTTAGCATTAACAATGTAATTTTTGCAGACAGAAGTGTCTCTGCAATGATGAAAGATTCGTTGATGTCAATGTTGTTAAAAGAGGTGAAACCGAGTAAAAAGTCTTATGACAAAGTTGAAGAGATTTCCATTGATGATTTTGTGAAAAATGTTGTGCCAAAAGTAGACAGCATCGAACTTTTGATTGAAAACAGACACAAATCAAACTTGGTCAGCGTTATTGCCCCAAAGAGTGAGAACCCAAAACCTATTTTTCTCTGGGACAACGCTTTTTCATGGAGTTATAACGGAGAGATTGCTGACTCATCTATAAAAGAGCGAGTGAAACAGGCAGGTGGTAGCGTTTCAGGAGATTTACGAATCAGTTTAAGTTGGTTTAACACTGATGATTTGGACATTCATCTAAGAGAGCCTGATGGATATAAAGTTGACTATACTAACAAACATAGTCCAAAATCATATGCAACACTTGATGTAGATATGAATGTCAACCGTCCTGTGAGAGATGCTGTGGAGAACATCACTTGGGCAAATAGAAGTCGAATTAAAAAAGGTAAACATACTATTTTAGTTAACAACTACACAAGCCGTGAATCGGTTGATGTGGGGTTTGAGATAGAGGTTGAGTATCTGGGAGAGGTGTATAATTTCTCTTATGCGAAAAAAGTAAAGGCTAAAGGTACTATTTCAGTCTTTGATTTTGAAATAGAAAATGGCAAGATAATTTTTAAAAATATAGGCAAAGAGGTCAACAGTACAACCTTGGCACAAGAGGTTTGGAATGTCAAAACAGGTTCATTCCAAAAAGTGAGCATGATGATGCTTTCACCAAACCATTGGGATAAGAATGAAGCAGGAAACAGACACCACTTCTTTGTGCTTGATGGCTGTACTAACCCTGAGAGAGCAAGAGGTTTCTACAATGAATTTTTAAGAAGCGATTTGATACCTCATAGAAAAGTATTTGAGCTTTTGGCAGACAAAATGAAGTGTGAAGAGAGTTCGGAACAGCTTTCAGGTGTAGGATTCTCTTCAACCAAACGCGATGAGATAATCTGTAAAGTCAACGGAACGTTTAGCAGAGTCTTAAAGATAAAATTTTAAACTAGACATCTTGTAAAACTCTTTGGAATCGGCGTGTTTTCCCTAAAGGGATTTCCTTTGGTCACACCTGAATAAGACGAGGCTAAAGCCATCGACTCCTAGTTTTGCAAAAATTCTAATAAAGGAGATAAAATGTTTGAGAAAATAACAAAAAACAAGGTAAGATTTAACAGCGTAAGAGGTCAACTCACCATAGAAGATGTGTGGGATTTACCCCTAACCAAAGGGGTAGTAAACCTAGACAACATGGCAAAAGCATTGTCAAAAGAACTTCAAGAGAGCCAAGAGAGTTTTGTGCTAAAACCAAAGAAAAAAGATGACATTACCAAGCTAAAGTTTGACGCAATTCGTCATATTATTTCTGTGAAGTTAGATGAGATTGAGAAGAGAAAACAAGAGGCTGAAAACAAGGCAAGATATGCACAAATTGTCGATATTTTGGCAGAGAAAGATGTAGAAAAACTTAAAGGTAAGAGCCGTAAAGAGTTAGAGAAGGAGTTGAAGAGATTGAAGTAGAACTCAAACCTGCTATATTTTGAAGAGATTTGATACATTATTATAAAATTATCATTTTTATCTTTTGATTTATAAAAAATTATTATAAAAATAAGTTATATTAAATCATAAATATAAGAAAAAAGATAAAAATGAAAAAGAGTGAAATTTTAGAAAATCTAAATTCAGCACGAATGGCACATATGGCATGGGTAGAAAAAGCAAAATCGCTTGTGCATGGTACAAAGGCAATTAGCAACAACCAACTACCTTTATCAGCAATAGATTGTAATTTTGGACGTTGGTTTTATAATGCAGGACAAGTACTTTTTTGTATTATGAGTGAGAAATTGGTCAAGAGTGTAGAGGATAAACATGAAGAGCTACATAATGCTTATTTAAAAATTTTTAAAATCTATTTTGAAGAAGAAGATAAATCCCGTTTTCTTTTAGAACAGCCTACTACAGTTACCCCTTCCTCTCAACAAAAAGCAGAGGAGGAGTTACGAAATTTAGAAAATATTTCTGAAGAGTTAATTGAGCTACTCAATAGAATAAAATCCAATTTTAGCCATTTAGAAGATGATGATTTGGCTGATATTTGCATCGACAAATAGTTGCCTTGTTCACTCTTTATCTCATTTTCCATCTCAAAAAATAGAAAATCCCTAGAGCCAAAAGCGAATGAGCAATAAAATAAACTGTTATATCATTATAACCATCGTCTAAAAATTTAAAATAGAGAAAAAAAATAAATCCAATATAGAGTAATATAGTGTAGAGTATTGATTTCTTAGGATTGATTATAATATGTCTATCTTTAAACCCTTGAAGGGCTAAATAAATGGCGATTAGATAGAAAGGGATTAGTAGAAGATACAAGAATATTATATGATGCAGATACATTTGAACTATGCTATACAGAGGTACAAATAAAATTGAAAAAAGTAAAAGATGAGCATTAATTGAAAGTGCAAAAAAGAGAGGAGATAATGGCTTTTTTAGTACATTTTTTCTTCTCTTTTTTATAAAAATATTTAAGAGTATTAAAACTACAAATGCACACAATATAAATAATGTTACATCAAAAGCATAAGAAGTTTTACTTGCATGTATATGACCTTTAAGAGGTACTATCTCTTTTTGATTATCAAATCCATATTCTATAGCCATCGTTATAAGATATTCTGCTTCTTCTACCACTGTAGTTTGTTCCTCTATCTTCGCAAAAGTATAAAGTAAATCAGCCACAACCTCATCTTTAGGTTTTACAAAAATAAGTCTCTCTTTAAGCTGATAAAACAGAGCATCTCTAACTTCTTTTATGCTGTATTTTTTCTCTTTTATTTTAATGGTTGTTGTCTCATCAAATTGGTTAGGTAAACTAATAATATGGTTGTTTTTTAATAGCGTAGAATTATTCTCTAATTGTAATTTTGTCTCTAAAATCAAAAGATGTAGCCACTCTGTACCACCATGTGACTCTGCATTTCGTTTTATTCCCTCTTTTATCCACTCTATAGCCAAGGGGATATTTCCCTGTAGTTCATAGGCAGTTCCTAGATTTGAAGCTGTTTCATAAAGATTTGGTTTTTTTTTCTCAATAGAGAGTAGTTGTTTTATCCCCTCTTCATAGTTACTTTCCATAATATTTTTTAATGCTTTATACTCTAGCGTCTGATTATTCTCACGATAAAACCTACTTTTAAAATTTTCTTTAGGAGTAGTATGTTGACTCATTCCTAGAAATAAGCTAGATATTGTTTTATCTTCAAATGTTTTATGCTCTCCATCAATAGTTGTCCCCTCTAGCCAAAGACAAGCTTGGGTGAATGAAGGGATAAGCAATACCAGTAGTAATTTAATTATTTTTTTCATTTTCTAACCTTTATATTTTTATTAATTTCTAATTTGGTTTCATCGGTAGGCTAAAGCCCAATGCCGATGAATTAAGGAATTTTATGTTGGGAAACTGTAGGTTCGATTTTATCGAACGCCTATTTTACGGCTTTTGGTTAATGTTCGATGAAATCGCATACGCGTCAACCTAAGCCCAAACACAGTCATAAAAAGGAGCAGAGAATAAAATTAAATCAAGAGAGGAAAGTCGTTTTTTCCTCCTGTCTCGTAACATACGAGAAATATTCCTTTCAAGCTTCTGAAGAAATGACTCAATAGAGAATTCAGAAGCAAATAGCCGTTGAAATCTATCTCGACTCAAAATCCATTTAAAAAACTTCTCATGGTTATTTTTTAATAGTGTAGAGTTGCTCTCTAATTGTAGTTTAGTTTCTAAAATTAAAAGATGAAGCCACTCTGTACCATAGTGAGAGGAAGCATCTCTGTTAATTCCCTCTTTTATCCATTTGATAGCTGAAATATTATCGCCTTTTAACTCATAGGCAGTCCCCAAATTGGAAGCTGTAGCGTAGAGCTTTTGATTTTCATCTTCAATTTGAAGTAATTTCTTTATACCTTGGTCATAGTCGCCTTGCATGATTGCTTGAAGTGCAAGGTATTCAACGGTTTGATTGTTTTCACGATAAAATCTTTGTTTAAAGTTTTTTTGAGGAGAGGCATCTTGACTGCTTTTTAAAAATAGACTAGATATTGTTTTGTCTTCAAATGTTTTATGCTCTCCATCAATTGTTGTTCCCTCTAGCCAAAGACAAGCTTGGGTTAGTGAAGGAATAAGCAATATTAGTAGTAGTTTGATTATTTTTTTCATTTTATTTCCTTTATATTTTTATTAATTGCCAATTCTGCTTCATATATTTCATCTGAAAAAACCTCTTTATCTTCTATATCTAAATGTTCTATATATGTTGAAAAGTAAGGAATATAAGATTCATAAGGCATCTCTTGTATTGCAGAAAATATCCATGAACCATAAAAAAGTTTTTGTAAATCTTCTATGATAGCATCTATGGTTCTTTTATCTTTTCGTAGTGCTAATCCTAGTAGTGCTTCTCCTCTAATTTCTGATTTTTCATTGGAAAAGCTTTTGTAAAGTGCATCACATATTTTAGGAGTATTGCACTCTGTAATTTGTGCCAAAGAAAATGTAGACCAATTCCGTACATGGTAGTTCTCATCTTGCATAAGTAAAATAAGGGCATCAATAGACTTTTTGTCTTCATATCCACCCAATGAAAATGCTAGAGCTTCTTTTATTGGTAGAGATTTTGAAGAGACAAAAGAAGCTATCTTATCGGCATATCTTGTACATTTTCTATGTCCAAAACCATAAATAGCAGTAGAGACAACATCGTCATTTTTATCATGAAGTAGTTTACCCAAGAGATAGATAGATTCACCTCTGTATAGTTTGGTTTTATATCCAAATTGACTCAAAATCGAAGCAGATATTTCACGATATAAATTATCTTTTGAATAGGCTAATCTTTTTGCTAATTGAAAAACTTCATCATCTCCTCGTTCATGAAGTTGATTTATATATGACATATAGCTATCTTCATCTTCTGAATGGTAAGCTTTAGAGATGAGTTGTTTTGTTATAATTTTTTTCATTTAACAAATTCCTAAATCATCACCAAAATGAGAATCAAGTGTAATCTCATCAACACCCAACTGTTCTATACATATCTCTAAAACTTTTTCAGAAACATATCCATAATGTTTACCTGAAATGTATAATCGTTTGCTGTACCCTAAAAATCTGAGAAGAGATGTAAAATCTTGTAAATAACTGGGTACTCTTTTCCCAAAAATTGGACGTAAAATAATGCTAAAAAATACACCTAAAATAAATAAAAATATTAATACTCCTAATATTTGAGAAAAAATCAGTTCTATTGGCTCGTATTGATTTATGAAAAAAGTAATAATCATAAGCAATACTACAATAACAATATTTCCTATTTTATTAAGCTGAAGTGGATGATAATTCAATTTTTTATCTAAGGCTTTATTTAGTTTTTTCCAAGATTCTCGTATGTTTGGTTGAAGAATTACTTCTAGTTTACTACAAGGCTTAATATCTTCTCTTTTTAAACCTAAATCATTTATGAAAATTTTCCGTAATTTATAAAAACCTTTTTGAAAGGTATATCCTTTTTCAGTTTGTTTTCTATTCTCTTCAATAATATACTCTACATAATCACGAGGAGTCAATATCTCTTCTAGCTTTGCATCTGGTATGTAAATACCAAATTCTATTTCAATGGCAATGGCGAGTTCGACTAAATCTAAACCCATGAATTTCCTTGTAACTTTTTATCCCCACCAACCTCATACCAGTCCATAATTTGTCGTAACTCTCCACCATCAAGCCAAATTCCATGCTCTTCACATACATCCAATATGACACCACTACAGTTTTTATAGTTAATAACATTCATCTGTTCATTACAAACAGGACAATTTTGAAATTGGGATTTTTTACGGTTATCTCGTGGGTGGTCTTGTATAAAGCGTAGATAGTGAGGGTTAAATTGATTCATCGGATTTACTTTATATTCAATAAGTTTTTCAAACTCCTCCTCTTCTACCAATACCCCATCACATTTTAAACAGTATTCCAAGGAGAGTATTTTAGTTGTTATGCTTTCTAGGGCAATATTACAAAGTGGACAGAGGTGCTTTGACTTTGATACCATACTTTCTATAGGGTCATCAATTACTTTTTGATTAAGGGGGTTTAACTTTTTGCAATAGTTACAAATTAGACCTTGTGTTGGAAGAGGTGCAGAGCAGAATTTACATTTCATATTAGTATCCCATTAACCATTCTAAAAAGCTATCCAATCGACTATTGGTATCTTTTTGATAAGTATATAGACTTTTTGTTTTTTTAAGACCATATTTTTTATAGTTCTCTTCCTCTTCTTCTTTGTTTCTAAAGTTTTTTAACGACTGTTTCCACTCTATTAATACTTTAAACTCTCCATGGTTTAGCCAAACTCCATGCTTTTCACACTTATCTATAATGACGTTGGAAGAGATTTTATAAAGAAATCGTTTCATGGTATGGTGACAAATGGGGCAAGGGTATAGATTGTCTCTGTTCAATTCTTTCTTGTCTGGAGCATCAATTTTAGAGGGAATTTTTTTTCTTTTTAATCCATAGTGAATTATACCTTTTTCCAATAACTCAAAAGAGATAAAAATACCTTTACACTCAGAACATTGAAGGGCCAAAAGAGACTCTTGATAATCTCCTAAGTCAACAAATTTCATGGTTTGGGTATGACACTCTACACACTCTATGGTTTGGGGGTTATCAAGTGCTTCTTGCTCCTGCTTTTCAAGCAATAAAGGGGAGATGGGATTTCTCTGTTTACAATAGGTACAGACCAAACTGTTAATTGGAAGTGGAGAGGCACAAAACTTACATGGAAACTCAGACATTAGAAGCCTTAAAATATATTAATTATTAAATATACATTATACTTTTAAAAGTTTAAACTATATTAATAATTAATCATCTAACCATTTAGAATAAATAGCATAAAAACAATACAGGTAAAAAAAGTAAATTTTTCATCAAATATTATATCTCTAATTGTTTTAATTCAACTTTCTTATTATTAATCTTATATGAATATACTATTACTAAAAAGGATAGGAATATAACTCATGAGAATCAATAAAAAAATGATTCAACTTCTTCCTCTATTGTTAAAACGGCTCTCATCAGGTCAATCACTTCACTTACCCTCGATAGCAGAAGAATTTTCCATCCCTAAAAACACATTGGTTAACAACATGAAAGATGTTATTTGTCCCCTCTTTCCAAAAAAGATACTCTATGACAATTCAACCAAACAATGGTATGCCAAAAAAAATTTTCTTTCGGAAACGCTACTCTCAGCAGATGAACTCATTACCATGAAACTTTTAGAAAACTATAGCCAACAACTTGGTGATGCGTTTAATCACTCTAGTAAAAAGCTTTTTAAACGCTTTAAACAACAAGCCTCTCTTACTATTTTTAGAAAAAGTAATATGGAGTTTATTGGTAAAAAAAATGAACGAAAATTTGCTCTCTTAGAGTATGCCATTGCCAACAAAGCCATTTTGACCTGTCTCTATAAAAACAAAAAACGTACCCTCTATCCACTTAAAATTGCCATGCTAGAAGGTTACTGGTATCTTTTTCTTGAAGAGGAAGGATACAAAGAGATACGAAAATATCATTTACAAAGTATAGAGAAACTAAAACTTACAAAAGCAAAATTTTCTACTCCAAAGCCTGATGTACTTGAAGGTTTAGAAAATGCTATTAATGCTTATTTTAACAGTGAAAAATCTATCTATGTAGAACTCTTGGTGCATAAAAAAGTGGTCATCTATCTAAAACGTAAGCCTCTCTCCAAGTCTCAACATATACAAAAAGAGGATGAAAATTATGAAAAATTAACCATTACCGTGAGTGATGAGAGAGAAATCATCCCTACCATTCAACAATACCTCCCCTATATTAAAGTGCTTTCCCCTGACTCATTACATCAAAAAATTATGGAAAATACAAAGGGGTATTCAAGCTTAAATATTTAAAAGAGAAACCCATTCAAACAGTTTTTACTTGCTGTATAATCTCTATAGAACTTGAAAGAAAAGGTTCATAAAATTATAGGAGTAGCAATGAATAAAACAGCCAAAAGCACTACAAGTATAAAAGAGAAAAAATGGGAAATAACAGATAACGATGAGGTTTAACCTCATCATGTTAAAGCTTTAAAAAAATAACTTTCTATTCCAAATACCCCTCAATAGAAACCTTCAAAACCTCCACCAACTCCTCATCCATATACAAATAATCATCAGGAATATCCAAAACAACAATTTTTTTATATTGAAGCACTCTATTGTATTCAGCTTTGAGTCTATCTTTATGCTTATACTCCATCACAAAAATCAAATCAGCCCATTGTAAATCTTTGGCATTAACCGTTCGCTTGGCTCGTGGGCTTGTCCCTGCTGAACGCACGTTAACCCTTGGGTCTCTGCTATAGATTTTTTCTGCTGTTGGGCTTCGCCATTGGTTACGGGAGCAGATGAATAGTAGGTTTTGCATTATTCTAAAGAGAAAATAGTTTCAAGTTCAGGAGGTATGAACCCATCTGCTTCCATTAAAAGAGCAATATCTTTGATAATATCTGATTCTTTAGGTGGATTATTGAAAATTCTGTTTTTAAGCTCTTTGAAAATCTCTTTTCCAGGCAACTCAGCAATGGTTAAACTATCAAACTCATTAAGCCATTCATCCATATATCCATTTTTAATCTCAAAAATTTTTGTTTTAACTTCCTCATAGTTTGTATTTAATTTATCTAAAAGTAGCGTTTTTAGCTCTGTCTCATTAGGTAGTTCACTATTTCTTAATTTTGATATTCGAGGAAATTTATCTAAGTGGATATTGATTTTAAACTGTAAAAAATCAGCTAAAAATCTTACTCTTTTAGAGTCTATAATTTTACTAATTTCACTTTCAATATCGACACCACTTCGATAGTATTCTAGTTGTGCTAAATATTTTGGATTTAAAAGTAGATTTTCTATCTCGTGAATAGGTAAAAACTTTATTTTATATTTTTGTTCCAGTTTCAAAACCTCTTCATTGCTTCTAAAGTCTCTGTCGATTAGACAAAAACCCTCTTCTATTAGTTTGGTTTCTGCATAGCAGAATAGTGTATTGGATGAGCCAAGAGGCTTAAATTTAAAATTTCTCTCTTTCCCTTTTAAAATATTTTTATAAAAAAGAATATCTGGACTATTTTGACTGCCCTCACAATAAATAATGGTACGATTTGCATTGGTGGTACTACCCTGTTCTCCTCGTTGAACCTGCATCTATTTCACCAAACCAAAGAGTTCTGATTCACTAAAAGATTGATGTATCTCTTCTGAATGTGTCGCCATAAATAGTTGTACATTTGGAAACAGTTTTCTAATGGCATAAGGGATTAACGATTGCCATTTATCATGTAAGTGTAGTTCAGGTTCATCTATAATTAGAATTGATACATTCAATGCTTTGGTAGATAAATAGGTAAAAAATGCAATCACTTCTCTTTCTCCTGAGCTAAGTTGGTCTATGTCTACTACCGTTTTATCTTCATTTTCTATTAGAAATTTATAATCTTGACTCATATCACTTCGTGCTAGTTGTTCTAAGAAAATTTTATTAGGAAAAAATATTTTAAATGCTTCTTTTATTTTTTCTAAAACTTTTAAATTTTCATCATTGATAACACCTACTTTTTTATCTGTAATGAGATTTACTAGATATTGTTTAACACTATTATAGTCATTAGTAAATTGTAATCCTAAGCTATGATTTTCATCTATAGAAAAAATATTGCTTCTTAACTCTTCTATTTTACTCCAGTCTCCTGCTTGATTTACTTTGGTAGGATAAAATAAACGATAAGAAGATAGATATTCCATTGGAAAATCTTGAAATTTTTTTGAAAATTTATCTTTATTCTTGGTATCTAAGTTAAATCCACTTTTTTCATTATAAATTAATCTACTTTCTATTAAATGATTATTATCAATTATTTGAATATTTATTTTAAATTCTTCTTTATTATTGTAAATCCATTCCTTACCTAATGAGAAATTTTGAATAAAAAATTTTTCTAGCATTTTCAATGAAATATCTTTTGTTAGAGACATAGATATAAGAATGGAAAGATTAATCGCCTCCAAAAGAGTACTCTTCCCCGACCCATTAATCCCATAAAAAACAATATTATCCAAAATTCTATCACTATCAATATAGGTGAAATCTAACTCTAAATGTTCAATACCTTTAAAGTTTATAATCTCTATTTTTTTTACTCTAACTCTTTCCATCTGTCCACCTTAATACACAACTATTTTAAATTGTTAATGAGATGTTGAGTATATCAAAATAAGGCTTTAGGGGTATAAAAATTTTACTGGACAAAATACGACAAGAAAATATTGTACCATTCAAACATCAAAAAAACCGTAGGGGGCGATTGCTCAATGCCAATGACTTAAGCTTTTTTTGACCAATTCATAGTTCGGGTGTAAACACGCCGATTCCGAATATACCGATTGGCATATGTGGAATCGACGGCTTTAGCCTCGCTATATTTTGGGCTTAATTCCTTAAGTCATTGGCATTGGGCGATTGCTATCGCACCACAAACCAAAGGAATAAAAATGAAACAAATATCATATAAAAATGAATTCAAAACGCAAAAACAAACAACTATAAAAAATATATGGAATCAAAATGGACAAATTAACACTCATAGCTTCACAAAGGAACTGGATAGACAGTAGAAGCGTAGAGACATTAGAAAAAATTACACACTTTAAAGGTGTAAAAAAGGTGGTCGGTCTGCCCGACTTAAGTGTGGGGCGTGTCCCCAATGGGATGGCTCTGCTGGTAGAAAATAGAATTTATCCTCATCTTATTGGTGGCGATATCGGCTGTGGGATGAGCCTTTTTTCTGTGCCAAAATGCAAAAAAATAAAAGTAGAAAAGTTTGAAAAACGACTCAAAAAACTAGAGAGCCTAGACGACATACCCATGAATGAAGAGTTTTCTGTGGGCTACAACATCGGAAGCATTGGCAAGGGGAATCATTTTGCAGAGTTGCATCTGGTTAATGAAGTAAAAGATTATGGTGCTTTTAGAGATTATAACCTTAATGAAAAGGCTCTTTACTGTTTGGTACACAGTGGTTCTCGTGCTTTTGGACAGATGGTTTTTGATACTATCGCAGGTAAATATGACCCAAATGAGGGGATAGATGTTAACTCAAAAGAGGCAGAAATCTATTTACAAAAGCATGACAAAGCACTCAACTATGCAAAAATGAGTCGCAGAATTATTGCAAACAAACTCATAAAAGCCATTGGTGTTAACAGCCACGTTCAAAAGGTCAGCGACACGGCTCATAATAGTATTTTACAAACATCAAAGGGTTGGTTACACCGAAAAGGAGCGACCCCTACCGACAAAGGTTTGGTTATTATTGCAGGGAGTCGTGGGAGTTTGAGCTATTTGGTAAAACCAACAGCCGATACTCAAAAATCGAACCACTCATTGGCTCATGGAGCTGGTCGAAAATGGGAACGAAGTTCAGCTGAAGCAAAATTGAGAAACAGGTACTCAAAAAGTGACCTAGAGCGTACCGAGATAGGTTCAAGAGTCTTATGCAGAGACAAAAAATTACTCTATGAAGAGGTCCCACAAGCTTACAAAAATATAGACATTGTCATAGACGATTTGGTAGAAGCAGGGTTAGCAACGGTGGTCGCAACTTTTCGCCCTATTTTGACCTATAAGGAGTAAAAGATGCTCATACATATTAGCTCAGGAAACGGAGTAGACGAAGTATGCCGAGCCATTTGGCACTTTAAAGTGTGGCTAGAAAAAAACTATGAATTTGAGGTCATTTCGGAACAAAAAGGGGAGGCTAAAAATACCCTAAAATCGTTACTCATTCAGAGCAATGACCCAAGATTTTACGAGATAGAAGGGACAATTTTGTGGAGAGCCAAAAGCCCCTTTAGACCTAAACACAAACGAAAAAACTGGTATTTCTCACTAAAGTGCCACCAAGAGCAATACACCCAAGAGGTAGATGCCAAAAAGATTGTTTACCAAACCATGAAAAGCCCAAAAAAAGGTGGTCAACACGTCAACACAACCTGTAGTGGAGTCCGAGCCATCTACCCACCATTGGGTGTGGAAGCTCTAGCTTACGACGAACGAAGCCAACACCGAAACAAAGAGTTAGCTAGAATTCGACTTTTGCAGAAAATTGAGTTTTTGGAGAGTGAAAGTTTGAGCAGGTTGATGCAAGAGCGATGGAAAGAGAGCAAAAAGGTGGAACGTGGGGCTGAGGTTTTGAGGTTTGAGGGGGAGAGGTTTTTAGTTCAGCTGTGACCAAAGGAAATCCCTTTAGGAAAAATATGCCAAGCTCTAAAAAAGTAGCCACCTTATGGAATTAATCCAAAAATATAGCGAGGCTGAAGCCATCGATTCCTTATATGCCAATCGGTATATTCGGAATCGGCGTGTTTACACCCGAACTATGTATTGCTTAATTCAATTGCATTAGGCTAAAGCCGTCGATTCCTCATATGCCAATCTCTACACCACCGACTGAACAATATTCTTAATCTCTTTATAATCTACAATACCATTAGTTCCTGCTACTTTATCAAAAGAGGTATAACCCAACTCCTCAAAACGTTGCTTCAAATTATTAGGAATTCGGTTGATAAATCGTTCATACTCTTCCCGTTTCATACCCGATTTGGCATCTAAAAATTCTAAATCTTGTGCCACTCTAGCGATAAGTACTCTCTCATTTGCTTTGGTAATATTCTCTAGTCTCTCAAAGCTACCGTTAATATCTTTGAGAACTTTTGAGAAATCCTCTTGGCTATCTTGAGCATAAAGCTCTAAGTTTTCTCTCAATGATGATAAAGCCAAAAGTTCACCATGCAAAGTATCATTACTCTCTTTTAGCGATTCAACCGTAGTTTCAAGTTTCTCAACCTGTTCAGTTAAAGAGCCTAAAACATTGAGATACCAAAAAGCGAAGAAACTAGCCAATGTCCCTACAAGAACAAAAGGGAAAAGCATAAAATCGCTAATAAAGCTTGTAAACATAGCAAGAAGTCCAAAGAGTCCAAGCCCCATAAAAAAGAGTGCAGGGATATTTTTTTTGTTGTTAGCGAAGAGGGTTTTGTAGAGTGAAAGTATTTTATTCATAAGTTATCTTTTTTTGAACGAAATATAGTCAAAGATGGATAAAAGAAGACTTAATAGATACAAATATGCTATCGGATAAACTATTAGAAAAATAATCCTATTCCTGCCAAAACAAAATCCCTCTAGTGCTAAAACTCTATTGCTTTTACCACTCCATAGTTGCTACAATCAATCAACTTAAAACCAAAGGATTGAGAATGAAAAAAGTAGTACTAATAACAGGAGCTAGTTCAGGAATGGGGAAGCTTACAGCTTCGTATTTGGCCGAAAATGGATATATAGTTTATGCAGGAACGAGAGAAACTAATCCAAAATCTAATGAAGAGAACATAAGAGCTATTTACCTAGATGTAACCAAAGTTGAGTCAATAAAATCAGCAGTTTCGACCATTATAGAGGAAGAGGGTAAAATAGATGTGCTTGTCAACAATGCAGGGTATGGACTTCTTGCAACCATTGAAGAGGGGACAGATGAGGAGATGTTTAATCAGTTTAATGTGAATGTTTTTGGACTAATAAAAATGACACGAGAGGTGTTGCCACATATGAGAGAGGCAAAGAGTGGTGTTATTATCAATATTAGTTCGTTCTTAGGCAAGATGGGATTGCCTCTGTTGGCTCATTATAATGCTTCTAAGTATGCTGTAGAGGGGATAGTTGACTCACTTCGTTTTGAAGTTGCTCCGTTTGGTATTCGTGTTCACTCTATCCAATCTGGACTATTTGGGACAAATTTTGTAAAAAATGGACTGGTAGCAAACAGCCAAACCACATCTGAGGAGTCCCCTTATAAAGAGTTGGTTGCACATTTTGTACCAATCGTTGCCCAAGCCATTGATGATGGACCTTCTCCTCAACCCATTGCCAATGCCGTTAAAGAGATTATAGAGAACAATGATGCAGATATATCTATCCCTGTCGGAGCTGAAGCAGAGAGTTTTGTACCGATGAGAAAAGAGATGGGAGACAAAGAGTTTGAGCTGAAGATTAAGGAGACTTTTGGGCTTTAATAGCCTTGTTCTTCCAAAAACTCATCAATCAGATTAAATAAAAGGATACTTTTCTATATAGTCTGCATAGTTTACCTATTTTTGCACCTTCTATTGGTTACTACATTTTCATTGTTATTCAATTTTAACTCTATCTCATCACATAATTTGTAAAGCTCTTCTAAAAGAGATTGTTTGAATGAAACTTTAAATCTATTTTTGATATTGAATCCTTTGACTATAATTATCTTCCAAAAACTCTTCAATTTTTTTCATATTTAAATTATAGCATAGGAGAAACAAGCCAAAAATATTTATTTTAGATTTACAAAATTTGGTTTGGAAGAGAAGTATTTAATGGAGGATAGTGTGGGATTTAAACCCACAGGTCGATATTACTACCAACCGACAGTTTAGCAAACTGCTACCTTAAACCACTCAGTCAACTATCCGTTGTTGTGATAGATGTATTGTATAGTAGTATTTGGACGTATTTTGACCGTGAGATAATTTTTATGAATTTACCAATTATTTACTAGATATATTTAGTAAAAAAAGTATAATCTGTAAAAAGCTATAGGCAAAAAAATGGATAATAGCAAACAATATAAATTTAAATTTCACTATAACTCTAAAGAGGCGTTAGAAGAGAGACTTTTTAAGTTATCTTATTTTCATAAAAAAACCACAGAAGAGGTCTTTAAATACTCTTGTAAATATGAGAACAATATTGCTTCTATAGAGATAGAAGATGATGGCTTATTCGTACATAATTTTTCTGGTAAAGGATGGGTATTTTTTAATTTAGAAAATATGATACTTCAGAATTATGATAAGTTAAGAGTTTTTAATATTACCGATAATATACCTTATGTTTTTGAAAAATTTGACTTAACTAAAAAGTGGTTAGATTTGAATCTACTTACTAAAGAGGAGTTAGAGGAAGAGGATGCTACAAACAGTACATGTCGTTGGGGGATGAATAAGATACATCTTAAATATATAAAAAGATGGTTAAAAGATAAAAAACATCTGGATAATATAGAGTTTGATTTTATTCTTCCTTATCTTCAACAAATAACATTTTTTATTCGCACCATCCCCTTGACCAATAAGCAGTTAGAAACGTTAGAGAGATTAAAAGAAGAAAATCAAGATATAAAAAATGCTCTTCTATATAGAAAAGTATTAAGTAAGAAATTGACTCAAAAATTGATTGCTGAGGTATTGGAAAATAATGAGGTCATTACTATTAAAGCCTTGATTAATCAGACCAATAAAGAGGATATTTTAGAATATATACTAAAAAAGAATCAATTAAACTCAGACAAAGTCAATAATATTATCCGAAAAAAGCTCGGTCAGAAAAAGAGATATACCAATAAAGCTAAAAAGGGTAGAGATGTTCTTGCTTCTGCTCGGTTACATATCTTATTGGCGAAAGAGAGTTCTGTAGCTGTGATTATACGGCGAAAACCATCTAAAACGGCTTGTACTATTTTATGGGATAGAAAAGATGACACCTTTAAAGTTGGCGATTGTGTTACAAAAATAGTGGCTCATTTTTGTGACCTCTCCCCCGATGGAAAATCACTTTTTTACTATGCAGGTATTCAAGACAGTTATTGGACAGCTATCTGTAAAACACCTGTGTTAAGAGACAAACTTGTCCATTTTGACAATACTTCTTATGGTGGAAATTTTATTGATAATGAGCAGTTTCAACTACATGACCCAAGGGGGTATCGTTTCTATAGGGATGACTTTATAAACTCTAGTACTTTCTCTTTAAAAGATTCCGTTATAAAAGGGGAAGGAGATGATTATAATAAATCCTATATAAGTAGACTTGTTCGAGATGGATGGAGAGTAGTAAATGTAGAGTATGAGAAAGAGGAAAATGTTCAAACCACACTACATAAAGAGATTTCCAAGAGTAACTATGTTTTAGAAAAAACTATCTTCTTGCATAAGGAGGAGTATAAGATTGTTACTCAAAATTCTCTTATCGAATGTAGTGATTGGGACTGGGCTGAGTATGATAAAAATGAGTTGCTTTTCACTAAAAAGGGTTGTCTATATAGATTAAAAGATATTCCAAATATAGAAAAAGCAGAGCTTATTAAAGACTTGAACCATTTTAATGTGCAGTTTAACAAACAGCCATTTACTTTAAAAGGTAGTCAAAATTTACAAAGAGGTAAATATGCAAGAGACAAGGAAGCACTGAAAAAAGCGATAGAAGAGGGGCAGTATGATGCCTATATCTATTTGGCAAATTACAGTGAAGATAAAACTTTTGATG
>Ga0256827_10000331_pt1 | contig 28509 bp, 27 predicted proteins | sample CV84metaG_FD_185977 | JGI IMG/M metagenome (GOLD analysis project Ga0256827, IMG submission 185977) | Hydrothermal vent microbial communities from East Pacific Rise, Pacific Ocean - CV84 | ecosystem: Environmental > Aquatic > Marine > Hydrothermal vents | place: Pacific Ocean: East Pacific Rise...
AACCAGAAGTGGGAATATAATTCATGCTCCAAAATGGTTTACCAAATATTATCCACCCTTTGAGATTGATGGAGAACTATGGACAAAAAGAAAAGATTTTGAAAATATTAGTTCTATCATAAGAGATAAAATTCCATCAAAAGAGTGGAAGCAGATAAAACACTATATTTTTGAAGTTCCAAATACTAAAGGTGGACTTTTGGAGAGACTCTCTAATGTAAAGCCATATCAAAATAGTATAATCAAAATTATTCCACAGTTATTAATTAAAGATAAAAATCATCTTCAACAATTTTTAATGGATATAGATTCAAAAGGTGGAGAAGGTGTTGTTGTCCGTGACCCAAAAGCTTTATATATTGCTAAAAGAACAAATAAAGCTTTAAAAGTCAAAACTTTTTTAGATAAAGAGTGTAGAATTATAGCTCATAATGGTGGACATGGAAAATTTAAAGGGTTATTGGGGTCTGTAACATGTGTTTTGGATAATAATACAACCTTTAAAATAGGCAGTGGTTTTAAACTAAAAGAACGAAAAAATCCACCACCTGTAGGTAGTGTAATAACATTTAAATATAAAGAGTTTACTAAGTATGGAAAGCCGAGATTTCCTGTTTTTTTGAGGGTTAGAAATTGATAGAAAAATTAAAAAGTTTATTAACAAAAAGAGATAAACAGTTTTTATTGGGACTGTTTATCTTTTCTATTTTCATATCTATCATTGAAACAGTAGGTATCTCTGCAATTATGCCATTTATTTCTGTAGCTACAGATTTTACTTTAATACATAGTAATGAGTATTACAATATGGGATATAAACTGTTTAATTTTGAGAGTGAGGTATCTTTTGTAATATCTTTTGGAATGCTTTTAATCTTTTTCTATTTCTTTAGAAGTGCGATTAATCTACTCTATTTTTATCTACTTAGTAGATTTACACAAGGGCGTTATTATCTTTTATCATATCGACTTTTTCAAAATTATATGGGAATGCCATATAAAAACTTTGTAACAAAAAACTCTTCAGCTTTAACCAAAACTATTGTAAATGAAGCTGCAAACTTGACTCAACTTATCTCATCAGTACTATTTATGATGAGTGAAGTTTTTGTTGTGATATTTATATATGGTATGATGTTATATGTTAATTATAAGATTACTTTTCTCTTAACTATTATTTTAGTTTTTAATGCACTTCTAATGATAAAAACGGTTTCTGTTAGAGTAAAAAAAGCAGGGGTTATTAGAGAAAAAGTTCAACGAAGATTCTATGAAATTGTGAATAAAAGTTTTAATAATTTTAAATTAATTAAACTTCAATCACATAATAAAGATATAATAGAAGATTTTGGAGATGCAAGTTTTAATTTTGCTAAAGCAAATATAACAAGTTCTGTACTTACTCATACACCACGACTTTTTCTAGAAGCAGTAGGATTTAGTCTTATTGTATTTATTATTACCTATTTAGTTTGGAAATATGATGGAAATATCTCAAATCTATTAGCTTTAATTTCTATGTTCGTTCTTGCTCTCTATCGACTAATGCCTTCTGTAAACAGAATAATGAATAGTTATAATCAAATTCTGTTTCTTCATAAATCTTTGGACATAGTTTATGATGATTTATCTTATAAGAGCGAAGATTTAGGTAATAAATCTATTGATTTTAATCATAAAATAGAGATTCAAAATTTAAATTTTGAGTATGATCTTGGTAAACCTATTCTAAAAGATATTAATTTAACGATTAAAAAGGGTTCAAAAATAGCATTTATAGGTGAAAGTGGTAGTGGTAAAAGTACTTTAGTAGATATGCTTATTGGTTTATATAAGCCTAAAGATGGTTATATATTGTCTGATAAAAAAGTTATTGATGATTCTAATATAAAATTTTGGCGTTCAAAAGTTGGTTATATTCCACAATCAGTTTATCTTTTTGATGGTACAGTTGGCGAAAATATAGCTTTTGGTTCTGAATATAATGAGGATAAAATTAATAGTGTATTAAAACAAGCTAAAATATATGATTTTTTGGAAACAAAAGAGGGTCAAGAGACTCTTGTCGGTGAGGCTGGAGTGATGCTCAGTGGTGGTCAAAAACAGAGAATTGCTATTGCTAGAGCTTTATATATAGAGCCTGAAATTTTAGTTTTAGATGAGGCAACAAGTGCTTTAGATGATGAGACAGAGAGGCAGATAATGAGTGAAATTTATGAAGTTAGTCAAGATAAAACATTAATAATTATTGCCCATAGGTTAAGTACACTTAGTGGATGTGATGAAATTTATAGATTGGAAAATGGAAGGATTATAGAGTGAAAGGGTATGATATTTAAATTGTTATAACTTTGAATCCACTCTTGTAGCTATTAGTGTTTAGCTCAAATAAATAGATAACTCTATTCATATTCTAAATGTACTAAGTCCAGTGTTTACTTGTTCTTTTGTATTCATCGAGTATGTTTTAGAAAAAATTAATAAAGGATAATAAAAAATGAAAAAAGTATTGGTAACAGGTGGTGCAGGTTATATTGGTAGTGTTTTGGTAAAACTGCTTCTTGATAGAGGATATTTTGTACGAGTATTAGATAATCTCTCTTTTGGTGGAGAGGCTATTGTTGAACTATTAAATAATGATAACTTTGATTTTGTAAAAGGGGATATTCGTAATAGAGATGACCTAAAAGTTGCAATGGATGGTATTGATTTCGTTGCACATTTGGCATCTATTGTTGGAGACCCTGCTTGTGCTATTGAGCCAGAGTTGACACGAGATATAAATGTAAATGGTGCAAAGCTAACTTATGAGGTTGCCAATGAGATGGGAATTAGTAAGTTTGTATTTGCCTCTACTTGTAGTAACTATGGAAAGATGGAAGACTCTAATGCTTTTGTCAATGAAGAATCAGAGCTTAAACCAGTTTCTCTCTATGCAGAGACAAAGGTTGAGTTTGAACAGTATCTTCTTGGGCAAGATAAAACAAATAGTGCTAAACCAACTTGTTTAAGATTTTCTACTGTTTATGGGCTTTCTCCTAGAATTAGATTTGATTTGACTGTAAATGAGTTTACAAAAGAGTTGGCAATGGATAGAGAGTTGATAATCTTTGGAGAGCAGTTCTGGAGACCTTATTGTCATGTTGTAGATTTGAGTAGAGGTGTTATTGCTGTGTTTGAGTCTGATGATAGAACAGACTTTAATGTCTATAATGTTGGAGATACCTCAGAAAACTACCAAAAACAGATGATTGTAGATGAGATAGTTAAACAGCTACCTGATTCAAAGATAAAATATGTAAAGAGAGATGAAGACCCAAGAGATTATAGAGTCTCTTTTGAGAAGATAAAAAATGAGTTAGGATTTGAGATAACCAAAAAAGTTCCTGATGGAATTAGACAAGTTATACAGGTTGTAAAAGATGGATTTATTAATAATCCTGATGACTCTAAATATAAAAATATATAGAGAGCCTATAGATGTATAAAAGTGTTGTAGATTTTATTAGAGAGATATTTAATATCACGGAGTTCATCCCTCTACATGAACCACGATTTAGAGGTAATGAAAAAAAATATCTAAATGAGTGTATCGACTCTACCTTTGTCTCTAGTGTAGGTAAATATGTAGATAAATTTGAAGAGGAGTTTGCTAAAAGAGTGGGCTCTAAATATGCTGTTGCTACAGTAAATGGAACTTCTGCTCTGCATATATCTCTTCTTTTATCAGGTGTAACCAAAGAGGATGAGGTTATAACCCAACCTCTGACTTTTGTGGCAACTTGTAATGCTATTAGTTATATTGGTGCAAAACCAATTTTTGTGGATGTGGATTTAGATACTATGGGACTTAGTCCGAACGCTTTAGAAGAGTTTTTAGAGGAGAATTGCAGAGTTATTGACAATAGATGTGTCAATCTGACAACCAATAAAACTATTAAAGCTTGTGTTCCTATGCACACTTTTGGTCACGCTTGTCGTATTGATAAGATTAAAGCAGTATGTGATAAGTGGTCTATCGCTTTAGTAGAGGATAGTGCAGAGAGTTTAGGTTCATATTATAAAGGTCAACATACTGGGACTTTTGGAGAGTTAGGAGCTTTTTCTTTTAATGGGAATAAGGTCATAACTGCTGGTGGTGGTGGAGTGATTGTCACAGATAATGAAGAACTAGCAAAAAGAGCAAAATATCTAACCACAACAGCCAAAGTACCACATAAGTGGGAGTATGTTCATGATGAGATAGGCTATAACTACCGTATGCCAAATCTAAATGCTTCACTACTTGTTGCACAACTTGAACAGCTGGATGGCTTTTTAGAGAATAAGAGAGATTTAGCAGATAAATACCAAAAGTTTTTTTCAACTGTAGATGGTATCTCTTTTGTTCAAGAGCCAAAAGACTCAAAATCTAACTACTGGTTACAAGCTGTTATTGTAGAGGATATAGAGCAGAGAGACAAATTTTTGGACTATACCAATAGTAATGGAGTTATGACACGACCTATATGGAAACTTATGAATGAGCTAGAGATGTTTAGAGATAGTCAATGTGGTAACCTAAAAAACTCTAAATATTTAGAAGAGAGAGTTATTAATATATCAAGTAGTGTAAGAGTATAATGAGAGAAGAAATACTCTTGGTTGGTGGTGGTGGTCACTGTAGAGCTGTTATTGATGTGATTGAGCAAGAGGCAAAGTATGAGATTGCTGGGATTATAGATAAAAGAGAGTTGATAGGCTCTAAAATTTTTGGATATGAGATTATTGGATGTGATGATGATTTGGTTGACCTATATTTAAAGTACTCAAATGCTTTAGTGACTGTTGGGCAGATAAAATCTAATGTGGTTAGAGTAAAGCTATTTAATAGACTAAAAGATATTGGTTATACTCTTCCTGTTGTTATCTCTCCTTTGGCTTATATCTCTAAATATGCAAAAATTGCAGAGGGTACAGTGGTTATGCACCAAGCTTTAGTTAATGCTAATGCCAATATTGGTAGTAACTGTATCATCAATACCAAAGCTTTGATTGAGCATGATGCAGTGGTTATGAGTGGGTGTCATATCAGTACAGGAGCTATAATTAATGGTGGTGTTGTTGTTAAAGCCAATAGTTTTATAGGAAGTAATACAACCTCTAAAGAGTATATAGAGATAGATGGATTTATTAAAGCAGGAGGTGTTGTAAAATGAGTGTTTTTATTATAGCAGAGGCAGGAGTTAATCATAATGGTTCTGTTGATATTGCCAAAAAATTGATTGATGTAGCTGTAGAGGCAGGGGTAGATGCTGTTAAGTTTCAGACATTTAAAGCCAAAAATTTAGTCTCAAAAGATGCACAAAAGGCAGAGTATCAAAAAGAGAATATGCAAGATGGCGATGATACTCAATATAAGATGTTAAAAAAACTAGAGCTAGATATAGATACTCATAGAGAGCTTATCGCCTATTGCCAAGAGAGAGATATTATGTTTCTCTCAACACCTTTTGACCATGATAGCATAGAACTACTAGATAATCTAGGATTAGAGATTTTTAAGATACCTAGTGGAGAGATTACTAACCTACCATATTTGCGAAAAATAGGAGCTTTAAAAAAAGAGATAATCCTCTCCACGGGTATGTCTGATATTGGAGAGATAGAGGATACTTTGGACATTTTAATAGAGGCAGGAACTCCCAAAAAGAATATAACTGTTCTTCATGCTAACACAATGTATCCCACTCCTATCGAAGATACAAATTTAAGAGCAATGGTAACTATTGGAAATACTTTTGATATAGAGTATGGTTATAGTGACCACACTCTAGGTATAGAAGTGTCTATTGGTGCAGTGGCAATGGGTGCTAGTGTGATAGAGAAACATTTTACGATTGATAAAAGCATGGTAGGTCCAGACCATAAAGCATCTCTTGAACCAAATGAGCTAAAAGCTATGGTAAAAGGTATTCGAAATATAGAAAAAGCTCTAGGCTCATCTATAAAAAAGCCAACACCAAGTGAGAGACCTAATATTAAAATTGCTAGAAAATCTATTGTTGCCTCTTGCAGTATTAAAAAGGGCGATATTTTAAATGAAGAGAATTTAGCTGTTAAAAGACCATTGGGTGGTATCTCTCCTATGAGATGGGATGAGGTGCTTGGAACTATAGCTACAAAAGATTATATTGTTGATGAGTTGATATGAGTTCTAAAAAAATTTGTGTTGTAACAGGAACACGAGCAGAGTATGGACTTCTATATTGGCTTATGAAAGAGATAGAGGCTGATAGTGAACTAGAACTTCAACTAATTGTTACAGGTATGCACCTATCTCCTGAATTTGGATTAACTTATAAGGAGATAGAAAAAGAGTTTAAGATAGATAAAAAAGTAGAGATGCTTCTCTCTTCTGATACAGCTATTGGAGTGACCAAATCTATGGGATTAGCTCAAATCTCTTTTTCAGAGGCTTATGAGGAGTTAATGCCTGATTTATTGGTTGTTCTTGGAGATAGGTATGAGATGTTTTCAGCTGTAAGTTCTGCTATGATAGCCAATATTCCTATTTCTCATCTTCATGGTGGAGAGACTACAGAAGGGGCTTTTGATGAGTCGATTCGTCATAGTATTACAAAAATGAGTTATCTTCACTTTACAGCCACAGAACTATATAGAAAAAGAGTTATTCAACTTGGAGAGCATCCCAATAGAGTATTTAATGTAGGTGGGTTAGGAATAGATAATATTAAAAAGCTTAAGCTGTTAAGTAGAGATGAGTTTGAAAGCTCTATAGACTTTAAATTGAGTAAAAAAAATATTTTGGTCACTTTTCATCCTGTAACATTAGAGAACTCTACAGCAAAAGAGCAGTTTAAAACTCTTCTGGATGTTATCGATGAGCTAGAAGATACACACATAATATTTACAAAAGCAAATAGTGATAGAGATGGTAGAGTAATCAACTCTATGATAGATGAGTATGTGGCTAAAAACAGAGATAAATCAGTAGGCTTTGTCTCTTTGGGTCAGATTAGATATTTGAGTGCTTTACAGTATGTAGATGCTATGGTTGGTAATAGCTCTAGTGGTTTGATAGAAGCACCATCTTTTAAGATAGCTACAATCAATATTGGAGATAGACAAAAGGGTCGGATTATGGCTGATAGTGTTATTGATTGTGATAATAGTTTTGAGGCGATAACAGATAGTTTTGATAAATTATATTCTATAGATTTTAAAAAGAGTATATTGGAAGTAAAAAATCCTTATGGGGAGGGTGGAGCAAGTAGAAAAGTGGTTGATATAATCAAATCATACCATTTTAATAATATAAAGAAAAAATTTTTTGATTTGGAGTTTAACATATGAAAAAAATAGATAATATTAGAGTAAAATCTAACTCTACAATAAAAGAGACTCTGACTATTATAAGAAATGGAGCTATTAAAATAGCACTTGTAATGGAAAGTAAAAAACTGTTAGGAGTGATTACTGATGGTGATATACGAGATGCTCTACTTGATAGTTTAGACTCTTCTGATAGTTTAGAGTTTTCAGATACTATAGAGAATATCTATAATAGAAGACCAATTGTATGTTATGAGAATGACTCTAAACAGGATATAATGGATAAAGCATTATCTAAAAAGATACAGCAGATACCTATTTTAAATGATTGTGGTGAGGTTATTGGAATAGAGGAGATAGATGACCTTATTAAGCCTATATCTAAAAGTAACAAGGTTGTTTTAATGGTTGGTGGTTTGGGAACTAGGCTTAGACCTTTGACTGAAAATATACCAAAACCAATGTTGAAAGTTGGGGATAAGCCTATACTAGAGACAATAGTTCTTAACTTTAAGAAGTATGGTTTTACAGATATTGTAATGTGTGTAAACTATAAGTCTCATGTGATAGAGGAGCATTTTGGAGATGGTAGTAATTTTGGTATTAAGATAGAGTATATCTATGAAAAAGAGCGAATGGGAACAGCTGGAGCGTTGAGTCTTTTATCATCAAAACCTACTGAACCTTTTTTTGTAATGAATGGAGATCTGTTAACAAAAGTTAACTTTGAACATCTTCTAAATCATCATGTTTCTAATGGTTCTATTGCAACAATGTGCTTAAGAAAATATGAATATGATATACCTTATGGGGTTGTAAATTTAAATAGTGATAAAAATATTATCTCTATAGAGGAGAAGCCACAATATAGCTATTTTATCAATGGTGGCATCTATTTAATTAACCCTGAAGTGTTAAATAATATACCTGAAAATCAATTTTTTGACATGCCATCTTTATTTGAAGTTTTGCTAAAAAATGATAAAATGTGCGGCTCTTATATTATCAAAGAGTATTGGCTTGATATAGGAAGATTAAGTGATTATGAGAAAGCTAATCATGAGTATGGAAATTTTTTTAATTGAATGGATATAGATGCAAAAAAATAAGAAAAAAGTTATAATAATCGGTGGTGGGACAGCAGGTGTGACAATTGCAAATCGTATTCAAAAATATTTTGATGTCACTGTAGTTGAAAAAAGTAAATATAAAAAATATCCTTTGATATTCAAGATACCTCTTATGATAGGTTTTGTATTTAGAAGAAAAGAGATGAAAGAGATTACCAAGAGAAGTTTTACTCTATCTAATGGTCGTGAAATCCCATTTTTTGAGTCAAATTTATGGGGTGGGGCTTCTATTATGAATGGTTGTGTTCATGTTTTTGGTTTTAAATCTAAATGGGAATCTGTACTTAAAAAGTTTGCTTTTGGCTATGATGAGCTATTAAAAAGTAATGATGAACTCTACTCTTTTGACCTAAAAGAGAAAAATAAGATGACTCTGATGAATGCTCATCAAAATGAGATAGATAGTCTGTTTATCAAAACTTTAAATTCAAAAAATATTCCAACTGATGATATGAGTCATACAGAAAAAGAGGCGTGTGGTCCTCTTCAAAATACAGTTAGAAAATATTTTAGAACATCGGTTTTATCTCTACTTGAGAAAAAAGAGTTTACTCTATGTATGGAAGAGAGAGTAGAGCAGATACTATTTGATGATGCTGGAAAAGTCCGAGGAGTAAAGACCAATAAAGGTGTTAAAGAGGCAGATTATGTAATTTTGTCTGCTGGTGTTATTGCTAGTAATGACCTTATGTTACGAGAGCAGAAAAGAGCTGAGAATAGTTTTTTATCTGATTTATCTATTGGAGATTGGATTCAAGACCATACAAATATTAGAGTAAATGTCTTGGCAAATAGAGAACTTAATTCTCTAAATGAAATCTCTAGTAGTTTTTATAAAAAACTCTCTCTCTCTCTAAGCCATTTTGCTGGAAAATCTACAGTAATGAGGGGTACAGGTGCTACCTCTGCATGTTATCTTGACCTTGATAAAGATGGAGAGATAGATACAAGAATACAGATTTTACAGTTTGCAGAGAGTGGAAGACATGCTAGTGACGGAACACTATTTGGAAGTAGTGAGCCTAGTTTCTCTATCTCTATTACAGCTATACACCCTGAGTCTCATGGAGATATAACTTTAGATGGAGATACAAATATTGTTGACCCTAAATTTTTATCTAAAGAGAAAGATATTGAGATATTAAAACTGGCACTCAAATACTGTTTTGAACTACTTGAGTCAGAGCCAATAAGTGAGTATGTTAAAGAGATACAAGATAGAGAGTTTATAGAGAGTGACCCTGAGAAGTATATTAGAGATACTATGTTTAGTGGACACCATCTAATTGGTGGATTACATGATTGTGTAGACTCTAATTTTAAGGTTAATGGTACAGGTGGGTTATATGTGTGTGATGCTAGTATTTTTGACAAGTTTGTAGCGAGTAATATACACTCTTCGGTTGTTTTGATTGCAGATTTGTTTGCTAAAAAGTTTATAAGTAAAAATCATGAAGTATAACAGCTGTACAGACTATTGGCTCAACAAAGAACAGATGTCTCTTCGTGGAGAATTTGAAAAGATGTATCAAGATATTGATGACCCTTGGGGTTGTGGAGAATTTAGTGACTCTATCAATAATAAAATCTTTTGTGAGATGATATTTCATCATAGAAAATTCTCTAATATTTTAGATATTGGTAGTGCTTTGGGTGACTTGACTAATATACTCCATCGTTATAATGGTGGTGGAGATGTTGTTGGTTGGGAGATTTCAAAAACAGCAACCAAAAAAGCAAAAGAGCATTATCCTTCTATTCTATTTGAAAACAGAAATATTATGAAAGATAGTATAGACAAAGAGTATGAGTTAATAACTATCTCTGAGGTGCTTTGGTATCTCTTGGAAAATCTTGAAGAGGTATTTGATAACCTTGCTAGAGGATTATCCTCAAATGGTATATTGGCAATACATCAATACTTTCCATCAGAGCAGAATTTTGGAAATGATATTATAAATGGATTAGAGGATTTTGAAAACTTTATTAAAAATAGTACAGAGTTTGAGTTTGTTAATAAAGTTGTAAGCTTTGTAGATGAAGATAGAGTGCTTTTGGCACTATTGAAAAAAAAGGATAAGTAGTGCCTGGATTTGAATTGGTAGGTAAAGAGGAGCAAGATGCAGTCAATGAGATATTTGAAAAGAGTAATGGTGTTGTTTTTGCTCATGGATTTGATGCGTTAAGAGATAATATTTTTAGAGTTCGTGAGTTTGAAAAAGAGTTGGCCCAAAAAGTAGGCGTAGAGTATGCACAAGCAGTATCTTCGGGTTCAACTGCTCTAAAAGTTGCTCTAAAAGCTATGGGTGTTAAAAGAGGAGATGAGGTTATTACTCAATCTTTTACCTTTGTAGCAACTGTTGAGGCTATACTAGAGGTTGGGGCTACTCCTGTTATTGTTGATATTGATAAGACGCTTAATATCTCTCCTCAAGCATTTAAAGAGGCTATTACAGATAAGACCAAAGTTGTAATCCCTGTTCATATGTTGGGTGTGACAGCTCAGATAGATGAGATAGTCTCTATTGCCAAAGAGCATAATATTTTGGTTCTTGAAGACACAGCACAAGGTCTAGGTGGTAAGTTTGATGGCAAAGCACTAGGCAGTATTGGAGATGTTGGAACATATAGCTTTGATGGTGGTAAAACTGTTATCTGTGGAGAGGGTGGGATGGTAGTTACAAATAATAAAGAGATGTTTGTCACAGCTAGAGCCTATCATGACCACGGACATGAGTATAGCACTACCAAAGGTCGAGGAGTAGAAGATGCACTCTGTACAGGTTTTAACTATAGAATGAGCGAACTTCAAGCTGCTTTTGGATTGGCACAGTTTAAAAAGTTAGATTATATCTTAGAGTCACAAAAAGCAAATCAGATAAAACTAAAAGAGGCTATCAAAGATATTGGGTTTGAGTTTAGAAAGATTCCTGATGAAGATGGAGATATTGGGGATAGTATAGTATTTTATCTTAATACAAAAGAGGATGCAAAAAGATTTGCAACCAAAATGGCAGAAGAGGGGCTAGGTACAAAAAATCTACCAGATGCTATTAAGTGGCATTTTGCAAAACATTGGCAACATATGTTTAGAGAGTATGACTTTTATAATGATGGTAAAAACCATTGGATAAAATCAGATGATATTCTCTCTCGCTCTATAGCTCTTCCTGTTATGGTTAATATGACAGATGAAGAGATAGAGAATATCGCTTATAAACTTTTAAAAATAGCAAAAGAGATGTAAAATGAGAGTATTAGCTATTATTCCTGCTCGTGGTGGTTCAAAAGGGATACCTAAAAAGAATATTATTAATTTGAATGGTAAGCCATTGATTCAATATACAGTGGATGTAGCTATAGAGAGTAAAAAGATTGATAGAGTTTTTTTATCTAGTGATGATGATGAGATTATCTCTACAGTTAAAGAGTTAGGTGTATATAGTGACTATAAACGCCCTGATACTTTTGCGACGGATAGAGCTACTGCTGTAGATGTTGTTATTGATGCTTTGAGTTGGTTAGAGAAAAATGAAGGATATACTCCTGATACTGTGATACTTCTTCAACCTACCTCTCCTTTAAGGCTCTCTTCTGATATAGATAGTGCAATTGAACAGTTTTCTAAAAGCTCTAAAGATTGTTTGGTTAGTGTTCATGAGATGATAGAGCATCCCTATGAGTGTGTTGTAAATATAGATAAAGATAATTGGCAATATTTGGCAAAGCAGGATAAGAAAGTAACAAGAAGACAAGATTATAAAGAGAAGTTTTACTATATTAATGGTGCATTATATCTTGTTGATATAGATTTTTTTAAAAAAAATAGAGAGTTTATTATAGAGGGTAATACCTCCTTCTATGTTATACCTCATGAGAGAGGAATTGATATTGATGAGTATAGTGATTTGAAACGAGCAGAGTTTTTACTAAAAGATTTACAATGAATAGAGAAATTAAAAGAGTGGTATTTTTAACACTTAGTCCATTAAGTAGTCGAGACTATGAGCGTTTTGGTATAGATATTTTAGAGAGTAGTGGTCTAAAAGTAGAAGTTATATATCTTGGTTACTTGGTATATAGGATTGAAAATAATATAGAATTTTCTGATATGGCTTATGAGATAACTGACTATACTCAATTAAAAGAGTCTTTTTTAAAGTTTAAGAGAGATTCTATTTTTGTTAAACTTTTTGGCTTGAGTAGTAAAACTATAAAAATAGATATATTTTTATCTAAATATAATGTTCTATCTGTAGGGGTGAATCAAAATATTATTCCTTTGACTATAAAAGAGATAAGTTATTTTGAAAAAATAAGATTTCATCTCAAAACACTATCTATAAATGGCTTGTTACAGAAATTAATATTTTTATATAGTATTAAAATATTAAGAATAAAAGCTAGTAATTATATGATTTTAGGTGGATTAAAAAGCAATAATATTAAAGATGATAGTATTACTAAGATATGGACTCATTCATTAGATTATAATCTTTTTTTAGAGCAGAAAAAAACGAATAAAATAGTAACAAATGATAAATATGTTCTATATTTAGATGAGTATCTTCCTTATCATCCTGATTATAAAAAGATAGGTATAGATCGAGAGTATAAAGATATTGCAGATATATATTATCAAAAGATGAATAGCTTTTTTGATAATATAGAAAAGAATTATAATCTAAAAGTAATAATAGCTGTACACCCAAGAGCAGAGTATAAGAAGATAGGAGATGTATGGAGTGGAAGAGAGATTATATTTGGAAAAAGTATAGAGTTAGTAAAAGATTCATTATTTTGTATGATGCATGCTAGTACTTCCATAAATTTTTCTGTTTTATATCAAAAGCCTATACTTTTTTTAACTTTTAAAGAGTTAGAACCTTTATATGGTTCATTTATTAGTAGTTTTTCAAAAGAGATAGGTTGTAGTAAAATCTTTATAGATAATGAGTTTAATAAGAATCAAATAGATAAAAGTCTAATTGTAAAAGAAAAAGAGTATAAAAGATATAGAGAAAATTATATAAAAAAATCAGGAACACCAGAAAAAAATAGTTGGCAGATATTTGCAGATTTTATAAAAAAAGAAAATGGAGAAATGAAAAATGTTCAACAATAAAAATATACTAATAACAGGTGGAACAGGAAGTTTCGGAAAAAAGTATACAAAAATTATTTTAGAAAAATATAGACCAAATAAAATTATTATATTTAGTAGAGATGAGCTTAAACAGTATGAGATGGCACAAGAGTTTACTCATGAGTGTATGCGTTATTTTATTGGAGATGTTAGAGATGAATCAAGATTAGTAGAGGCTATGGATGGGGTTGATTTTGTAATTCATGCAGCCGCACTTAAACATGTACCTGTTGCAGAGTATAATCCTATGGAGTGTATTAAGACCAATATTAATGGTGCAGAGAATGTTATTAAGGCATCATTGGCCAATAATGTAGAAAAAGTTATTGCTCTATCCACTGATAAGGCTGCTAACCCTGTAAATCTATATGGAGCAACAAAATTGGCTAGTGATAAATTATTTGTTGCTGCGAATAATATGGTAGGAAGTAGAAAGACTAGATTTGCAGTAGTTAGATATGGAAATGTAACAGGTAGTAGAGGTTCAGTTATCCCTTTTTTCAAAAAGATTATATCTGAAGGTGCAACAGAATTACCTATTACAGATGAGAAGATGACAAGATTTTTAATTACTCTTGAAGACGGTGTTAACTTTGTACTTAAGAACTTTGAGAGAATGTATGGAGGGGAGATATTTATTCCTAAGATTCCATCTATGTATATGACAGAATTAGCAAAAGCTTTAGCCCCTGAATTACCTCATAAGATTATAGGAATTAGACCAGGTGAAAAACTACATGAGATTATGTGTCCTGCTGATGATTCTCATCTAACTTTGGAGTTTGATGACCATTTTGTAATTAAACCTACTATTCAATTTACAGATATGTCTGACTTTAGTATAAATAAACTAGGGGAAAAAGGTACTCCTGTAGAGCAAGGGTTTGAGTATAACTCTGGTAACAATAGTGAATGGCTTACCCATAAACAGTTTTTAGAGATGATAGAGGGGTTATAGGTGAACTTTATCCCCTATGGTAAACAGTTAATAGATAAAAATGATATAGATAGTGTTGTAGAGACCTTAAAATCGGATTATTTGACCACAGGTTTAAAAGTTCCTGAGTTTGAAAAGGCTATTGCTAACTATTGTGGAGCTAAATATTGTGTGACTGTGGCAAATGGAACAGGGGCTTTACATCTAGCCTCTTTAGTTTTATTAAAAAAAGGTGATAGAGTTCTTACTACTCCAAACTCATTTTTGGCTACATCTAACTCTATTCTTTATGTAGGGGCAGAGCCTATATTTGTAGATATTGCTAAAGATGGAAATATTGACCTTGATTTGTGTGAAGAGGAGCTAAAAAAAGATCCAACTATTAAAGCTATCTATGCTGTAGCTTTTAGTGGTAATATGGTAAATCAAGAGAGGTTAAAATATCTAAGAGAGAAGTATAATATTCTAATCTTAGAGGATAATGCTCATGCTATTGGAGCAGAGTATAAATGGAGAATGGAGAATGGAGAATGGAGAATTATTAAAGCAGGAAGTTGTGTTAATTCAGACTGCTCTATATTCTCTTTTCACCCTGTAAAACATCTAACCACTGGTGAGGGGGGAGCGATTACTACCAACTCCAAAAAGATTTATGATAAACTTTTGACTCTTCGAGGGCATGGAATGGTTAAGACTCCTGATATGAAGCCTTGGGAGTATGAGATGAGGGAGCTTGGATTTAACTATAGAATAACAGATATTCAGTGTGCATTGGGGCTTTCTCAATTAAAAAAACTGGATAGATTTATAGATAGAAGAGTAGAGATAGCCAAAAAATATGATAAAGCCTTTGAAAAAAGTATAGTAAAACCACTCTATATCTATCATGGTAAATCCTCTTATCATCTCTATGTAGTTCAAGTAGATTTCAGTAAATTAAATATCTCTAAAGAGGAGCTATTTATAGAGATGAGAGAGAATAGTATAGGGTTACAACTTCACTATATTCCTATTAATAAGCAACCATACTATAAATCTTTGGGTTATGGAGATGAGGCTACTCCTATGATGGATAACTATTATAGTGAGTGTTTCTCTCTACCTATGTTTCCAAAACTTAGTGATAGAGAGCAGGAGTATATAATAGAGTCTCTAATGGAGGTGTTAAATGGCTAAAGCAGTAGCTATTATCCCTGCAAGGGGTGGAAGCAAAAGAATACCTAGAAAAAATATTAAAGAGTTTTATGGAAAACCTCTAATTGCCTACTCTATTAAGGTAGCATTAGAGTCAAAAGTTTTTGATAAGGTTGTAGTATCAACAGATGATAAAGAGATAGCAGATATTGCAAAGAGTTATGGGGCTGATATAATTAAAAGACCTGATGAGTTGTCAGATGATTATACAGGAACATGGGATGTAATAGACCATGCTATAGAGTATTTAAAAGATGAGGGGGAGGAGTTTGATTTTGTCTGTACTATCTATGCAACTGCTCCATTTTTACAAAGCAGATACTTAAAAGAGGGATTTAAAAAGCTAAAAAGTAGTGATGCTATTAACGCCTTTAGTGCAACCTCTATGCCTTTTCCTATTCAGAGAACTTTTAAATTAGATGATAGTGGTAGATGTGAGATGTTTACCCCACAATACTATAATGCTCGAAGCCAAGATTTAGAAGAGGCGTATCAAGATGCAGGACAGTTCTATTGGAGTAAGATAGGTCAAAAATCTAATGAGATATTCTTTGGAAAAGACTCTATTCCTATTCTTTTACCTAGATATTTGGTTCAAGATATTGATACTATGGAGGATTGGCAGAGGGCTGAAATTATGTATAGAGTATTACAAGAGATGAACTAATGAATATTCTATTTAGAGCCGACTCATCATCAATTATTGGTACAGGTCATATTATGAGAGACTTAGTTTTAGCCAAACAGTACTCAAAAGATAATATTATCTTTGCTACCCAAAAGTTGGAGGGGAGTATAAACCATAAGATTAGAGAGAGTGGATATAAACTAGAGATTTTAAAATCAAACAGTATAGATGAGGTTCAACTTTTAATAGAAAAATACTCTATTGATATGGTAGTTATTGACCACTATGAGATAGATTACAGTTATGAAAAACAGCTAAAAACTCAAAATTCAAAATTAAAGATTATCTCAATAGATGATACTTATGAGAGACACTATTGTGATATTTTAATAAATCATAATGTATCAGGAGATGTAAAAAAATATAAAGGTTTAGTACCTGCATATTGTGAGCTTAGGTGTGGGGCTGAGTATACTCTACTAAGAGATGAATTTATTCAGCAAAAAAAGAGCAAAAGCATATTTTTAGCAATGGGTGGAGCTGACCATAGCAATCTAAATATAGATATACTGAAAGTTTTAGAAGATTTTAAAAATATAGATATAAATCTTGTAACAACTACAGCTAATCAAAATTTAGAAGAATTAAAAGCATATAGCCAAGATAAAGAGTGGATAGAGTTACATATTAATTCCAATAAAATAGCAAAACTTATGAGAGTTAGTGACTTTGCCATAGTTACCCCTAGTGTTACTTTGAACGAAGTTTTTTTTATGGAACTTCCTTTTATTGCTATTAAAACGGCTGATAATCAGGAGGATATGGCTCAATATCTTATTAAAAATAGATATTTTATTTTGGAAAGTTTTAATGCTTTTCAATTAAAAAAATATCTTATGGAGATTTTGAAATGAAAATAGCAATTTTAACAACAAAAAATCAATGGTTTGTTCCTTATGCTAAAGAGTTACAAAAAAAAATAAAGGATTCTAAGTTGTTTTTTAATCATAAAAATATTAATGAAACATTTGATATAGTTTTTATTTTGAGTTATCATAAGATTATTGAAAATAAATTTTTGCAACAACATACTCACAATATTGTCATTCATGCAAGTGCTTTACCAAAAGGAAAAGGATGGGCTCCTATGTTTTGGCAGATTTTGGAGAAAAAAAATAATATTCCTTTTAGTATGTTTGAAGCTAGTATAGGTGTTGATGATGGGGATATTTATATGCAAAAAAATCTTTTATTGACAGGTTATGAACTTAATCGTGAGTTAAGAGAGAAACAAGCAATATTTACTATAGATATGTGTTTGGAATTTATAAAAGATTATAAAATTTATAAAATACCAAAAAAACAGAGTGGAGAAGAGAGTTTTTATCTTAAAAGAAAGGCTATAGATAGTGAATTAAATATAGGTAAAAGTATAGATGAACAGTTTAATCTTTTACGAATAGTGGATAACGATGCATATCCAGCTTTTTTTTATAAAAATGGAGAAAAATATGTATTAAAAATCGAAAAGGCAAAAGATGAAAATAGGTAATTTTGATTTATGTAAAGATGGAACTTTTATTATTGCAGAACTTAGTGCAAATCATAATGGAGATATAAGAATTGCAAAAGAAACAATTAAAGTAGCAAAAGAGATAGGGGCTAATGCTATTAAACTACAGACATATACGGCTGATACCCTCACACTTAATTCTAAAAGAGATGATTTTATAGTTAAAGGTGGAACACTTTGGGATGGTAAAACTCTATATGAACTCTATCAATGGGCATATACCCCTTGGGAGTGGCATCAGGAGTTATTTGATTATGCTAGAGAGATAGGTATAGATATATTTTCCTCTCCATTTGATAAGAGTGCAGTTGATTTTTTAGAGCAGTTTAACCCAAATGCATATAAGATAGCATCATTTGAGATAACCGATTATGAGTTAATTAGATATACAGCATCAAAAGGAAAACCTATAATTATATCTACTGGAATTGCTACAATTGATGAGATTCAAGATGCTGTTGATATTTGTAGAAGTGAGGGAAATAGTGATATAGTGCTTTTAAAATGTACCTCATCATATCCTGCACCACTAGAAGATGCAAATCTAAAGATGATACCAAATTTAGCAGAGACTTTTGGGGTAATAAGTGGATTTAGTGACCACACTATAGGCTCTACTGCTCCTATTACTGCTATAGCACTGGGTGCTAAAGTAATAGAGAAACACTTTATAATAGATAAATCTATTGGTGGGGCTGATGCTGATTTTTCTATGGATAGAGATGAGTTTTCTGATATGATAAAGGCTATTCGAAATACTGAAAAACTTCTTGGTAGAGTTGATTATCGTATGACAGATAAGAAGAAAAAATCACGACAGTTTTCACGAAGTCTTTATGTGGCTAAAGATATTAAAAAAGGTGAAATTTTTACGGAAGATAATATTAAGAGTGTAAGACCAGGGTATGGGATGCATCCTAAGTATTTGAAAGATATTTTGGGAAAAGTTGCTAAGATAGACTATACATTTGGGGATAGATTTGAAAAATGATAATTTATATAAAAATTTTAATACTCTAAAAGATAATGAGGATTGGAATAATAGTTACAAAATATATAATGAAAATATTGATATATTTTCTGTTGTCATTGATAGACTTGTTCATAAATATAATTTGACTTTTATAGAAGCTAGAGATAGTATTCTTTATGAAATATTTAGTATTAATTATACTCGTATAAATAGGAAAAGGTTTTTTTCTTTTAATAAAGTTAAATGGTTCTTTATTTATATATTTACATTATTAACTGTTCTTATGAGTGGTATAGTAGATTTTTTTCTATCTTTAGGTCAAAAAAAAATCAGTAGAGATATTTTATATGAAGAGATGTGGAGTCAAAAGAGTTGGTATAGTCGCTTTTATAAGTATATTGACAGAGAGCTGGATAAAAATAGGTATAAAATAAGTATATTTTATATTCATCCAGGTGTAACAAAAGATTTTGGTACTGTCTCTATTGAAAATTGGGATGGAGATATTATTAATCATAGGCACAAAAGTTTACTTTTCAGCTTTAAAAAATCTTTTCTTTTATTTAAAAATGACTTTTTGTATGCTTTTAATCTATATTTTTTGTCCAAAGATATAAATGTAACTCTTTTATATCTTAGAATTTTAAAAAAAATGGTTACCTACTCTTCTCAAGTAAAAGGAGTTAAGGCTACTATTTTAATTGGAGCAGGAGATTATTATTGGAATCCTATAAAGTATATTGAATATAAAAAATCTATAAAAAATATTATACTTTTACAACATAATTTTAAAAATGAATATTTACATAATAGATTGTTTCAATATTGTGATTATTACTATGCTCACTCTCAAAATGCTATAGATAAACTGGAAGGCATTGATTTTAGCAAAAAATATTCTGTTGGAAGTTTTCAATTGATTCCATTTTTAACAGAAATATCTAATAAAAATAAATATGATATTTTGTTTCTAAATCAAACTGTTGAAGATGACTTAAAAAATATTTATCCTAATTTCAATCAAAATAGTTTAAAAGAATCATACTATATTTTAATAAAAAATTTAAAAATATATTTAGAAAAATATTCAGATTGTAGAGTATTATATATAGCTAAAGGAGAGACTATAAATAGTGAACCTTCTTTGAGAGTAAAAAGAGAACTAGAATATTTAGATAATATAGAGTTTATTGGTGCTTATGGAAAAGATACATTTGATTTAGTAAATAAATCAAAATTAATCATAAATATGTACTCTAGTGTAGGCTTTGAGGCTTATGGATTAGATAAAAAAGTATTATGGATAAATTATGACCATTGCTGTTCAGAATTCAAATATGATGTAGAACAAGAAGAGTTGCATGTTATTATAAATGATTTAAGTTATGAAGCATTTGAAAAGAGAGTAAACCTACTTTTATCAGATAATAAAGAAGTTGACGAACATTATAAAAAACTTAAAGAAAAATATATGAATATCCAAGGAAATCCTGCTAAAATCGTTGCAGATAAAATTAATGAAATATTAAAGAGCAAAAATGAAAATAAAAATCCTAGATTGCACCCTTAGAGATGGTGGATATATAAATAGTTGGAACTTTTCAGACAAAGAGATAATATCTATTCTTGATGCACTTCAAAAAGCTAATATTGATATTATAGAGTGTGGTTATTTAAATGATAAAAAAGGAGAGTATAGTAATAGTACTCTTTTTAAGAATTTAGATAGCATTGATAAGATATTAGATATAGACTCCAAAACTGAAAAAGTAGTAATGATAAATTTGGGTGATTTTGATGTTGATACCTTGGCATCAAGAGATAAAACAAAAATTGATGGAATCAGATTAGCTTTTCATAAAAAAGATAGTGATAAAGCTATAGAGGAGGCAAAAAAGATTATCTCATTGGGATATAGACTCTATTTTCAACCAATGGTTACAAAAAACTATCAGGATATAGAGTTTTTATCACTGATTGAGAGTGTAAATAGAATAGGAGTTTATGCCTTTTATATTGTAGATAGTTTTGGTTCTATGACTCTTAAAGAGTTTCAGAGATATATGATTCTTGCAGATAATAATTTAGATAAAAGTATCTCTTTGGGGTATCACTCTCATAATAATATGCAACTTGCTTTCTCTAATGCTATTAATATGTGCAGTACAAAATTTAATAGAGATATTATTATAGATTCTAGTATCTATGGTATTGGTAGAGGAGCTGGAAATTTAAATACAGAGTTGATTGCTGATTATCTAAATAAGGTATCAAATAGTAACTATGAGATACTGCCACTACTAGAGATTATAGATGAGTTTTTAAACTCTCTTATGGTCAAAAACCCTTGGGGCTTCTCTCCTGCTCAGTATCTATCAGCATCCTTTAACTGCCACCCTAACTATGCTACCTATCTAATTAATAAAAATACGAAACATATTGTTGGTGTACGAAATATATTAGAGAAACTGCCTATTGAAAAGAGAAATTCATTTGATGAAAAATATATAGAAGAGTTATATATAGAGTCTTTTTTTGAGATAAAAACAGAGCCAAAATCTCTTTTGGAGATTCCTTCTGATAAAAAAGTTCTTTTGGTTGCATCGGGTAAAAGTATAAATAATCATAAAGAGATAATCAAGAGTAAAGTTAAGAGTGATGCTTATATAACTATAGGATTAAATCATAAGCCAAGCTTTGAGTGTGATTACTATTTTTTTTCAAATCAAAAAAGATTTGATGAGTTTAGTCGAGGTGTGGTTCAAGAGAAGATTGTAATTACAAGTAATATTACTACTCAGATTGAGATAGAGAGGGTTTTAGATTTTAAGAAACTTACTTTTGTGGATGGAAATTTAGTTACAAATGTAGCTATAGTTGTGATAAATTATCTGATTTCTCAATCTATCTCTTCTGTAGAGATTGTAGGTTTGGACGGGTATCAGGTACATACAGATAATTATAATTATGAAGAGAGTAATATTATTACAGATGCCAAAGAGTTGATTTTACAAAATCATATATTAAAAGAGTCACTGGGTATATTAGAAGAGAAGATAGATATAGAATTTATAACACCAACCATATTTTAACAAGAGGAGTTAGCATGTTAAGAGAGAATTTTTTAAAGAGTAAGTTAGAAGAGAACCGTTTAACTATAGGTACATGGGCTATTATTAACTCAACAATGGTTGTTGATGTCATTGCAAGTAGTGGGATAGATTTTATAGTGATAGATGCAGAGCATGGTTCTATAAGTTTTGAGACAGCCCAAAGTATGATAACTATCTGTGAGAGTTATGGAGTTACTCCTATTATGAGAGTCGGGGAAATAAATGAGAGTTTAATCTTAAGAGCTTTAGATATTGGTGTTCATGGTGTTCAACTTCCAAATATTACAACAGTAGATGATGCTAAGAAGTTTGTACAGTTTGCAAAATACCCCCCTATTGGAATTAGAGGATTCTCTCCCTATACCAAAGCAGGATTATATGATGTAACCAATGGTAAAAATATGCCCAAAATAGCTAATGAGAATACTCTTTTAATTGCCAATGTAGAGGGGCAAGATGGGATGGATAACCTTGAAGAGATAGCACAAGTTGAGGGTATTGATGTGATTTTTATAGGGCTTTTTGATATGAGTAAATCATTGGGTATGGCAGGAGATGTACAGAATCCAAAGGTTATCCAAAAGCTTGATGAGGCGATAGAGATAGTCCATAGACATGGTAAAAAGATAGGTTCAATCGCCTCAAATTTAGATATGTTAGAACTATTAAAAAGCAAAAAGATTGACTACTTGACCTACTCTGTAGATACAGGAATGATAAAAGAGTCTTACCAAACCATGATAAAAAGTTTTAGAGGTTAATTATGAGTAGATTTGAGACGATGCAGAGGCTTTTGGATAGCCGAAAATATTTTAAACTTGTATGTGGTGCAGGAAATGAAGATGCTAAAGAGGTTAAAAAATTGGTTCTTCTTTATACTCTAGCAGGTGCTAAGGGTATGGATATATCAGCAAATATAGATGTTGTAAAACATGCTGTAGAGGGTATTGATTTGGCTTTTGAGTTAGCTCCAAAATTTGGAATAGAGCTTAAGACTAGACCTTTTATTACCGTTAGTGTAGGTATGGCAGGAGACCACCATGTGAGAAAAGCATTTATTGATTTAGATACTTGTATCACTTGTAATCTCTGTATTCCTGTCTGTCCTACAGATGCGATTCCTGATGAGTTAATAATCATTACAGACAAATGTATAGGGTGTGGGAACTGTAGTGCTATATGTCCAAAAGATGATATTATCTCCTACTCTCACAACCAAAGAGAGCTTAGAGAGCTTTTACCTAGGTGTATAGAGGCAGGGGCAGAGCATATTGAGCTTCATGCTGCTGTGGCTGATGATACAGCTATTATGGATGAGTGGCAGATAGTGTGTGACTCTAATCCAAATGGTCATGTATCTATGTGTTTAGATAGACTTCATCTCTCTAACTTTACTTTTGAAAATAGAGTAGCAAAAGCAAAAGAGATAGCAGGGGATAGGCTAATCATTCAATCGGATGGTTACCCTATGAGTGGTGGAGCAGATGATTATAATACCACACTTCAAGCTATAGCCACAGCTGATGTATTGAACAAAAGATTCAATATGACCATAGATAAAAAGAATAAAATTTTAAAATATAAGAGTAAAACAGTAGTAAATCAACTCCTTTCAGGTGGAACAAACTCACTTACAGCAGTTTTGGCAGACCAGTGTGGAGTTAGATTTCAAGGGGCTTCGTTGGGTACTTTTGCTAGAAAACTTGTAAAAGAGGTTATCAATAATCCAAATTTTTACGATAATGAAGAGCTTATAAAACAGGGCTACCTGATAGCAAAGAAATTGGTAGTAGAGAATGTTGGAGAGGTAAATGAGTAGTCTCTCTCTCTCTAAATCTACTATAGAGAATATAAAAATGGTTATCTTTGACAAAGATGGAACACTTATAGATATTCATCACTATTGGTGTTCTATGATAGAGTTTAGAGCTGATTCTTTTGTAGATAGTCTAAGACTTAATAGTAGTGATAAAATAGAACTATATAATAAGTTAGTTGATGGTATGGGTATAGATTTAGATAGTAAAAAGATGAAACCAGAAGGTCCTGTAGGGATTAAACCGAGGGGTTTTATTATGAATGTTGCTCTTGATATTATGAAAATATATGATAGTAGTTATACTATTGAGATGGTAGAGAGTATATTTAAAGAGGTAGATAGCTACTCTCAAACTAAATTATTAAAAATAGTTAAACCTTTGCCAAATATGAGACAACTTCTTGATGACTTAAAGAGTGCTAAAATCAAGATTTCAATTGCTACAACAGACTTAACCAATAGGGCTATATTGGCAATGGAATCACTAGAGGTTAGAGACTATTTTATAGATATAGTTGGGGCTGATTTAGTCAATAATCCAAAACCAAAGCCCGATTTGGTTAACTATATTCTTCATAAAAATGGTCTAACTGCTAATGAGGCTATTGTTGTTGGGGACTCTATTGTAGATTTAGAGATGGCACAAAATGCAAATTGTAGATTTATAGGTGTCAAGACAGGTCTCTATGGAGATGAGTTTATAGAAAAGAGTGAATATTTGATAGAGAATCTAAAAGAGTTAAAGGTTAAAATATGAGAATAGTCGGAATGATACCTGTGCGTATGGAGTCAACACGACTCCCTAGAAAAGCTGTTAGAGATATTTGTGGGTTGCCAATGATAGTTCATACTCTAAAGAGAACTATGTTGGCAAAAGAGTTAGATGATGTCTATGTAGTTACAGACTCTGTAGAGATTAAAGAGCTTATAGAGTCTCATGGTGGTAAGGTTATTATGACTTCTTCTCATCATCAAACAGGTTCTGATAGATTAGCTGAGGCATGTCAAAATATAGAGGCAAATATTGTTGTTAATATCCAAGGGGATGAGGCTTTGGTTAACCCAAAACATATTGACCAGAGTATTCAAGGGTTAATAAATTCAGATGCACAAGTCTCTATTTTGTTAACAGAATATTCTAAGAGAGATTCAGCAGGAGATATAAAAGCTGTTGTAAATCTAAAAAATGAGATTATGTATCTATCAAGAGATGATTTACCATCCAATGCAAGAACCGAGGTATTCTCTATGCTTAAAGCCTATCATGTTGTCTCTTTTAGAAAAGATTTTTTGATTAAATATGCTTCATTAGAGCAGACTCCACTAGAGAAGATAGAGTACAATGAGTATCTAAGAATTTTAGAGAATGGATATAAGATTCAAGGTGTAATGGTAGATAGTGACTCTGTAAGTGTGGATACCAAAGATGATTTAGACTATGTCACAGAGAAGATGAAAAATGATAAGATATATCAAAAGTATAGGTTTTAATTAATGGTGGCACTTCTTGTTGTATCTAGCCAAAAGGCAAAAGAGTTAATAGCCAAAGGGGTTGCTAAGAGAGTTAGAGATTCTAAAAAAAGAGTCTATTTTGCTTATGGCTCAACCAATCAATTAATACTATCTCAATTGGGCATAGAGGTTGAAAACTACTATAATGGATATATAGCAAATGGAGAGTTACGGTCAAATAAAACTAAACCCAATATAGTAATCCTTAATGGTGAGGGTAGTGATTTTGTTGAGACAATATCAGCAGATGATATAGTGATAAAAGGGGCAAATACACTATCTTTTGAGAATGGAGAGTATAGGGCAGGTGTTGCTGTGGCATCGCCACAGGGTGGTACTTATGGCAATGTACTGCTAAAAGCCTCTTGTATTGGTGCAGAGGTTATTATTCCAGTCTCTCATGAGAAGTTAGTACCTAAACTACTATCTAATAGATATACTCAGAGTAGTTTTGATATATCAATGGGATTACCCGTAGCACTGCTTCCACTTACTTATGGAGATATATATACCGAGATAGAGGCATTTAAAGAGCTATTTAATCTAAAAGCAGAAATCTATCTTGCAGGTGGAGTTGATGATATGGTTGGTTCATTGACTTTTGTGGTAGAGGGTAAGCAGAGTGATATTTTAGATGCAAAAAGAGAGATAGATGATAGATAAAGAGTATCAAGAGATAAATAGCTATATCAATAGTATCAATAGTAAAATATTGGGAACAAAAGATGATATATACTACATTGCAAATGATACGCTAACTAGAAACTCATTTGCTACTAAAATATTGTCTTCTAAAGAAGATATTCCAAATACTACTCTATGGTTTATGATTATCTCTTTTATCAAATATTACCTCAAAGCTTTTTTACTCTTTTTTATATTTATAGCAAAGAGTGTAATATATAAAATAGTTAGAAAAAAGAGCAAAATAGATAATCAAATTTTGATTGATACCTATTTTGTGGTAGATAAAGTTGCCAATAGCCAATCTTACAAAGATAGCTATTTTATTGGTATAGATACTCTACTAAAGAAGAGTGAATACACCTATCTTGTCAAAAGTTTTTATGGCTCTGTTCTGAATCTAAAAAAATTTTATAGAGTTATTAAAGTTTTAAATAGAAGTGAGCGTAATATAATTAGTGAGTTTGACTTTATAAATATATTGGATATGTTTAAGATATTGATATTTATATTGCTCTATCCATTTAAAATAAAAAAGGTTTTTAGTCAAAATAGAGGAGTTAAGAGCGTTTTTGACTATAGTCTAATCGAGTCTCTAAATGGTAGTGATTTTAAATCTTATATTAGGTATATTACAGGTAAAAATATAGCCTCTCAATATAGCTTTAAAAAGATTATAAGTTGGTGTGAGTATCAAAATATAGATAAAGCTTTCTATAAAGCTGTAAATGAGAGTGGTAAAAATATAACTATATATGGATGTCAATTTCTTGTACCATACAACTCATGGTTAAACTTTTTTATACCAAAATCTGAAAAGAGCTTTAATCTAACCCCTACTACTGTTTTGACAAATGGAAAATACTATTTAGATTTTATAGAGTTAGATAAGAGAGTTGGGGTATCTTTGAGGTATAAACATATTTTTAATAAACAAAATAGTTTTGTTAAAGAGGAGTATATACTTCTATTAGGAAGTTTTATTAAAAGTGATACTCTGCGACTAATAGAGTTTGCAAAGAGTAGTAGTTTAAATGCTAATATAATTTTAAGACTACATCCAACACAAGATTTTGATATGTATAAAGATGAGGTTGATTCTAGTTGGATTTTATCAAAAGATAGCACTCTAAATGAGGATATAGCAAAATCATTTATGATTATAACAAATGATGCTACAGGAACATCATTAGAGACAGTATGTAGTGAAAAATCAACAATAGTTGTTGCCAATAGAGATAAGTTCTACTCTATACCTCTTGTAGAGTATGGCAAAGGCAAAATATGGGATATAGCTTTTAATAAAAACGATATAGAAAAATTATATAATACGCTTTTAAAATATAGAGAAGAGAATATGGACGAGATAAAAGAGATAGCCTCTTGGTATAGAGATAACTTTTTTGTAGAGCCAAATGAAGAGAATATTGTAAAAGCATTTGAATTGGAGAAGAGTGTATGAAAGTAGTACTACTAGCAGGTGGATTTGGAACAAGACTTAGTGAAGAGACAGATATAAGACCAAAACCTATGGTTGAGGTGGGTGGAAAGCCGATTCTTTGGCATATTATGAAAACCTATTCTCACTATGGATACAATGAGTTTGTGGTTCTATTGGGTTATAAAGGGTACTATATAAAAGAGTACTTTGCTAACTATTTTCTGCATCAAAGCGATGTGACTATAGATATGAGAGATGGTTCTATGGAGGTTCATAATAACTCTAGTGAACCGTGGAGAGTAACCCTGCTTGATACAGGTCTACATAGTATGACAGGGGCTAGAATCAAAAAGGCTCAAAAGTTTATAGGAGATGAGCCATTTATGCTTACCTATGGAGATGGAGTTGCAAATATTGATATAAAAGAGCTGGTTAAGTTTCATAAATCTCATGGAAAAGCTCTTACTATGACCTCTGCACAACCTGATGGTCGATTTGGTGCGTTGGAGATACTGGATGATAATCGTGTATCAGAGTTCAAAGAGAAACCAAAAGGGGATGGTGGTTGGATAAATGCAGGTTATTTTGTTTGTGAACCTAAAGTATTTGATTATATTGCTTTGGGAGATGATGTGACTTTTGAACAAGAGCCTCTAAAAGATTTGGCAAAAGATGGAGAGATATATACCTATAAGCATGAAGGTTTCTGGAAGCCTATGGATTCACTTCGAGATAAGATAAAGCTTAATGAGTTTTGTGAATATGATAATGCACCTTGGATGGTATGGGATAAGTAGTAGTGCTTTTTAACTCTTATGAATTTATCTTTGCCTTTTTACCTATTAGTTTTTTTGTATATTTTTATCTTAATAGTATAAGATTAACAACAGCAAGTAGAGCCTTTTTGGTTTCTGCTTCTCTTTTTTTTTATAGTTGGTGGAATATAGTCTATCTACCACTTATACTTGTCTCTATACTCTTTAACTATAGTATCGGTACAGCTCTATCTGAAGAAAAAGAGTAT
>Ga0256827_10000332_pt1 | contig 28489 bp, 17 predicted proteins | sample CV84metaG_FD_185977 | JGI IMG/M metagenome (GOLD analysis project Ga0256827, IMG submission 185977) | Hydrothermal vent microbial communities from East Pacific Rise, Pacific Ocean - CV84 | ecosystem: Environmental > Aquatic > Marine > Hydrothermal vents | place: Pacific Ocean: East Pacific Rise...
ATTTGTTGGTATTGAATTTTGACTCTCTTTGTTTTTGAAAATTTCTTGTTCATACACTTCACGAACAAAATGATTGTACTTTTCGTCAGAATTCATAAGGTTTTCCGGTGTTCTTCCGGCTTCGTCTCTTGTTAACACAGGGTCAACAGTGTACCAAGCAAGTTTTGCTCTGTTAAATCCTGATTGTAATGAATTTGATGTGTCGTTTTCAGGAAACATACTATAATCGTTAGGGATACTTGCTAAATGCCAAGCGTGAAACGATTTAATATCAAGCGAAGTTTCACTACTTTCAAAATCGTCGATATACGAAGTTCCAGATTCTCCAATTACTTTTGGGTGCCCGGGTATAAGTTGTGCAAATTCTCCACTAAATGTTACGTTCGAAGGTGCTTTTGTGTTAATAAAAGGTAATAAATCTACTAGTTTTGTAATTATAGGTGCATCGTTTCTGTACATTGCATCAGCACCCCATATTGTATTCGAAATAGGCTCGTCACCCATATTTACTTTCTGAGTAAGTGGTTTCTCAGTTAAATTCATTATTGTTGCACCTAAGTTTAACTTGTCGTTAACCTTATAATCTAAGTGCGAACCAATTAAAGTTTTATTTTGAATACTAAATAAAGAATGACTTTCTAATGAAATTTGAATTGGTGTACCCGATTCTAAAAGCCCACTGTTTAGTATTTTAACTCTACCAAGAGTGTAATCAACAGAATAGTCTACACCTTCTTTAAGTTGCATGCCATTAGCTGTTACAGTAACCGAGCCTTCAGGAACGTTAAGTGCATTTAACGATATTTCAGAGCCTGATGATGATTGATAATTACCTAATAAGAAGAATTTATTTTTTGATGCTATTTGTAATGCTTTTGTTTGTGTGGAGTCGTATAGTTCTTGAAAAACATATTTATCTGCAATCTCGTCAAGTAGAGGATTGCCTCCTGTAATTTGTTTTCTCAAATAACTACCAAACGGCTCAACTGATGGGAAAATAATTCTACCATTTTGCGGTTTTATTGTTACATTCGGAATAAAGTCGAAAACTCCATCTGGTACTTGGTCTAAGTTAGAATTAACCCTATCAAGTCCCATTACATTAAGTAATATATCGCCTTCAATATTTCCTTCATCTAAATAGTTAACAGGGGCTCCTGTTTTATCACTTTTATACATTACATCTAAAAGAAAATTTTGTCTGTCAACTTGGTAGGCACCGATAGCATATATGTTTTTCATCATTAAATCCCAGTTTTTTAATGCAGGAGTTAATGTTGTTCCTTTAAGTAATTTAACAAATAGAGCATTTGGAGCTTGTACTGAGTTTGAGAAGTTACCTACTCTGTATGTTTGTCCGTTATAAGTATATTCAAAAGCAACACCAAGTATTTCATCAGAGTTAAGTGCAGAGTTAAGTGAGATATATCCTAACTCATAATTTACAGAATACTCCGATTGTGTTAGTAGTCGAGCATTCTCAATTTTTTCATAATCAGAACCTATTGTAAAATAGTCGTTTAATAATGAAGAGTTATTAATATCTCTAATTTCTGAACCAAACTTTTTATCTAAATTTCCAAGAATATTGTTGGCACTGTCAACCGGAGCTGAAGCAGGTATTCCCGGAGTTATTTCGCTTGCAACCCAATCATTCTGAATTTTATCAGGGTCTGATTCACCCATATCTAAAAATGCTAATATATTTCTTGAGTTTTGGTAATTACTAGCTTTATTTGTTACCCAAACTTCTATCTTTTTTATTTGTATTCCTGATTGTATTAAAGGTAAGTTTTCTAGAGACATATCGTATCTGTCTCTAAAATAGTGAGCTAAGAAAAAGTGTTTGTTTGCTTCATAATCTCCGGCATAAATTTCAAATTCTTCTGTTTGTGCACCATTTTCTACATTAATTACTTGCTTTTGACCTTTTTCTTGAGAGAAAATACTTGTAACTGTTAAGTTACCAAATTTTAAACCAGCTTTGAATCCAAATAAACTTTGACTACCAGTTATTAGCGAACCTGTTAATGGTAGTGTTACGTCTCCTGCTTCAATTACTTGAACTATTTCGTCTTCTTTTCCTTGGTATCCAATTTTCATTTTGTTTTCGAAATCGAATGTAGCTTCAGTATCGTAATTGGCACTTAATGTAAGTTTATCACCAATTTTTCCTGTTACATTCATTTGTATTTTTTCTTGAAAATCGAATGTTGATGTTTTTCTTAATCTTTCTGGTAGTGATGGGTTTTCAGTTCTGTTAATTTTCATACCAAAAATTAATTCTGCTGACCCTTGAGGCTTTATACTGATAACATCTGAACCAAATATTTTATCAAAAACATCACCTCCAACATGAAGCTGTGGTACTAGAGATGTATTATGTTCGAATGTTTCGCTTCTTGCACGTTGATTCCAATATTTACGAATACTTCGATTAAAATCATAATCTTTATACTCTTCAAAACTCATGTTTGTTGGCGTTCCAATAGGTGTATTTCCTACTTTTCTTACAATTTCATATTCGTTTGTTTCGGGATTGTATTCTACATCTGTATGAATATTATCAGGTGTTTCCATCATTAATGGAGATTCGTGTGCTGGTTCTGTTACCGGTTTGTCTAATGGGTTTGTGAAAGGAAATGCTAAATTTGAAGTATCTGTACTGGTTGAGTCTGGTGGTAATATAGGGGGTATGTTTATGTTGTCGCTATGATATACTGAAGCTACTGTAGGTCTGACAATAGACCAAAAGCCCAATAACAGTACAATCGATAATGTATATTTAAAAAATTTATTCAAAAATTAAAATTATAAAAGTTTAAGTGCAGCTTTAATAACTCCCTCTACATCTGTTTCTTTCCCGTTTTTCACTATATTATCAATAGTCTTTTCTGCTTGCTTTTTATTAAAGCCTAACATAATTAATGCAGATAACGACTCATCTTTAATTGTATTGCCTTTGTTGTCGAATAATTCTATGTTTTCCGACATATTTCCAATTTTATCCTTTAAATCAACAATAACTCGTTGTGCTGTTTTTAAGCCAATACCTTTAACACTTTTAATTGTATTAACATCACCTGAAGAAATAGCTGTTATTATTTCTGATGTAGATAATGATGAAATCATTACTAACGCTGTATTTGGTCCAACTCCGGAAACGGAAATTAATTTACGGTAGATTTCACGTTCTTCTTTTTTAGCAAAACCATATAAATCACGAGTGTCTTCTCTAATTACTTCATGAATAAATACTTTTACTTCTTTATTTTCTTCTATTATTGAGTAGTAATTCAACGAAATTTTTATAAAATATCCTATTCCGTTGTTTTCTACTATCAAATATGTTGGAGTAAGCTCGCTTACTTTTCCTTTTATATACTCTAACACGCCTGTTTCTTAGTTAGTTACAATTAATATTATTAATCTTCTAAGATAGCTAAAATTGTTTAATCAATAAAAATTTATTTTGATGATTTTAGTAATTTAGACCCTATATAGAATAGTTTTTAGTAATTTTAAAGCCAAATTAAATGTAGTTTTATGAAAGTTTTCGGAATTTTTTTAATATTAGCAGTACCTTTTTTTACTTTTTCACAAACGAAAAGACCATTAAATCATTCAATATATAATAGATGGAAGAGTCTTGAATATTCTAAAATTTCTAATAATGGTAAGTTTATTTGTTATCAAATAAATCCACAAAAGGGTGATGGTATTTTAATTGTTGAAAATCCTGATAGTAACACAAAATTTGTTTTTGATAGAGGTTATTCTTCTATGTTTTCAGCAAATTCAGATTTTATTATTTTTAAAGTTAAACCTCAAGCTGATTCGCTCCATTTACAGAGGTATAATAAGATTGAGGATGATAAACAGTATAAAGATAGTTTATTTGTAAATTATTTTATTGATAATACGACAATAAAATTTCCGAACATAAAAACTTATGGTGTACCGAGTAAAAAATCGGAATTTGTAGTGCTTTTACATAATAAAAAGATTAAGAAAAAAGATACTTCAAAGGTTGATACATTCAAACAAGATAGTTTAAAAACAAAACACAAAGACGTAAAATCAGACGGAACAAAACTATGTATATATTATCCTAAAAGCAAAGATACTATTTCGTATAATTATGTAAATGAGTACAGTTGCGATGATTATTCAAATTATGTTTCATTTATATCAACAACAAAAGATAGTTTGGATACATCAAGAGTTTACTTGTTTGATGCGAATAATAAAACCGATAAATTAATTTTTGAGAAACAAGGAAAAGCTAAAAAGATTACTTTAGATACTAAAGGTGAAAATTTAGCTTTTATTTTTACAGCAGATACAGCAAAACCATATAAATACTCACTTTATTATTACAATATTAAATCTCAAAAAATTAAGCTTATTGCAGATACTTCAAATGGTAATTTGCCAAGTAATTACGATGTAAGTCCTGATGGTAGAATATATTTTTCGGACAATATGGCCAAACTCTTTTTTGGAATAAGACCTGTTCCTGTAAAAGAAAAAGAAGATTCATTACTTTATGAAGAACGATGTCGTGTTGATATTTGGTCGTGGACAGATAACTATTTAATGCCTCAGCAATTAAAAAGGTTAAAAAGAGAGAAAAATCGCTCATATACTACTGTTTATAATTTAAAATCTCAGAAAGTTATTCAATTGGAAGATACTACAATTAATAATGTTAGGGTTTTAAATAAAGGGAATAATAAATATGCTATTGGTGTAGTTGCAGATAAATATGCAAAATCGTTATCGTGGGACGTTCCGGGAATTAAAGATTACTACATAATCAATACCGAAACCGGCAATAAAGAGTTAGTGTTAAGTAAATCAAAATCAGGATTATCTATTTCGCCAACAGAGAAATATTTGTATTGGTATAGTTATAATGATAGTTCGTGGTATGCTAAAACATTCACCGGAGAAGCTACCAACTTGACAAAGAATATTGGTGTGAATTTTTATGACGAAAGTAATGATGTTCCTGCTTTACCTAGTAATTACGGTATTGCAGGCTGGGTAAAAGATGATAAATATTTTCTAGTTTACGATAAATATGATATATGGAAAATAGACCCAACCGGTAAAACTAAACCTGTAAATATAACAAATGGAAGAAATGATAATTTAGTTTTCAGATACAAAAAATTTGACCACGACAATATTTTTGTAGAAGATAATATGCTGTTAGCGGTTTTCAATAAGAAAAATAAGCAGGACGGTTATTATTTATACAATACAAAGTCGAATTCACTTTCAAAATTAACAATGGAAGATGTTAAGTTTTATGATATTAAAAAAGCGAAAGATACTGATGAGTATATTTGGCGTAAAATGGCTTTCGATAAATATCCGGACTTGGAATATGGAAAACTAGATTTTGTAAATTCAAAAAAAATATCAAATTTAGATTCGCAACGTGATGAGTTCCTATGGGGAAGTGTAGAGTTGACTTCGTGGATTAGCTTTAATGGAGATACATTAGAAGGTTTGCTTTATAAACCTGAGAATTTTGATGAGAACAAAAAGTATCCAATGTTAGTTTATTTTTACGAAAAATATTCTGATGATATTCATCGTTTTTATACTCCTAAACCAATTCGTTCGGTAATAAATTTTCCTTATTATGTTAGTAATGGCTATCTGCTATTCATTCCAAATATAAAATATGGTACAGGTACTCCCGGTAACGATGCCTATAACGCCGTAGTTAGTGGTACAATGAAACTTATGGAAAATAAATGGGTTGATAATACTAAAATTGGAATACAAGGACAAAGTTGGGGAGGATACCAAGTTGCGTATTTAGTAACACGTACAAATATTTATGCGGCAGCAATGGCAGGTGCACCCGTTAGTAATATGACAAGTGCGTATGGCGGAATACGCTGGGGTACAGGTATGAGCCGAATGTTTCAGTACGAAAAAACTCAGAGTCGTATTGGTGGTTCACTTTGGGATAAGCGAGATTTGTATATCGAAAATTCGCCCGTATTTTTTGCTGATAGGGTTAAAACACCATTATTAATTATGCATAACGATGGCGATGGGGCAGTGCCTTGGTATCAGGGTATCGAATATTTTGTTGCTTTACGAAGATTGAATAAGCCTGTTTGGATGTTAAATTATAATGGTGATGAACATAATTTATCTCGTCGACCAAATATGGTTGATTTAACAATTAGAATGAATCAGTTTTTTGATACATATTTAAAAGATAAACCAGCTCCAAATTGGATGAAAAACGGAGTAAAGGCTATAGATAAGGATAAAATAAATGGTATGAAGTTGTTAAAATAATGTGTGTTATTACACCATTTTATCTATTAATCGAACTTATTAAATAGACTAAGATATGTATTAAAAAATGAACAAGAGTATGTTAATGCTATTGTGTAAAAAAATAAACAAGTTTGAGAATAAAAACTCTCAAGGTATTAAAGAGACTGTTATTTTAACCTTGCAGCCCTTTATGGGGTCTGTTTAACTTAGGCTACAGCTCTTACCTATAAAAATTGAACACTGAAATGCGGCATTTTGGTATTGTCCGTTGATAGAAGGGTGTTTTTATAGTTCAAATTTTGTTTACCAAGTAAAGAAAACTTTCTGGCTCTGTATTGCCCGAAGTTTAAGGCTTTTACATGTAATAGATTGATTTTTAATAAAAAAGTACTAAATAAATTTGGAATATAACATAGAAGGTTAATAGTGTGGTTTGGTAGCATTTGTTTAATTGCAGAAGCTTTTTTATTTATAAAATTTCTTGCTGATGTTTCATTAGGTTTGCAGTTAAACACGAATGAACAGGAATAATTGCGATAGTTTCATATAGCTTAAACTCAGTTATTTTGTTGTTGTGGAATGTAATTATACCGTGTTCTTGCGATAAAGAAGAAATGTAAACTCCATCTATAATTTCTATTCCGGTTTTGTTTGTTTTAGAAATTAAACCATAACATTTTTTGCCTTTATATGAGATATATTCTTTCGATAAATGCACAGCTCCTGCGTGAATAACCATTTGGTTTCTTTCAGGATACATTGCAATAATTGGAGCATACAAAACTGCACCAATCTGTTTTTCGGTGCAAACTCCCAAATTGTATTGCATTAAATCGTAGTACACAAAATTACCGGGGCGAATTTCGTTAATTCCTTCAAAGTTTTCAATAATTGAGCAAGATGGTGTATCGCCAACCGAAATTATAGGTTTGTACTTTGTGAATTTAGTTTGTAATTCTTGTAGTTTTTCTTTCGAAGAGTTGTAAATAGTTATTATTTTATCAGTATTATTTGCCGAATATGTATTTCCCGAATGGTTTAAAAATCCAATAAATTTATTGTTTTTGTTTATTTCTTTTATTGATGCTTCAATATCATTAAAATTATTGTGCGAAAATCCAGTACGGTTATATCCTGTATCAATTTCAATAAGAAAATTTATGTTCGATAATTCGGCTATAAAATTTATAGATTCAATAGTAGAAATAATAATATTTAAACGTATTTTTTTGGCAAGAGCATTAATTTGCTTGGTATTTTTAAAGTTAATAGGAAATGCAATTGTTATATCATTCCAACTGTTATTAGCAAAAAAATATGCCATTTCAAGCGAAGAAACCGTAATTTTAGAAATTCCAAAATCTTTAAAAATATTTCCTATTTCTATTGATTGATGAGTTTTAAAATGAGGTCGGAGAACTACATTGTTTTTATTTGCTTTTGCGAGCATTTGTTTAATGTTTTGCTTAACAATATCAGCATAAACAATAAAAATTGGCTCGTAAAAGCTCATATTATTTTTCTTTAATTAAATAAATATAAACAGGAAAATGGTCGCTATAACCGCCTTTAAAACTATCTCCAACATAAGTACGAAAAGGATAACCTTTAAATCTGCCTGAATCTTGAATTAAGTAATCTTTTTTAAATATATGCGATTGGTAATAACTCCAAGTAGATTTGTCTTTTGAAATAAGTGAAGGTGAAATAATTATTTGGTCGAAAAGGCTCCAAGTATCACGCCATGCACCTGTACCAATACCTTTTTTGTAGTAATGTTCCATTGTATTATAAAACTCATTATTTTTAATATTCTTAACATCGCCCGAAGTTTTAAATACTTTCTTCACACTTTTGTTTGTAGGTTGGTCGTTTAAATCGCCCATCATTATTATTTTAGCATCTTTATTAATAGCCAAAATTGAATCGGCAATTTGACGAGAAAGGGCTGCAGCTGCCTCACGCAAAGGGCTACTACGTTTTTCGCCACCACGTCTTGAAGGCCAGTGATTAACAATAAAATATATTGTTTCGTCATCGATTTCAGTTTCAACCATAAGTTGGTCACGTGTTCTAAAATCAGGTTTATCTTTTATTTTTAATTTTGTTGATGTTGAGTTCTTTATTTTTACAAACTCTTTTCTGTATAGAAATCCAACATCAATTCCTCTACGATCGCTTGATTCGTAATGAACAATGCCATAATCGTATTTTTTTAAATTTTTGTGATTTATTAAATCTATTATAACTAATTCGTTTTCAACCTCACTAATACCTACAACAACAGGAGGAGCCCCTGTAACATCAGTACCAATTTGAGATATTACTTTCGACATATTACCAATTTTTTTATTATATTTTTTAGTATTCCATTTATGTTTTCCATTTACCGTAAAATCATCTTGAAGTATCTTATTAGTATCTGGGTCAATAATAGTATCAAAAAGGTTTTCAAGATTGTAAAAAGCGATAGTCATTACTTTGTATTCTTTCTTCTCTTGTGAAAAAATATTTGTATTTAATAGCATTAATAATGCTACTATAATTATATTTTTTATTCTCATTTCGTTTATTTTTTAACAAATGTAACTATTTTTTGTTCTCATTTTATTTGATTTTCGTTTTTTTACATAAAATATAGTTAATAGTGGTTTAATAATTATTATTTGAGTTGAAATATGATGTTATATTAATGATACTTGTAATATTCTAAATTAGAAATAAAAACTCGATTAAACACAGTATGAAATAAATCCGTTTTTATTCTTTACTTTTTATATTCCCTTTACGAACTTGTAAAAGTTCAATTTTAAAAATTACAGGAGTAAATGGAGGTATAATTCCTGTTGATGAACCTTGATTGCCAAAAGCTAATTCTGAAGGCATAATAAATATTGCTTTTTCACCTTCTGTCATTTGTCCAATAGCTTCTTCTACACCTTTAACAACCTGCCATTCGGTACCGTAAACATACTCAAAAGGTGAATTTCTTTTTTTTGTTGAGTCGAAATATTTACCATTTAAAAACATACCTTCGTAATGTACCACAACAGTATCGCCTCGTTGTACTTTTATATTGTTACCAGATTTTTGTGTTTGCTTATATAATCCTGTTACCGATGGTGCTACAGAAATTTCTTCACCTTCAATATAGTGTTTTAAAAGTACTTTTTCATAATCGCCAAAATCTTCAACCCACGACAAAAATTCTTCTTTTTGTTTATCATAATCCTCTTTATTTATTATTTCTAACATTTTTGCGGAAACTACCATATCACTTTTTTCATTAAAAAATGATGGTAACTTTGAGTTTATAGTTTTTGTGAAAAAATCGTTGGCACTTATTATAAAATCGACACTATCACCCTGACTAAGAATAGCAAAACAATAGCTAATATCGCCTTTAAATTTAGGTTCAGTTAATTTAAATTTTCTACGTCCTTTAAAAAACACGCTATCGTTAATTGTTTTGTAAGCGATGTCAACAACAATATAATCATCGAACTTAGGAGTTGTTTGTCCTTCACCAACTTGATTAAATTTATAATAAAAATTATTATCCGATTTTTCGAAACCTTCATATTTAGGTTTGCACGAAATAAAAATAAATATAAAAATAGATATTATGTATAAATAATTTTTCAAAGGCAAAATTTAATAATCAGCTACTTCCAAAACTTCAATATTGTAAATTATAATTGAGCGAGGTGGTATTTTATTTTCATCACCAAGTATTCCATGGGCTAAAAATGGGGGCATTATAAATCTTGCTTTATCACCTTCTCGTAGTTTTAATACACCGTATTCTAAACCAGATTCTTTTCCGCCTTGTAAAATTCTAAATTTTAAAACTCCTGTTGAGTCTGATGAATAACAAATTGTTCCATCAAGTAATGAAACTGTATAATTTAGTGTAATAAATTTAAGTTTTTTTGCCTTTTCACCCGAGCCTTTTTTATATATTTGATATAACATTCCTGTTGAATCAATTTTCATATCCCATCCCATTCGACGAGCATAGCCAACCATAACATCTTCATCATCTTGAGCTAAATATTTGTTTACACCTTTAAGTGTTTTTTTTGCTTGCCTAGTTGTAATATTATGTCTGTGTTCTTTATTATTACATGCTATAAGCAATAATAAAATAACAAAAAAGACCTGTGTTTTAATTAATTTCTTCATGATTATACTAAACCTGTTTTTGTAACATTATCAAAATCTGATTTGTATTCTTTTAGTACCGATTCAAATTGTTTAATTGCGTCATTCATAGATAAGTTACTTTGTCCACCAGCAGCGTTTAGATGTCCTCCTCCTCCAAAATAATCGCCTGCAATTTTATTTGCAGGAAAACTAAATTTTGAACGGAACGACATTTTAACTTTATCATCTTTCTCCATAAAAAAAGCAGCAAAAATTACTCCTTTTATAGATAGAGGCATATTTACAAAACCTTCAGTATCTCCTGGTCTAAAATTATAAGTTTTTAAATCTTCTTTAGTAAGATATATGTAAGCTGTATTATATTTTGGTAAATATTTCATTCGTTTGTTAAGGGCAAAACCCATTAACTGCATACGCTGAAAAGAATAATTATTATAAACATTATCATAAATTTTATCTTTATTCACTCCTGTTTCTAATAAAAGAGATAAAGCTTCATACGTTTCAGGTTGTGATGAATTATAACTGAACGAACCTGTATCTGTAACAATTCCGGTAAGTAAGCACGATGCTACTTTTTTATTTATTTTATTACTATATCCGGCCCATTTAATAAAATGTGTGACAAGTTCAGAGGTAGAGCTTGCCATAGTATCTGAAATTATCACATCGGCAATTTCTTTTGGGTACGGATGGTGGTCAATCATTAGTTTTGGAACAGATAAACCTTCGATAGTTTCTTTCATTTTTTCTATACGACTAAGGTCGTTAAAATCTAGAAATATAAGTAAGTCTGCTTTTTCTAATGCATAAATTGCAGTTTTACGCTGACGGAACCAAATTATTGCTTCTTGACTACCTGGTAACCAATGTAAAAACTCGGGATAATCGTTTGGTGCAATTACTCGAGCATTTTTACCCAAACTTTGTAAAACTAATCTAAATCCAAATGAAGCACCAAGTGCGTCACCATCAGGGTTGTGGTGAGGTATTATTACAATATTTTGATTTTCTTGTATTAATGAAATTGCACCCTTTAAAATACTTTCGTTTATATTTTTCAAACTATTTATACTTTTATTCTTAGTTTGTAAAATTACAAAAAGTATTTCTTTTATTCTTTTTTAGAGTATAATTTAAATTTAAAAATTATAAGCTTGCAATTAAAAAAACATTTTTAAAAAAGCTACGTACAATTATTGCAAAACTAAACAACAATGAAAAAATTATGGATGTTTTTATCCCTGTTAGGGTATAAAAATAGTATGAATATAGAGCAACAAAAACAAATTGTTTTTCTCAATCGATTAGTAATAATAGTTACTATTTTTTATCTTTTTTTATCGATGGTTCCGTTTACAAAAATGGAAAATAAAATTATAGGTTATTTATTGCTGTTTAATGCATTAGTTGTTGGTTTAGGTTTGGTTTTAAATAGATATTATTTAACTAAATTAACAATTTATATAATATCAGTTTTTTTACCTATTTCAATAATTACTATTTCAATTTTTTCAAAAATAAATGGAGTATCTTCGAATGCAATTTTATATTTAACACCTCAAATAGTTTTTATAATAACTATTGTTATACCAATATTGTTATTTGATGCTGGTGAAATAAAAAGAACTATTATTATATCTATACCCGGTGTTTTTGCTTTTATCTTTTATGATTATATAAATAATTTTTTTGGTATTTATTTATCAGATTTACCATATAATACAGAATATTACCCATTTTTTAAGTCGTTATTAGTTTTTACATTAGCTTTTGTTTCTTTTGGAATATTTATTTTAAAGAAATCGAATAGAGATTATGAAAATATAATTAATGAAAAAAATAACGAATTAACTGCAGCAACTGAAGAATTAAGACAAAATAACGAAGAGCTTAAATCGCTAAATGAAAATTTACAAGAACAACACAAAATAATATCTATACAAGAGAAAAAATTTAAGGTTTTGTTCGAAAATTCTAATTTTCCAATAATTTTATTCGAAAATGATAAGTTTTATGACTGTAATAAAGCAACAGTTAATCTTTTTGGCTATGAAACAAAAGAAGAGTTTTTAAAACAAAATGTTTATAGTATTTCGCCAAAAAAGCAGCCTGACGGTCAAACTTCTAAAGAAAAAGCTAAATTAGAAATAGAAAAAGCACTTAAAAAAGGGACAAACAAATTTGAATGGGTTTATATTGATATTGATGAAAATAGTTTCCCAACAGAAGTATCATTAACACCTATTGAATTTGATGGTAAAACAATTATTCATACTGTTTTAAGAGATTTAACGAAACAAAAACTAGATGAATCACTTATAAAAGAACAAATTGAAGAATTAATGACGGCAGAAGAGGAACTTCGACAGAATAATGAAGAGTTACAGGTATTAAATGAAAATGCACAAAAACAAACTGAAGTAATAAAAAAACAAAATCAAATAGTTGAAGCTGAAAAGAAAAAAGCAATTGAAGCATCAAAATATAAATCGTTATTTTTAGCTAATATGAGTCACGAAATTCGTACACCACTGAATGGAATTATTGGAATGTCCGAAATTTTAAAAGAGACAAAATTAACAAAACAACAAGCCGATTATTTAGAAATAATAAATATATCTGGTAATAATTTGTTATCAATAATAAATGATATACTTGATTATTCTAAAATTGAGGCAAACCAGTTAGAATTGGAATATATTACTTTAAATATTTACAAAGAAATTGAGGATGTAATAAAACTTTTGGGTATTAAAGCTAAATCAAAAAAACTTGAGTTATCGTATAATATTCACCCCGATGTTCCTAAATTTTTTAATGGAGACCCTCTAAGAATAAAGCAGATATTAATAAATTTCTGTAATAATTCAATAAAATTTACAGCAAAAGGATTTGTTCATATTAACGTAATTTTATTGCAAAAAACTGATAAACATGCAGAAATAAAGTTTGAAGTACAAGATACCGGTATTGGTATTTCAAAAGAAAATCAGTTAAAATTATTTAAAGAGTTTTCTCAAGTTGATGCTTCAACAACAAGAAAATTTGGCGGTACAGGTTTAGGTTTATCTATATCACAAAAATTAGCTGTTTTAATGGATGGTAAAGTTGGTATTGAAAGCGAATTAGGTAAAGGTTCAATTTTTTGGTTTGCTGGTAAATTTGAGATTACTAATTTGGTTAAAAATTGTGAAACAAAAAATATTATTCAACTTTCAACAAAGAAATTAAACATACTTTTAGTTGAAGATAATAAGATAAATCAAAAAGTTGCAGCACATACAATCATTAAATATGGTCATACTATCGATTTTGCAAACGATGGCTTAGAAGCTATTAATTTATTTAATAAAAATAATTACGATATTATTTTTATGGATATTCAAATGCCAAACATGAATGGATATGAGGCTACAAAAGAAATCCGCACACTTGAATCTACCAAAAAATTAGGGAAAACTAAAATTGTAGCTATGACAGCAAATGCACTTAAAGGTGAAAAAGAAAAATGCATATCAATAGGTATGGATGATTATTTATCAAAACCATTTAAACAAGAGGCTTTATTGCAGATATTAAATAAAAATTAGACAAATATTACAATTTGATTAAAAAGTTTAACTTTACAAAAGTTTAAAATAAAGTAATAAAAGTGAATAAAGACTTAATAAATAAAGCTATAAAAGCATCTATCTTAGCCGGAAATGAAATTTTAGAGGTATATTCTACCTCGGATTTTCAAATAGAAACAAAATCGGATAACTCACCTTTAACTATTGCTGATAAGCGAAGCCATAATAAAATAATTGAAGTTTTAGATGATAAAAAAATTCCTATTATGAGCGAAGAAGGTATTATTGCTGACTATAATGAGCGAAAAAATTGGGATTTATATTGGTGTATCGACCCTCTTGATGGTACAAAAGAGTTTATAAAACGTAATGGTGAGTTTACGGTAAATATTGCACTTATGGATAAAAATAAGCCTCTTGGAGGAGTAATTTATGTTCCTGTTACAAAAGAGCTTTATTTTTCGGAGAACACAATAGGTGCATACAAAATTGATAGTATAACAGAGGTTAAAGATATTGATGAGTTAATAAATATGGCTAATAAATTGCCATTACAAAATAATAGAGAAAATTTTATAATTGTTGCAAGTCGTTCGCATTTAAGTACAGAAACACAAGATTTTATTAATAAAATGCAAAAGCGTTTTGGTAATGTTGAAACAATATCGAAAGGTAGTTCGCTAAAATTATGTATGGTTGCTGAGGGTAATGCTGATATTTATCCGCGTTTTGCACCAACAATGGAATGGGATACAGCTGCAGGTACTGCAATTGCTTTAGGAGCCGGTTATAATGTTACAAAAGCCGATGGTATAACACCTTTAGATTATAATAAAGAAGATTTATTAAATCCGTGGTTTATAGTTATGTCTAATGGTTTTGAAATATAAAATAAATTACATCTTAACACCAATAATAACAACATCGTCAATTTGTTTAAAGTTGCCTTTCCACGAGTAGAATTCTTTTTCTAATAATTCTTTTTGTTCAGAAAGACTAACATTTGACGATTTTAATAAAAATTCTTTTAAACGTTTTGATTTATATTTAGATTTATCTTTTTCGCATAATTGGTCAACAAAACCATCGGAGAATACATATAACTTATCGTTTTTTTGCAATGTGTATTCATGATTTGTAAATTCCGTTTCCTTACGGTGTATCCCTACAGGCATTTTATCACCCTTAAACTCAGTTAATTTATTATCTCGTATAATAACCAAAGGATTATGTGCACCGGCAAATTGCAAATTATTCGTCTTGGTATTAACAACGCAAACGGCCATATCCATACCATCTTTTTGTTCTCCTTTTTTCCCTGTTTGGTTTAACGATTGTTTTACATTTTCGCGTAATAAATCTAGAATTTGGCTAGCTTTTGTTACTTCTTTCTGACGAACAATATCATTCATAAACGCCATTCCTAACATACTCATAAATGCTCCTGGAACCCCATGACCGGTACAATCTATGGCAGCAAATACAATATAATCGTTAATTTTACGAAGAAAATAAAAATCGCCACTAACAATATTTTTAGGTTTAAAAAAAACAAAATATTCACTAAAATTTTCTTGAAACATTTTTTCTGATGGTAATATAGCTTCTTGTATTCTACGTGCATATCTAATACTCTGAGTAATTTCTTGATTTTGTTTTGTAACTTTTTCTTTTTGAGTAATTAACTCTGTATTCATTTTCTTTTTAGTAACAAATAATTTAAATAAAAAACCTGAAAGAATAAAAATAATAATAAATCCCCCAATAAAAATATATGTTAACTGCTGTTGACGTTTTAATTCTTCTTGCTTAGCTTTCATATCGTAGTCTGCGAGTAAATTCTGAAAATTGAGAGAGTTAATTTTTAAATTTTTCCTTAAAGTATCCTCTTCTAACGATAGTTTTTCTTGTTTTGTTAAAGTTAATTTATTGGTTGTAGTATCAAGTATTTCTTTGGTTTGCTTAAACGATTTTTTTACTGTATTTAATTCTGTAGCTTTTTTCTGAATTATTTTTTTTTGCTCAAAATATTTTTTTTGATATAATCCAACGGTTTCATTGTATTCTCCTTGGTCTTCTTTATTAATATATTTTAATGATTTAAGAGCGGCTCTGTAATTTCCGGCTTTTTCATTTGTGATAAACAAAGCACTATGACAGGCATACATTAAGTCTTTTTCATGAATTTTTTCCGCAATTTTCAATCCTTTTTTAAAGTATGTAATAGCTTTGCTATTCTTTTTTAATTTTAAACATGTACTTCCTAAATTATAATATGATTCTGAAATTTCTTCAGGTTCAGATGTTTTCTCTTTTATTTTTAGTTCACGTTCAAAATATTTAATAGACTTGTTATAATTTTTATTTTTATAATAAATACTTGCTTGTACGTAATAAGCCTTTGCTAACAGCGAATCATTATTTTTTTTCTTTGATAATTTCTCTAATTTTTTTGCAAAACTTAAACATTCATCGTTATTTACATTAAATGTAGAATTTACTTTTTTGTAAACATCAATAATATTTTGTGATTTAACTTCTGAATTAAAGATAGTTAAAATAAATACTAATAAAAGTATAGTGCGAAATTTCATAGTAAATGTGCATTTTATCATAGTTTACCAAACTTACAAAAAATATTTGAAAATTTTTGTGATAATAAAAAAGTATTTATAATACAACCTAAAAGGTTAAAAGGTATTTTGTAAATTTGTAAAAAAAAATTAAACAAAAACAAGATGTCAGAATTTTCGAAAACAGCGGAAGTAAGAATAAATAAACTTACAAATTATTATAAAGGTTTACTTAATGGAGGAAATGGAGTTGAATTAGTGAAAAAATACGATATCATTACCGATAATTTTATTCCTTCCGATATTTTAGAAACATTTAATAATGTTTTCACTTTTGAAAATGATATTGAAAAAATAAAATTTGTATCAAACAAATTGTTTAATATTCTTTATAAAGCTTTTAATGAATATCCTGCAATACAGCCAAAAAAGAATACATTTTTAGATTACTTAAAACAAGATAATAAACTTATTTTAGATGTTTTAGACCGTGCAAAGCCCGCAATTCAGGCAATAAACAAACATGAGGTTAGGCAGGAATATTTAAAAGAAATAAAAACGTATTTTACCGAACTTATTAAGGTTGATAAACACTACACGCTTAAAGAAAATGTTCTTTTTCCGGTATTAGAAAGTAATTGGGAATTCTACGACTGTTTAAAAGTAATGTGGTCTTTTCACGACGATATTAGAAAAAATATAAAACGTACAATCGAAATTATTGATGCAGAAGAGTTTGATTTAGCCTTGTTTAATAAAATATCTACAGTCGTTTATTTTAACATAAAAACAATAATTTTTAGAGAAGAACGTGTCCTTTTTTCTACAATCATAGAAACATTAGACCAAAGCTTATTAAATCAAATGCTTAAAGAAAGTATTGATATTGGATATTCTTATATTGATTCTAAAATGATAAAAATAAAACAAGATGATAGTAACATTGACAAAAGTGCAACTATAACTTTCGATACAGGAAAAATTACTATAAAAGAAGCCGAGCTTATTTTTAATCACCTACCTGTTGACCTAACTTTTGTAGATAAAGATAATACCGTAAAATATTTTTCAACCCCCAAGCACCGTATTTTCCCTCGTACCAATGCAATTATTGGTCGTAAAGTACAAGATTGCCATCCACCGGAAAGTGTTGATGTAGTAGAAAAAATTGTAAAAGCTTTTGAAGAAGGTAAAAAAGATAAGGCTGCTTTTTGGATTAAAATGGGACCCAAAATGATGGTTCTAATTCAGTATTTTGCTGTACGCGACGAAAACAATGAGTTTATAGGAACTCTTGAAGTATCGCAAGAAGTATCGGAAATAATGAACCTTAAAGGTGAACGACGTTTACTAGATTGGGAGAATTAATTAATTTATCATAAATATCTTTGCAATAAGTAGTTGCACTTAATTATTATTCGTATATGAGTTAGTTGTGTGGTATTAAAAGACAAGGCATAATAATGAAACAAATAATATTGATATATATAATTTCACTATTTTCTATAAATGTTACTTTTGGTAATACTTGGGAAACTATAAAAGAAAAAACTTGGATTGCAAAAAAAGATTTCCCAATAGACCAATATGTTTTTTATGAAACAAAAAATGGATTAAAAAAAGCGATTTTTCAAATTGAAGGAAGTGGACGATGTGCTATTATATCATTAATTTATGATGTGGAATTAAAAGAGAATATAATTTATCTTAAAAATGAATTGGATTTAGTTAATTCAACATTAGAAAGGGGAAAAAATCAGAAACAAAAAATTTTATATTTAAAAAACGATGTAATAATTTCCGAAAATTCAAAAATAATATACAAAAAAGCATTTGATTATGCTCGTATATGTAATTGGATTGAAACATATAGTGGTTATCAAATAATTCCAATACAAGCCTTGAAAGAAATACCATTAGAAAAAAATCATATTTATGATACTCATTCAATTAATCTTGGACCAAATCCCAATGAATGTGGTATTGACAATAATGCTGAATTAACAGATTATGAAGCAACTTTTTTAAACGAATATTTATTTGCCCACTTAAAAAAGTTTGATTTTCATAATAAAAAAATTCTTTTTGTTACAGGAAGTAATGGAAATACCATTGGTTCAAAAGTTGAATATTTTAATAATGTTCGTGAATGGAAAGAAAAACATAACGCAAAAATATCTACATCATTTTTCATATTAAGCGAAAAAGAAAAAAAAGAATATGGATACGATGCTATTATAACATATTGGGTTAAAGTTTTTTCACCAAATACAAAAAGAGTATTAAAAAAAATAAAGGATAAAGGAAAGGAAAATGAAAAGAAAACACCACACAACAAAATGTATAAAAAATAGCTATTTAGTGGTAAATTTAAACGACTTATCTCATATCTGGCACCGCTAAATCTGCGATTTTACTAATTCGAAAGGTTGCAAATTTGGCTCTTTGGGTTATCGAACCGAAATAGCTTTGTATAACGCTACATTTTCATACACAAACCGTTATCTGAATATGTGAGCAAAGTATAAATCGAACTCAGGCTATTTAATTATTCAATTAAGATATTTCTTATATTTGTTTCTTTTGTCAATAGTTTGTAAATTTTTAAATCGCAATAATACCGATTAGTAATCAAAATTGCCGTAAATTCACTTCATTTTTTATAGTCATTTTATTATCTATCGGTATATTGCTTACCATCTTCCATCTTTTGTTTACCAGTTCATATCGAAGAAAAGCATTGTTACCTAACAGAGAAACGATATTGAGCCAACTTTAATACTTACACAACTAACATTCATTTATTTACGTAATTTCTTAACGAGCCATCGAACTAAAAATGGCATAAATAAATTTATACCTTATATACGTTTACCATTTTTAAATTTGACCACAAAAGCTCCTTTTACTCCTATTTCTGAGCGGAATTTAGTGGCTTCTTCTTTAGTTTTAAAATTTCCTAAAACATATTTGTAATTGCCTTTATATAAAACTTCTTCTAATTTTACAGAACCATTATATAATCTCTTTTTTTCTGTAGATGTAAGTCTTCTTGATGATGATGATACCTGAACTTTATATACGATATCTGAATTTGATTTTACTGGTGTTGTTTTCTTTTTATCAGGCTTAGTTACAGTAACAGGAATTACTTTAGCTTCCGGTTTTACCTTTTTTTCAACAGGTTTTTCAATCTCTGTATTTACAGGATGAGCATTTACAGGTTTATATTCTTCTTTTTTGTCTGGATCAAAAGGTTTGGGAGTTTCAATAACTGCAACATCTTTCTTTACGGGCTCTTTAACTACAGTGATAGGTTCTTCTTTTACATGTTCTTTTTTAACAGGTACTTCTGTTATAGAATTTTTTCCACCTGCAGCTTCACATTCTTTTATTTTTTCATTAACTTTTGTTTCGTAATTTCCTTTTTCTGCTGAAGATAAGCTGTTAAGAAAAGCATTGTAACCTTTTATAGCATCAGCATATTGTTTATTATATTGATATGCTTGGGCTAAGCCAAATTCTAATAATGGATGAACTTTAGGATCTAATTTTTTTGCTTTTTCAAAATAAGGCAATGATTTTTCTTGTTCTTCTGATTTTAAGTACGAAATACCTATTTTAAAACTTAAATCAGCATTATTTGGGTTAAATTCATTAGCTTTTAAAAAATAGGGTAATGCATCAGAATAAGATTTACTGATGTATTTTTTATTGCCATCTTTTAAATTTTTTTGTGCAATTTTAAAAGCATCTTGGTCTTCAAAATTTTTCTTTTTAAAAGCTATATTTTGAGCATTAATAAATAATCCAACTGTTAATAGTGTTAATAATAATTTATTTCTCATTTTCAATTTATAATTTATTTAAAATATTTATCCATTACTTTTTCAAATCGGGTTGTTGGTCGGCAAGGTTTACCTGTTTTAGCATCAATAAATACAAGACTTACTTTTCCAATATTAATTAATTCATTATCCTCATTGTATATTTCGTGTCTAAAAATCATTCGTAAACCAGGTCTTTTTTCTAAAATACTTTTTATAGTTAATAGATCGTCGTATCTTGCTGATTTTATATATTTTATTTCCATTAGGTTTACAGGTAAGAAAATACCGTCTTCCTCCATTTCTTTATAAGTTAATCCCATGTTTCGGGTTAATTCTGTGCGAGCTATTTCGTAATATATAGCATAATTGCCATAATATACAAATCCCATATTGTCAGTTTCAGCATAACGTACTCTAATTTTTAATTCATCTTTGATCATATTTGTTTTTTATTCAGTAACAAATAGTGTTTACCATCTATTTCCTTTTCCAATTCTATGTCTTCGTTTAGTTTTGTTTATGCTAAAACCAGGTACTTGATATCTTAACATTATTTCGTGAGTACCTGCATTATTTACAAAAGTAGTGTTTGAGTATGAATAACCAAAAGAATAAATTATATAAAAATTATTTAAAGCTTCGAATCCTAGATTTATACCAACAGCTCCACCTGTTCTGGCTAATAAGCCAATTATATATTTATATTGAAGTTTGAAATTAAGATTCATATCTAACTGAATTGGGGCACCTTTTGTAAATCTAGCAACAGCTTCGGGTTCAAACATTATTCTTTCGTTTCTGTTTATTCTAAAACTACCGCCACCAATTATATAATAATGGTTTTGACTTTGATTAAAACCTCCTTTTTTTGAGATAATATTTGGTGAAGAAAACCCTAAATAATACTGTAATTTATAATAAAATATACCTACTCCAAAGTTTGGTGAAATATTTTTTGTTTCGTCAGTTACATAGGCTTGGTCGTTCTGATTAGATAATTTTATTTCAGAAAAATTATTTGAGTATATATTTACTCCGGGTTTTATACCAATTATTATTTTAGTTGTTTTGCGTTTAATACCTTTAGTCGTTTTTATTTTTATAGCGTAAGCAATGTTTGCATGAATTTTTAAGTTATTGGAAGGGCCTATTTTATCATTAATTAAAGATAATCCATAATTTACAGATTTAAATAAAGTTGCTGAGTTGTAATTAACAATATCGGTCATTGGAGCACCATCGAAACCAACCCATTGAGAACGGTGTTGAAAAATAAATGTTGCTCTATCGCTAGCTGATTTATATGCAGGATTGAGTAATGACAGGTTCTCCATTTTAGATGATGTCATAAAATCTTGCTGTGCAAATACATTAGATATGTTTAACACCAAAATTACTAGAAATAACGTATTTAAATATAATTGTTTCATAAATAATTATCTCTTTATATAAATATACCCTTTAAACACTTGTTTTTTATCGTCGTTTAATTGTAAAATATAGAAATAGGTTCCTTCTGGTAAATCTTCACCTAAAGAAATACCAAACAAATTTGTGCCTCTCCAATTATTAACATATGGTTTTGCTTCAAAAACTTTATGTCCCCAACGATTTAATATTTTTATTTCATTTTTAGGGAATTTATCTAAATATTTTATCACAAAAGCATCATTTACTCCATCTTTATTTGGTGAAAATCCTTCAGGAATATTTACATCAAATTCAGGTTCAATAAATGTTACAGTTACACTATCTGTTAATTGACAAAATCCTATTTGCATTGTTACGTAATAAGTTGTTGTTTCTGTGGGGCTTACAATAGGATTGTTACAATCGTTACACGATATTGTTGTGTCTGTACTGTACCACATAACAGTTCCTTCATCTTCAATATATAATTGTGATGTTTCACCATCATTTATTGATGTTGGTGTTGCTGTAGGTTTAATTTCCGGAATGTCAATTACTGTTAATACTAAGGTTACAACACTATCGCAACCATTAATTCCTGGTTCTGTATGGTAATATGTACCCTCAGTAGAATAATATTCACCGTTAAAATAATAGCTTTCACCTTCACAAATTGATTTTGTAATTGTGCTGTCTGAAGTGTTTTTTAATAATAGGCGTGTTCGTAAATTAATATCGCATCCATTTTCTGATACGTAATTATCGAAATAAAGACCTGGCTCTGTCTGCCATGCACCACCTAAAAAGGCACTATCTCCATCACAAATATATTTATATTCAAACTTATTTTTGTATTCAACATATAAATACGTTTGCAATATAGTATCGCAGGTATTAGAATAAATTAATGTATCGTAATAAGTACCTTCAAGTGTTTGCCAATTATTTTGTAAGTATATGCTATCACCTTCACAAACAAGTGCCGTATCGTATTTATAATTATTTATATGTGATAAATTTAATTTGTAAATACTATCGCAACCACCAACTGTTTGAAGTGAATCGTAATATGTTCCTGCTGTTGTAATTGTATCGTTATGCCAATAATAAATGCTTCCTAAACACATAGAGTCTACTTCTTCTTTAAAGAATGGTTCTCTAACAAATAAGCTTGCCGAATTTGATGTATCAGTAACAGATGAAATTGTAACTAAACATCTAATAAGTAGTCCGTCATAAGTTGCATCAATAAAGGAAATACCTAACGTATTTGTTGTAACACCAGAAAAATTAGAGTTATTTTGCAAATTTACAAAGCCTGTGCCGTTGTTAGATTGCCATTGATATATGGTAGATGCATCATCTCTATTATAGTAGAACTCAGTGTAATGATTATCGTCAATACAATATGTTTGATTCAATAAAGTATCAGTATTTGCACCGAACCCAATAAATACGTTAAATAATAAAAGAATAAATAGTATGTGTTTGAATCTCATATTCAGCTAATTAATACAGTTAACACTATAGTTGTACCTATTATTAACACTTAATAAACAATAACCCAAAGTTAATACTTTTTTTGAAAGAATAAAGTTTGTTGTAATTTTTACGTGATATAACCTATTTTTTGACATAAAAAAAGGAGCCGAAGCTCCTTCCTTTAATACATTTTATTTTTATTATTTATTCAAAATAAGTTTCTGAATTTTAACAGAATTATTGTAATAAACTTTCACAAAGTATATTCCGTTATTTTCTTTACTTAAATCAAATTTATTAACATCAGATGTAATAATTGTTTTACCTGTTACGTCAGCAATTACAACTTTAGTTATTCCGTTGCCATTAACAGTAAATATTCCTGTTGTTGGATTAGGGTAAATTGTTATTCCATTGTTACCGTCTATTGTGTTTACAGAAACCATATCATCGAAATCAACTACTAAGTCTGTTTTTGAGTAGTTTGTTATATTTGTTGCAAAACCACTAACAAAAGCAGAATCTGTAAATGTAATTTCTAAGTTTGCAATATCGTCTGCATTTTCGTGAGAAACGGCATTGCCTGTTAAAGCAATAGTTGCAGCTGTAGTCGATGTTGATGTTATTTCAACAGTTAAACCTGCAGGTACATTATTTACATAAAAATCAATTCCTGAAACTAAGTTTCCAATTGTTGCAAATTCATCGTCAGTTAGAGTTAAATCAACAACAGTTTCAATGCTGCCATCGTTTGCTGTTGCCTCAACAAAAGTTGTTGCACTCCAGTCAATTGAAGGTGTTAAACTACAAACATTATCAGCACTCATTGGTGAAGCCCAAATTCTATTACCGTCAGCATTTTCGCCAACATAGTTTGTAGATATTGTCCAATTTGCATCTACGTTATTGTCTGATGTAACATCGCATAATACTATAGAATGTCCACTTCCATCGGCATTTGGCCAAGTAGCAGTGTCATCGTAAGATACAACATCAACAACGTCACCATTAGGATTATATAAAGTAACAGGTTCCCCACTATTTGAAAGACCTCCTGAAATCCATTCTAATGTTGAAACGCCAAAAGTATTCATCATTACGCTTGTGCTATATGCAACTACAATAAAATCACCACTGTTTAGAGTTATGTTTCCAAATGTGTATGTAACGCCTTCTAAATAATAACCGTTAAGGTTAATAGCGTTAACATCATTATTATAAATTTCGATAAATTCGGTAGTATCTGTACCAGATTCTGCCGGATTGTACATTATTTCAGTAATTACTAAATCTGGAATAATATATGGGTCTAAAAAGTTAACTTTAATTGTATCGTTACTAGAGTTTAATACATCAACAGCTGTACTGTTGGTAAAAGCAGCGTCTAAAAATGTTATTGATAAATTAGATATATTATCTGCACTTACGTGTGATGTCGCATTTCCTACCAAAGTTATAGATGCTGCAGTACTTGTATATGCATTAATATTTACAGTTAAACCAGCAGGAACATTAGCTACTGTATAATGAGTGCCTTGAGTTAAATCAACACCTGATACAGCGAATGTTTCATTAGTTAGTGTTAATGAAATATCAGTAGAGAAACTACCATCGTTTGCAACATCTTCGGTAAATGAAGTTTCGTTCCAAGTTAACTCAGGTATAGCTGGTGCATCGTTGAAATCAACTGCAATTGTATTGTTAGATGAGTTTTGAACAATACTTGCATCTGTACCACTAAAAGCAGCATCTAAGAATGTAATCGTTAAATCAGAAACATCATTAATGTTTTCATGAGCTGTTGCGTTTCCTGTTAAAATTACTTCTGCATTATTAGCATCGGTAGTTGTTATTTCAACGGTTAAACCGGCAGGAACATTAGCAACTGTGTAGTCTGTATTTTCAGTTAAAGTACCCACGGTAACAAAAGTTTCGTCTGTTAAATTTAATGCTAGAGGTGTGGTATTGTCTATACTACCATCGTTAGCTGCAGCTTCAACAAATGTTGTATTTGTCCAAGTTAAAACCGGAACTGTAACTCCAATATAGTCAATAACTAAATCTGTTTTTGAATAATTAGCTACGTTCTCTGCATAATCACTTAAAAAGGTAGAATTATTGAATGTAATTGATAAGTTATTAATATCGTCATTTGCTGCGTGGTTAACTGCATTACCTGTTAACGAAATTGTTGCAGTTGTTGCAGTTGTTACTTCAATAACTTCTGTTAAACCTGCAGGTACGTTTGCAACAGTATAATCTGTACCTTCAACGAGAGTTCCAATTGTTGCAAATTCATCGTCAGTTAAAGTTAAATCAACTACTGTTGAAATACTACCATCGTCAGCTGCGTCTTCATTAAAAGTTGTAGTACTCCAATCTATACTTGGTGCCAATGAACAAACTACATCAGAAGCCATTGGTGATGCCCAAATTTTATCTCCGGCAGCATTAGTGTCAACATAATTTGTAGATATTTTCCAGTTTTCGGGTAAACTATTATCTGAGTTATAGTCACATAAAACTATAGAATGTCCTTGACCATCAGCTCCTAAAGGCCAAGGAGAACCGTCGTCGTATGTTACGGAATCAACAATTCCACCTGCAGGATTAAGAAGTTTTATTGTTTTACTGGTATTGGATAAGCCTGTAGTTAATAAATTATGAGAGCTTACACCAAATGTATTATCAATTGCTAACGAATCTCTTGAAACGAGAATATATTCATTAGAGTTAAGTGTTACGTCTCCAAAAGGATTTGAAATAGCATCAAAATAATAATTTTCAAGGTTAACAGTATTTACGCCATTATTGTATATTTCAATAAACTCTAATGAGTCTGTTCCGCTCTCTGGTGGATTATATGAAATTTCGGTAATAACTAAGTCGGTTGCATAAGGGTCGTTAAAATCAACAATTAAATCTGTTTTAGACGAGTTTAATACTCCACTTGCGTTAGCACCCACAAAGGCTGCATCTGTAAATGTTATTTCTAAGTTTGAAATGTCATCAGAATTTAAATGACTTGTTGCGTTACCTGTTAAAGAAATGCTACCAACAGTTGTTGATGTTGTTACAATGTCAACAGTTAAACCTGCAGGAACATTTGCTACTGTGTAATCAGTGTTTTCTACTAAAGCTCCAACAGTTGCGAAATCTTCGCCCGCTAATGTTAAATCTACAATAGTACTGATAGAACCGTCGTTAGTAGTGCTTTCAACAAATGTAGTAGTACTCCAGCTAAGTTCAGGTGTAGCAGCCGGGTCGTCAAAATCAATAGTTAAATCGGTTTTTGTTGATGTCGCAACAGCGTTTGCATCACCTCCTGTAAAAGCAGCATCGAAAAATGCTATTGTTAAATCAGAAACATCGTCAGCATTGGTATGACTATCAGCATTACCGGAGATGCTAATTGTTGCTGCAGTACTAGAATATGCGTTAATGCTTACGGTTAGTCCTGAAGGTAAATTTGTTACACCGTAATCGGTTCCTGAAATTAAATCTTCACCAGAGTGACTCCAAGTTTCGTTAGTTAAGGATAGGTTTATTACATCAGTAATGCTACCATCGTTTGCTGCGGCTTCAGTAAAACCTGTTGCGTCCCAATCTAAAGTAGCTGTAGGTGTGCCATCAATAAAATCAACTACTAAATCAGATTTACTAGAGTTAGTAACTGCACTTGCATCGCCACCGGTAAAGGCTGCATCTAAGAATGTTACAGTTAAATTTGCAATATCGTCAGCATCGGCATGGTTTGTAGCATTACCACTTAATCCAATACTTACTTCTGTTGATGAGGAAGTTGCAACAACACAAGTTAAACCTGCTGGTACATTTGCTACAGTATAATCGGTATTTTCAGTTAATTGACCTAACGAAGTTGTAAATGTTTCGTTTGTAAGTGTTAACGATATTGTATTGTCTATTGAACCATCGTTTGCAGATGCTTCGTTGAATGTAGTTTCATTCCATGTTAATAAAGGAGTGCTTCCTGAAGAATAATCAGTAACAGAAAAATCTTCAATGAATAAATGTGCGTTTTGATTATCACTTAATACTCTAATGTATATAGATGTTGCCGCGTCATTTACGTCAAAAGAATAATCCTGATATGTTAAATTTGCAGATGCTCCTAATACATGTATATCAACATCTGTCCAAGTGGAGCCATCAGTTGATTTTTGTAAATTGAAAACATTTGTTTCATCACCATTTTTGTAAGCATATTTAAAAGATACAGTACCACAGGTGTTTAAAGCAGGTGTTGTGATATGAGCATTTGCTTTATCATCATTTATTGTAAATGCAGGAGAACCCATAGTTGAGTTTGCATAACTAAAATTACCTGCATCACTACAGGTCCACGTTCTACCATTGATGTCGTAAGTTGTAGCTGAATAGCTATTTGATGTTTGGTCATCAAAAGTTTCTGTCCAACTATCCCCAAAGGACATAAAAGAAAATAGCATAACAAATGCCATTAAAAAAGTAATTTTTTTCATTGTCGTTTATTTTTAATTTAATTTTTTGCGAAGTTACGAATAAAAATATTTCTAACAATTATTGAATCTATATTTTACATTAAATTAAGAATCTAATTTAGTTGTTTATTGAATAATAGTGACTGTGATGTTAAAATATCTAGATTTGATATTATAAATTTCACTACATTTGCAAAAAAGATGTAAGCAATATGGAAATTAAATTTATTTCAGTAATTTTAATCGCATTAACTATAAATAGTTATGGACAGTGGGGTTTAGGGAGTATACAACGTTCGGTTGAGAGAAAAACTCAAAGGCATTTTGAGAAAAAAGGCGAAGCCATTGGCGAAAAACATGCAGAAAAAGGATTACAAGCAGCATCTGAGGGCGTTGATAAACTTGTTGCATGGGAAGATGAACAACTTGCAGACGAAAAAACTTTTATAGATACAAATTTTATTGAGTCATCAGATATTCAATGGAAAAGACTTTGGTTTGTTTCTGGTAAAGATGTTGTATTTTACGATAAGCCATTTAATTTTGAAGAGAAAAAAGGTGTTCCTTCTAATTGGTATGCAATGAAAGGAACCGAGAAAAATATACAAGTTGACCAACTCGACCAAGGTAGGTCGATTTTAGTTGGAGGTAAAGGCTAT
>Ga0256827_10000334_pt1 | contig 28456 bp, 27 predicted proteins | sample CV84metaG_FD_185977 | JGI IMG/M metagenome (GOLD analysis project Ga0256827, IMG submission 185977) | Hydrothermal vent microbial communities from East Pacific Rise, Pacific Ocean - CV84 | ecosystem: Environmental > Aquatic > Marine > Hydrothermal vents | place: Pacific Ocean: East Pacific Rise...
GTTGTGCTTTTGCCATCCAACCTATTTTGTTATGGTATTTAATACCAACGAATTGAACATCACCAAAGTGACCTTTACAAAGTTTATATGTCTCTTTTATTCTATCTGAATCAGTTTTTTCTGCCATAATACGACTCCTTTTACTATTTTTATTAGTATAGCACAGATTGATAACTTTTAAAAGTTAGTCATCATTTGTAGCAGCTTTTATAAAGCCAATGAGTCCAACAGCAAATACTGCAACTATAAAAACAATTTGAAATATATCTAATGCTGTCACAGTATCTCTCCCTCAGTTTTTTCTTTAAGTTGACCACAAGCAGCACTAATATCGATACCCTTAGAGTCACGAATAGTACAGAGAAGGCCATGATTTACTAAATACTCCTGAAAAGCTACCATATCGGCTCTACTAGGTCTATCGTAAGGTGTCCCTGGGTAAGGATTGAAGTAGATAAGGTTTACCTTTGCTTTTATGTCTGCTAAGAGCTTTACAAGCTTCTTAGCTGAGCCTATGTCATCATTTTTGTCTTTAATAACAAGATACTCAAACATAACACGTTTACGAGTGTCTATTGGAAAGCGTTTAACCGCTTCGATGATTGAGTTAATGTTGTGAGCCTTGTTCATCGGGATAAGTTCACTTCTAAGCTCATCATCTACTGCATGAAGAGAAATAGCTATATGAACACCGAGATCCATCTCCCCTAGTTTATCTATTTTAGTGCTTAAACCACTTGTAGAGACAGTTTGGCGTTTTCCACCAATACATAAGCCCTCATCCTCTTTAAATATCTGTATAGCTTTTGCAAGGTTATCTAGGTTATCAAGAGGTTCACCCATTCCCATATAGACTATATTTATCTTACGGTTGTGTTTATGGTTATTATCACGTTTGAGAGTCACTACTTGGGCAACTATCTCCCCTGCAGTTAAATCTCTTGTAAAACCACCTTTTGCAGTGAGACAAAATGTGCATCCTACTTTACAGCCAACTTGAGTTGAGACACAGATAGTGTACTTTGCTTCTTGAATGACTTCGCCACTCTCATCAAACTGAGTATCTTTCATCTTAAGCCAAACTGCTTCCATCGTTTTTCCATCTTGCATCTGTAGGAGGTATTTGATGGTTCCGTCACTTGACTCCTCTTTACTAACAATAGAGAGAGGGTTTACCACAAACTTCTCAGAGAGTTCTTCTTTCATAGATTTTGGAATATTTTTCATATCGTCAAAATTCTCAGCATAATGATGGTACATCCAGCCAAAAATCTGTTTAACTCTAAAGGATGGTTTTATCATTCCCATAAGTTCTTTTTGTGTAAAATCGTAAAGAGACGGTTTGCTTGTATCTGTTATATTACTCATTTGGCTGTAAGCTCCTTAATACGTTTTTTTACATGAATTTCTAAAAGCTCTTTGGCTTTTTCATGGTTTTTAAGAAAATCTTGATGTGCGTTAGCGTTAGTGAAATTTGTAATACAAAAGACACCACCAGCAGGAATGTTAAACTCCTCTGCAATTTTTAAAACTGCAAAAAACTCCATATTCTCAATACCTATACCAAGTTTTAGGAATTTTTTTGTAAGCTCTTCATTGGTTGAAATATAGTTTGAAGAGTTGACAACTAAATCTTTTACGTTAGTAGTGTTAGTACTCACCACGTTGTCAAGAGGTGTATAAGCATCATTACTTAAAAAAGAGAGTTCAATATTTGCGGCAGTTTTACTTTCTATTATGTCAAATATTTTTGCATCCCCATAGCTCCCTGCACTTCCTACAAAAAGTAGAAACTCTGGCTTATCAAAGAGGCACAGACGTGTCAAGTTCATAGCTGTTTCAACTAGCCCTACTCCCATAGGTTGAGCAAAATTAAAAGTTTCGTTATTTCCTGCACAGATTATCATTCATATCCTTTTTATGCACATGCATACATTTTATATAAGTCATTTATAGCTATATTGTTGATTTTCATATAGTGTGTATTGAGACTGTATAGTTTGTTTAAAATCTCTACTTTGTTGTCGGCCGAGTGTATCTCTCTGTGACAGTTGGGACATAAAGAGATTATATTATCCAGATCATCGAGTTTAAAAGTGTAGTTTTTTTGTTGAAACATCGGAATAATATGATGTCCTTCAACATAATTTTGACCCTTGGAGATAAATGTAGTATGTAGAGAGTTCACTCTACATCTGTACTTATCTCTCCGTTTTGCTTTGTTTATGAGGTTAAAGTCACGTTTAACACGCTTATTGGCAATAATCTCTTCGATTTCACAGCTTATGCTTTCAAAAAACATATCTGAAAAGTTCAAGTTGTCATATAAAGATTTAATATGCTCTAAGATATCAGTATGAATTGAGAGTTTCTTATCTGAGAGAGTCAATATATTTAAATTGACCAAAGAGTTAATAACCCAAGTATTGAACTTTAGAAACTTGGATGATTGGAGTTTAAAAACAGGTATTGTCTCAAAATTACCTGTTTTTTCATACTCTTGTAGGTCACTATAGCTTGTTATATGAACAAGACTACTACTAATAAAATTAGAACTAAGTGACTTGTTTTCTAACAAGAGTTTAAAGAGTATTCTAAATGGAAATAGTTTTAATTGTTTTACTTTAGAAGTAGCCTTGTTAGGGTAAGTCGTATTATCGAGTTGGTTTATTATCAGTTTTTTACACTCAATATAGTTTTGAGAATTGAAGTTGTTTAAAAAGAGATTACCTTCAATACTCAAAGAGAGTTTATTCTCTTTGTTGATGTTTAAAAACCCGTAAAATAGTGCAGGTCGGTAAAAATGTGTGTTTAAACTCTCATTAGGATTTTCATTGAAATTCTCTAATAAATAGTTTTTTATTTCTGCTTGAAACCTTACCTCTTCTACAAATCCATCAGTAGCTGCTTTCTCTTTTATGTAAGACAAAACACCTATGGTTCTGTTATTCATTTTCGAGTTATCTCCTAGGAATGAATCAAAACCCTTTCCATTTCCAGGCGCTTGCCAAAAGTTACTCATGAGAGTGCTTTTTTGGCATTGTCGAGAGTAGACTATCTATAAGCCTTGGAGGAACCCCCTCCCCTATAACTTGGCGAATAAGGTTCTCGCTTGCCCATTTTGGTGGGTGCCAATCTTCTGGAAGTCCTGTGAGAATAAAGATCTCTTTGAGTGTTAAGACTCTCGCATCAGAGTACTTACCATTTTTGAGTAGAAGACCAGGATGAACATTGTTTTGAGATGAAACAGAGCCATTTGCCATAGTAATGGTAGGTGCTGGTTTATCCCACTCAATCCGTTTGTATGTTGTTGCAAACCCTTTTATGCGAGTTCCATCCTCTTTTTTTGGATAGTGAACCTTGTTGTGCAGGGCAGTTTTTCCACTTGGAGTATGTTTTAAGAAGTGTATATGTCTAGCGTTATGCTTTTTAGCACTGTGATAAAGAATTCCTGAGTCTTCGCCACTTTCTAAACTAGGAAGATGCCCTATTGCCTCTTTTACGGTAATTTTGTCCATCTTTTTTGGGAGTTCCCATTTTGCCACGTTGGAGATAAGAAAAATAGCACGTTTTCTTGTTTGAGGGGTTGCATAGTCTGCTGCATTAACAACTACAGGGTTGATAATATAGCCTAAGGGTAAAAGTTCGTTGTTGATGTACTCAACAATTTTTATACTCTTTCCTTTGTGTAAAATAGAGGTCTTAAGTACCCCCTGAACATTCTCTATAAGTGCATGAGAAGGCTGGAGCTCTTTAATCATATCTATAACAAATTTAATAAGAGAGTTGCGTGGGTCATCCTCTTTCATTTTTCCCGCTACACTCATACCTTGGCAAGGCGGAGTAGCAATTAAAAAGTCACATTTTTGTTTTTGTGCCTCTTTTAGAACCTTATTATAAACTTTTGAGTTGGTAATATCACCCTGAATCATGTTACATTTTGGATGGTTCTCTTGATGAAATGCAGCTCTATTTTCTAAGAGCTCATTAGCAACCACTATATCTATACCGTGATTGTGAATATAGGTCTCAGCAATCCCAACATTAGCAAATAACGATACTCCTCTCAACTCTCTTCCTTACAGACGTACTGGAATATTTTGGTCATGTAGATAGTGCTTTAAGTCCATAATATCGATCTCTTTGAAGTGAAAAATACTTGCAGCAAGTGCCGCGTCAGCACCACAGTCAAAGGCCTCTTTGATGTGTTGCATAGTTCCTGCTCCACCACTAGCAATAACAGGTACATTGACTGCACGGCTAATCTGCTCGGTGATATTAAGCTCAAAACCTGCCTTTGTACCATCAGCATCCATTGATGTTAAAAGAATTTCACCACAACCACGTTGAACTACTTCTTTTGCCCACTCTACCGCATTTATGCCAGTATCTACTCGTCCACCATTCAGGTAGACATTATATACATCACCAGTTTTTTTAACATCTATAGCAGTAACAATACACTGTGAACCAAAACGTTTAGCACTCTCATCTATAAGCTCTGGGCGTTTAATAGCAGCAGAGTTTACACTAACCTTATCGCAACCCACGTTGAGTAGCTTGTAGATGTCATCGAGCTTACGAATACCTCCACCAACAGTAAGAGGTATGAAAATTTCACGAGCGACTTGTGCGACTACATCGACAATAGTATCGCGGTTGTCAGATGAAGCAGTGATGTCTAAGAAAGTAAGCTCATCCGCACCCTCTTGGTTATAACGTCGTGCTACTTCTACAGGGTCTCCCGCATCTTTTAAACCAACAAAGTTAACACCTTTAACAACACGTCCATCTTTAACATCAAGACAAGGAATGATTCTTTTTGCGAAATAGTTCATAGATTATAAGCCTCTTTAAATATATTGCAATTATATCGTGTTAGACTTATGAATAGTTTTGAAGAGTTTCTTATGTCTATTTCTATATATCTGATAGAATAATAAAAATATAAGGAATTTTAATGTTTGAACTAGGTTTTTTTGGTACCTCTGCACCACTTTATATGGATGTTATTACCCTCTATTTTGCTTTACTTCCATTTTTAATGGCATTTGGTATCTACATGGCTCTCAAGAAGAAGTTTGAACTTCATTTTAAGATGCAGATGGCGACCTATATGATAACTCTGCTTATTGTTATTCTTTTTGAAGTTGGTGTAAGACTCTCTGGTGGTTTCTCTTTTTTTATGCAACATAGTCATGTAAACTACAATTTTATGATAATTTTTCTTCTCATTCATATTATTATAGCTTTTGTGAGTGTTTCAGCCTATTCACTTTTAATATATAGCAGTATAAGAGAGTTTAGACTTAAAAAAGAGGCTCTCATTAAAAATCATAAGAAATTTGGTATGTTAGTTTACCTTGGAATGAGCCTTACATCCATAACAGGAGTTATGATTTATTATTTTCTTTTCATCTATTAGCAAACTGTAAGCATTATTATACTACACTCATCTTTATGAAAAAAGAGAACGTTGTAGCAAAGAAGAAATTCGGACAGAATTTTCTAAAAGATGAGAGCGTTTTAAGAAAAATCATCCAAGCGATGCCCAAAAACAACAACAAAGTTGTAGAAATTGGGCCTGGCTTAGGTGATTTGACTAAATTTTTAGTTGATATCAAAAGTGTAGAAGCTTTTGAGGTAGATACCGATTTGTGTAAACTGTTACAAGAAGAATTTAAAGAAGAGATCGCTACCAAGCGACTTCACTTAAACTGTGGAGACGTATTGAACGCTTGGCAGAGTACTTTAGTTGACGAACCGTACGATTTAGTGGCAAACTTGCCCTACTATATCGCGACGAATATAATCCTAAAAGCACTCGCAGATCCAATGTGTAAAAACATACTTGTAATGGTTCAGCTTGAAGTAGCTGAAAAATTTTGTGCCGAAGCAGGGCAAAAGGTATTTGGATCTTTGGGAATAATTACCCAGAGTGTAGGTGATGCTCACATAGTTGTGAAAGTTCCCCCAAGTGCATTTGATCCCCAGCCCAAAATAGACTCAGCTGTCTTTTTGATACAGAAGAAGAGCGATAGAAATGACAAAGATTTTGAGGATATGCTAAGAGTTGCATTTAGCCAACCTCGAAAAACACTCATGAAAAATCTCTCCTCTAAGTATGATAAAGGCTTGCTCCAAGAGACCTTTGGTGAGATGGATTTTATAGTAACAATTCGTCCTCACCAAGTCACAACCGGCAACTATCACCAACTCTATAAAAAAATACAAGGGAGTTTGGATGGCAGAAGAGACAAAAGGGACACAAGAGAGTAGTCCTCAAACAACAGACCGTAAACCAAATAACAACAGAAATAACAACAGAAGACCAAATAACAATAATCGTAAACCTAACAATAATCAAAATAAAAATAACGATGGCAAACCTTCTGGAAATAAACCAAATAACAACAAAAATAAAAACCGAAATCGTCACCGTAGACAGCCTACACCAGTAGATGAAAACCTAAAAACTTTTGTACAGAAAAATCAAGAAGCACACAAGCAGAGACTTAACCCTCACTATAAACTTGATCTGAATTCAACAGCAAAAATCCGTATCACTCCACTTGGTGGACTTGGTGAAATTGGTGGAAATATTGCTGTTTTTGAGACAGAAAAAGAGGCAATTCTTGTCGATGTAGGAATGAGTTTTCCAGATGAAGATATGCACGGTGTTGATATCTTAGTACCTGATTTTTCTTACCTTAGAGAGATTAAAGACAAGATTGTAGGGGTAATTATTACTCATGCTCATGAAGATCACATCGGTGCAATGCCATATCTCTATAAAGAGATGCAATTTCCAATATATGCGACTCCGTTACCTTTAGCAATGATTGGTAATAAGTTTGATGAGCACCATATTAAAGAGCATAGAAAATATTTTAACCCTATTGTTAAGAGACAAGTATATGAAATTGGTAATGACTTTAAAGTAGAGTGGATGCATATGACTCACTCTATTTTAGATAGTTCATCTTTAGCAATTACTACTGATGCGGGTACTATTATTCACACTGGTGACTTTAAAATAGACCACTCTCCAGTAGATGGCTATACAGCAGATTTACATAGACTCGCTTACTATGGAGATAAAGGTGTTTTATGTCTTTTAAGTGACTCTACAAACTCTTATAACCCACTACCAACACCATCAGAGTTATCTGTGGCACCTGCACTAGACCGTGTATTTGCTAAGGCTGAAGGGCGTGTAATCCTTTCAACATTTAGCTCAAACATTCACCGTGTACAGCAAGCTATTCAGTATGGTGTCAAGTATGGCCGTAAAGTCTGTGTAATTGGTCGCTCAATGGAGAGAAATATTGAGATAGCAATGCAGTATGACTACGTTAGATTTAACAAAAATATCTTTATAGATGCTGATGAAGTAGGACGCTATAGTGATAAAGAAGTTCTTATTGTAACGACTGGTTCTCAAGGTGAGGCTAATTCGGCTCTATTTAGAATGAGTATTGGAGAGCATAGACATGTGAAGATTAAACCAACAGATTTAATCGTACTTTCATCTCGTGCTATTCCTGGTAATGAAGGTTCAATCTCTGGTATGCTTAACCATCTCCAACGTGCTGGTGCTAAAGTACACTCAAGCAAGGATATTCATGTTTCTGGACATGCTTCTATGGAAGAGCAGAAGCTTATGCTTCGTTTAGTTAATCCTAAATTCTTCTTACCGGTTCACGGTGAGTATAACCACGTTATGAAGCATAAAGAGACGGGTATGATCTGTGGAGTTCCAGAGAGAAATATTTTACTTATGACGGATGGTGAGCAGATTGAAGTTGCTCCGAAGTATATGAGAAAAGTTAAAACTGTTAAAACAGGTAAGACTTACATTGATAACCAAAATAACCACCAAATCGATGATGACATCATTCTTGACCGTCAAAAACTTGCTTCTGATGGTATTGTTATGATGGTTATTCAAGTTGATGCACAGCACTCTAAAATGCAGGCTAAGCCGAAAGTAACTACATTCGGTATAGTTGCAGATAAGCAAGATAAAGCTTTTGCTAAAGAGATGGAAGATGTGATTGAACACTTCTTACTTCACCTTAAAGATGGAATGCTTGAAAATACACGTGCATTAGAGAATGATCTGCGTCAGATTGTTAGAAAACATATCTACCGTAAAATGAAAAAATATCCACTTATCGTTCCTCACGTTTTAGTTTCGTAACTCTTAAAGAGGGTGTAGTTTTTACACCCTCTACTCTCATAGCAATATCTCAGCAAATACTTGATACTCTATCGTAATAAAAACTTCAAAGGTGAATCTTTGTCTATAAATAAAGAAAATGAATTTGAGAATGCAGTAAAAAATATGATGCTCCACGTTGGGGAAGATCCTGAGCGTGAAGGTCTTTTAGAGACTCCTAAGAGAGTTCGTAAGGCTTATGAGTTTATCTATGGTGGTTACAAAGAGGACCCAAAAGAGATTTTAAGTAAGGCCCTTTTTACCTCTTCTAATGATGAGATGGTTCTTATTAAAGATATAGAGTTTTACTCTACTTGTGAGCATCATTTACTCCCTATTATAGGGCAGGTTCATGTAGCCTATATACCAGATGGTAAGGTAGTAGGGCTTTCTAAAATTCCTCGTGTTGTCAATGTTTTTGCTCGTCGTATGCAGATTCAAGAGCAACTTACTGAACAGATTGCAGATGCTATTATGGATACTATTGCTCCTAAGGGTGTAGCTGTAGTTGTTCAAGCTCGTCATATGTGTATGGAGATGAGAGGTGTTGAAAAGATTAACTCTACGACAACATCTTCAGCACTTCGTGGACTCTTCAAGAGCGACCAAAGAACAAGAAGTGAATTTTTTTCACTAATAAATTCACCAACGGGTAAGCGCTACTAAGCTTATGCCATTTTCCAAGCTAAAAGAGCGTATCTCATCACAAAACCATTCAGTTGCATTTGGAGAAATTGTTAAAATAAATGCAACACTTATTACCGCTAAGGGCCTTAAAGTTGGTATAAGCGACATGGTAAGAATTGTCTCTAATGAGACAGCCCAAGAGACGATGGGTATGGTTACAGAGATAGATGCAAGTACTTTTTTTATTACACCTTTTAGTTTTGTAGAGGGATTTTGTTCAGGTGATAGAGTTTTTTTAGACTCAACAGGTCTGAATATTCCCGTTGGAGAGGCTCTACTTGGTCGTATAGTTGACCCTTTTATGAGACCTATTGATGGTAAAGGTCCTATTCATAACTCAAAACTCTCACCTATTATAAAGGCTCCCATAGCGGCAATGAAACGTGGTATGATTGATGAAGTCTTTAGTGTTGGGGTCAAAAGTATAGATGGTCTTCTTACTTGTGGTAAGGGGCAAAAACTTGGTATCTTTGCAGGAAGTGGAGTAGGGAAGTCTACTCTTATGGGGATGATTGTTCGTGGTGCAGATGCACCCATAAAAGTTGTTGCACTTATTGGTGAACGTGGTCGTGAGGTCCCTGAATTTATAGAGAAAAATCTTGGTGGTGATTTAACCAATACTGTAATTATTGTTGCAACATCAGATGACTCACCGCTTATGAGAAAGTATGGAGCATTTGCTTCTATGAGTGTGGCAGAGCACTTTAAAGATGAGGGGCTTGATGTTCTATTTATTATGGATTCGGTGACTCGTTTTGCTATGGCTCAACGTGAGATTGGTTTAGCCCTAGGTGAACCACCAACATCAAAAGGGTATCCACCATCTTCTCTTACACTGTTGCCTCAACTTATGGAAAGAGCAGGAAAAGAGGAGGGCAAAGGTTCTATTACTGCCTTTTTTACCATCCTTGTTGAGGGTGATGATATGAGTGACCCTATTGCTGACCAGTCACGTTCAATTTTAGATGGGCACATAGTACTTTCTCGGGAGATGACGGACTTTGGTATCTACCCACCTATTCACATCCTTAACTCTGCTTCTAGGGTTATGAATGACATTATCACTCAAGATCATTTTAAAGCGGTGCTCAAGTTTAGAAAATACTACACTCTTTTAAAAGAGAATGAGGTTTTAATCCGTATTGGAGCTTATACAAAAGGAACTGATGCTGAGTTAGATGAGGCCATTGCTAAAAAAGAGGAGATGAATAGGTTTATGTCTCAAGGAGCTACCTATCAGAACCCTTTTGATGATACTGTAGAAGGGCTTATCAAGATTACTTCATAATTATTTCAGAGTTAAGCCAGCTATGACGAGATGTTTTAATATTTTGGGTAATAGCGAGTTTTTCATTTGAAATTTTCTCATACTGTTTCATAATATAGTTTATCTCATTATCATTTCCAAAGATATCAAGGTAAGAGTAAATAATATTTTGGGCACTTTTAAACTTTTTTGTAGCCATCAGCTGTTTTATTTTTACATGAAAACTTACTCTTAAGAGGTCTCCAACCTTCTCTTTTCTACTCTGGACTGCCATTAACTCTTTAAGTGTAGTTTTAATACCTTTTATATTGCCACTGAGTGCATACTCTTCACACTCTTGTATGATTTTAATCCAGTGAGTGTTTAACATCTCACCAAGCTTTGTACTGCTCAGATGAGTATGTGAATCTAAAGTTTCATAACAGGCTTTAAAGTCATCATGATTATAAACATCTTGTAGTTTTTCATAATGGTGTAGTTCAGTTTTTAAAGTCTCAATACGAGAGGAGTTAGTCTGGAGGTTACTTATAGCAGTTTTAGCCTCTTTTATTTCCCCCTTTTTTATATGTAGTTCAATATCATATAGATAGTTATCCATGGAGTCTTCTAAAATTTTATAAGTAGGTATTTGACTGAGAATAGGGTTCTGTTTGGCAAGTTCGTTGACTCTAGTAAAGTTTTTCTCTTGAGTTGCTTTTAAAAATTCTACAAAAATTTTATTATTGTCAAGAATCAGTTTTATAAGGTCTCTTTTTGATGTAACTGTAATATACTCATTTAAAAGAGCGGCAGCACTTCCTCGATTTCCCAAGAGTATATGTCTTTGAGCATTAAGAAAAATATCTTTAAAGATTTTTTCCATCTGTCTGTATTGATGGGTAAGCTGTAGAGCTGGAAATTTTGCACTAATATTGTAAGCAAGAGCATACTTTTTATCTAAGTAGAGCCCTACAAAACGAGGATAGTTGTCAAATGCTCTGTAGAGGAGCTGTATCTCCTCTTTTTTTGATGGGATATCTTTAAAAATGTTTGTAAGAAGCAGTGCTGCATTTTTATTTTGGTTTATAAGAGCTTCAACTGCGTTGAGATAGATTTTTTTGTACTGTGTCTGTAACATATGGTACTCAGGAGTATCGTATAACATATGATTGGAGTCAATGAGAGCATAGGCTTTATCGAGTGAATTATGCAGTATATGAGACTTAAGTTCATCAGGACTAGGCATTCCTACCTTAACTATACTGTTATCTTTAAGTGCAACTACTAAGGTGTTCTCATCAAGTAGAAGCATTGTATAAATATCTTCTTTAAGTACAATAAACTTTGTATGTTCAGTTTTGGCTTTTTTAAGATTTATTAGTGCAATGGTATTAGAAGATGAACTCACTAACAGATAGTTAGTGTTAGGTATTAAAATAATTTGTGAAATAGAGGTGAAAGGTGTATTGATTACTTTGGCTATTTTTGTTGAATATATATCTTGAAGGTATATTTTGCCATCACTTGCAGCACTTACTAATCTATTATCATCTATCATTAGAGTTATATGTATGGATACATTAGAGTGTTTGAATGATTTTAAATGTACTTTGGTATATAAGTTTGTAATCTCTATGGTACCATCAAAATAGGCACTTATTAGGTACTCTTTATAAAAAGAGATTGCAGTTAAAATGTTACCGTGCATATTATTCATTTTTTTATATTTATAAGAGATGACCCTTGCTAAAAGAGTTGACTGATTGTATTTAAACTGTAATATTCTTCCCTCTTTTGTACCTACAATGATGTAGTTTGAGGAGAGGTCAAAATGAAGTGAAATAATAGTTTGTTCAATTGAAGTAATGCTCTTAAGTAATTTTTTATCTTCAAGACTAACTATGTAAACTCTGTTAGCAGTACAAAAAGCAGAGTAGAGACCATCTGGACTAAAAGCTACTGCTGTTGTTTCGTGGTTAAGAAATTCATGAGTAAAACTAAGAATATTGTTACAGCTATCTTTTGAGAGAACTTTCAGACCGTGAAACTCTGTAGCATAAAAGATATTGTCATTGTATAGAGTAAAGTTGATAATTTGAGAACGTGCTTTTAAACAGTTATCTGTAGTGGGCATTATCTCTCCAAAAGTAATAGTTTTAGAAAGTTATTATAGGTAAATATTGTAGTGTATTGACTGAAAAGTGAGGTTTTTAATAGTTTCCTAGCCTAAAGCTAGGAAAAGTGAATTAACAAGAAGGAACGTTTCCGCTGTCACTTGCAAACTCTTTAAAGAAGTCGTAGAGATGTGGAACATACTTCCCTTTAACACTATCTACTTTAGGGCAGATTGATTTAATTTCAGCAGCAATACCACCAGCTTCATTAATCTCATCCCACTCATCTTGAGTATGTTTAGCAGCTACATCACCACCAGTCATACCACAAGTTGCTTTGAATTTTTTAGCATATAGTTTTTGACCTTTAGCAGCATCAGCACTAACAGTTGTAGCACCTAAAGCTAAAAGTAGTGTAGCACCTAGTGCTATTTTAACGATTTTATTCATTTTATCTCCTTATATTTATAATATTCTAGCCTAATAAAACTAAAACGAATATATATTATAAAAGTAATGTATATTATTTATAATAAATCCTCATAAATGAGAATTTATTACTATGCACGACCAGCTAGCATACCATATTGTGTCATAGGTTTAAGTGCATAAACCTTGAGTAACCACCATATCCATCTCTCTTGTGTTGGATCAAGTGGTAGTAATGCAGCATTTGCACCAGAACCAGTTTTTTTAGAAGCCCAGTTAAACTCAGCAAGCATTACTGTACCAAAACCTGTAACAAGTGGACAAACTGTATATCCTGCATATTTATGGTTTGTTGTGTCTATTGCTTTTTGATCATTCTCAAGTGCAGATATAACATTGTTTACTACTACTTTGTATTGTTTACGAGCAGAACCACCAGTTTTACCCATAGGTACAGCAGCAGTGTCACCTAGACAAAATACATTTTTATATTTTACATGCTGAAGAGTCTCTTTGTTTACTGGTACCCAACCTTTAGATGAACCTAGTTTACTTTTAGCAACTACATCAACAGGTTTCATTGGTGGAGTAACATGCATAAAATCATATTTTACTTCTACACGTTCATGTTTAGTAATCATTTCAAACTCTTCTAAATCTTCATCCCACTCACCTTTAACTTTTGAGCTATGGTCAAATACAGCAACTTTTGCAGCAGTGTCTACTTCAATTAGGTTATGTTTGTAGTGCCATTTGAAACCTCTAGTCTCAAACTGCTTAACGATTGCAGTATGATAATCTTTAATACCAAACATAGCAGAACCATTTGGGTAAAAAGTAAGTTCTACCGCATCTCTACAACCCTCTTTAACAAGGTTTGCATGTGTAAGATACATAATTTTTTTAGGAGCACCACCACATTTAATTGGTGTATTTGGATGTGTGAAGAGTGCTTGAAGTTTAGGTTCACCTTGTTTCCATTTTTTTGCTTTTGCAATTAACTCTTCTATACCACCCCATGTAGCTTCAGAACCATCTTGGAAGTAGATTGAGTGAACACCATTTTTACCAATAGTCTCTTTTGCAGAAGCATTATCAGGACTTGTTGAAGTTATAACACCAGTTAAACCTTTAATCGCTGCATAGTTAAGCATAATACCAGTTGAAACAACTAGTTGGTCATAAGAGAGCTCTTGATTACCATCAACTGTAACTTTGTTATTATCTGGATCAAATGAAGTTACACTACCTTTGATGAGTGTAACACCATCTGGTACATAATCATCTCTGTTGTATACTAATTCACTTTTTGGCCAGATACCACCACCAACAAGAGTTTGTCCTGGTTGGTAAGAAGTTGAAAGAGGATTTGGTTCAATTACTGTAATATCGAGGTCTGATGCAGAGCTCTTAAGTCGAGCAGCAGTACTCATACCACCAAGACCACCACCAACAATTACAACCTTTCCTTTAACATTAGAAGCAACAGCAGTTGCAGCTCCTGCTGTTGTACCAGCTAAAATAGAAGCTGCCATTGGAGAAACACTCATAAATTTTAATGCTTCACGACGACTCATAAGCTCTGGATGCTTATCTACTTCTGTTAAGATTTCTTCTAAAATTTGATTTTTACTCATTGTTTTCCCTTGAATTGTGATAAAGTAATTTATTCTACAGCCTTCAAACTTAATATAAGTTGTTTATATCAGCTTTTCTTAAGCAGTGTGTATAAAATAAACAAAAAAAGTTAGTTTAGTTTATAAATAATATAAACTAAAACTATATCTCTCTAGTTTATCTAGATAAAATAAATGAGAATTGTTAGATTCTAATATTTTTATCTAAATTTGAATTTAGTATCTATAAGAAACAGATACTCTTAAATCAGAAGCAGTAATATCCACAGCAACTGGTTTAACCCAACCCGAACAGTTAATGTTTGGAGTATAATCATGCTGTGCATAAGTGTATCTTACTTGTGATGGGAGGTATTTAACACCAAAGAGGTTAAAGTTCCAGTATGCCTCATAAGCATCACCACGAACAGCTATTTTAGAACCCATCGCTGTATCTTCAGCCCATGTCATAGGTGTCCAGTTTTGTGAACCGTGGTTATACTCTAAACCAAACTTACCAGAGTCAGTAATCATATCTGGAAAAACTGCACCAAGCCAGTAAGAGTAACCTTTACTTATTCCACCATCCGTAGATCCAACAAGGCTATATCCATTTTTAGCATCATAGTACGAGATTGCTACAGATGCAAAAGCTGTAGTATCATCAAGGAAATCATTAATCTCATCACCGATACCATCTATCTTAAAAGAGAGAGCCAGTAAGTCTGCAGTACCTGATGCGGCTTTTGTTTTATTATCATGAAGTCTTACACCTTTAGTATTAAAGATGTGTGCCCATTCGTACATAACTTGGTATTGTGCATTATTGTAAGCATCACCGAGGAAAATGAAAAAATCAACATTTTCATTGTCAACTGCAGTCTCTTGAGCAAATGGTGTTCTTTCAGATGGGGTATTCCCAAATACTCCTTCCATTTCACCACTATGTGCACGACCATAAATAAACTTTGAGTATGCACCCTCAACATAACGATCCCAACTTAGTTTAGCCATCATTGCATTAACTTCCATATTTGTAATATGTGCAAGTGGAGAGCCTGACTCTTTTTCGTTCTCTCTATAGTTAGCTAAAAAACCATTAGATGCTAAACGACGTCCAACACTTACGCTTATGGGTTGTGCACCAATATCAGTAGAGTAGACAAAATATGCCTCTTTTACTCTCATAATTGTATCAGTTGCTTTTGAACTTCCTGCCCAATCTTTGAATCCTGCTGAGTGGGCTACTGGCTCTGATCCCCATGTGTTATATATAGCAAGCTTACCTTTAAATATAAGACCATCCATAGGTGTGGCTGCCATATTTAAGTAGAGTCTACTTGTTAAAAGAGATGAATTTCTCTTTATTTCCCCTGTCTCATTATTTTTATACTCTAAAACATCTACAGTATTTCTAAAGTCAATATTGAACTTAACATTGTCTCCACCTGTAGCTTTTTTAACTTTAGAGAGAGATTTTTTAGTACTTTTTTGAGCTTTTTTTAATTTACTTATCTCTTTTGTGAGTTCATCAATCTGAGTTTGCACATCAGCATTTGCAAGTAAGCTAGAGCTTAAAATTGCAATTGCAGCTAGTGAAGTTATTTTTTTCATCAGTCATCCTTATAATTTGAAGGTAGAATGATAGCATAATTTGATGAAATTATAATAGTTATAGTTTAAGACTATAAGAGATGCTTATAAGTTAATATATCTTGTTTATAAGAAGTTGTACGGTCACTCGGTTGTTAAACTCATTTTTGGCTACGGAGTAAGAGCAGGATAATTTTCTATTTTCTGGCATTTCAAAAACTTTACGAAAGACGATTAATTCTATAGTTTTCCTATCATGTTGGTACTGGCGAACTTCTATACGAGAGTGTGATTTATCTTTTCCCATCAGTTTTATACTTACAACCTCTGCATCTTTTAAGAAAAAAGAGGGGCGAGGATTGGCTTCTCCAAAGGGCTCAAAACTCTCTAGAAGGTCTAAAAGTTCTAAGTCTATATCATCTGTATTAAGTGTACCTGTTACTTGCTCATGTGGTATAAAATCTTGAGGATCAAGTTTTAAAGCACTTCTGTTTATAGCCTCTCTAAACATGCTTATATCTTCCTCTCTAAGCCCTAGTCCAGCTGCCATCTTATGCCCACCAAACTTAGTTAACAGTTGTTCATTTTCTTTTATAAGCTCATAAATGCTTACCTCTCCAATGCTTCGTGCACTCCCTTTGGCAATACCATTCTCACAACTCAGTACTATGGCAGGTTTGCCAAACTTATCGACAAGTCTTGCTGCAACTATACCCACGACTCCCTCATGCCAACCCTCTCCAGAGACTACTATTATGGTGTCATCCACGTTGACAGAGTTTATAGCACTGAGGGTAGTCTCAGCCTCTGTCTCTTTGCGTAAGTCATTGAGTTGTCCTAAGAGTTCAAACTGTTTAAAGGCAGTATGAGTATCGGGTGCTGTAAAAAACTCCAAGGCTATGGAAGCATCTTCAAGTCGTCCTGCAGAGTTTAAACGTGGTGCTATCATGAAGGCGATATCTTCAGAACTAACAGCCGACTTATTTAAAAAATCTCTTATAACAATAGAGGATGGACGGGAGGAGTGCATTATAAGTTTAAGACCCTCTTTAACCAGTGTTCTATTTATGTCTACAAGAGGCATTATGTCAGCAATTATGGCAATAGCTAAAATATCTAAAAACTGCTTCATATCTATGTTTAACTGTAACTCTTTTTTAAGAAGTGCTAAAAGTAACCAAGCGACCTGTGCCCCACATATCTCTTTAAAAGGGTATTCGCACTCTTGAAGTTTCGGGTCAACGATGGCAAAAGCTTCTGGAAGAGTCTCCCCTGGGGTATGATGGTCTGTTATAATGAGCTCTATACCACGTTGTGCACAGATTTTTGCAGCTTCTACCGCAGAGATGCCATTATCAACAGTAATAACTAGGTCTGTATCTATACGCTCTAAAATAGTAGGTGAAACACCATAGCCATCTCTAAAGCGGTTAGGAATGATTGCTTCAAGAGGGTAGGGAATTTGACGAAAAAAATCTACCATAATCGCAGTGGAGCTTACTCCATCAACATCATAATCCCCAACAAGAGTTATTCGCTTTTTTTCTCGAATGGCATCAGCAATTTTTTGAGCTGCCTTATGTGCATCGTGGAGGAGAGCAGGGTTTGGAATTTGTGAGAGTTTTTTTTCTTCATCTGTAAAACGAGAAGAGAGAAGGTTAGAAAGATCTTGTTTTGTTAAGTTATTCATAGTTTGTTATTCCGTGCTTGACACGGAATCTAGTTACTCAGCACTTAAAGAAGCTTCAACAAATGCAAGAATAGCAGGGTTTGGAGTCTGTAGGCGTGATGTGAACTCTGGGTGGAATTGTACACCTAAGAACCAAGGATGACCTTTTATCTCTACAGTCTCAATAAGACCATTAGACTCACCTGTAACTATCATACCAGCTTTTTCAAGTTGATCACGGTAGGCTGGATTTGCTTCATAACGGTGACGGTGACGCTCATAAATTGTTTTTTCGCCGTTGTAAGCTTTACGAATTATAGAGCCCTCTTTTGTATCACATGGATACTCGCCTAAACGTAGTGTCCCACCCATTGGTGACTTGTGAGTACGTAACTGCTGTCCACCACTCTGGTCTAAGAAGTTGTCTATAAGGTAAACCATAGGGTGTGGTGTCTCTGGGTTAAACTCTATTGAGTTTGCATCTTCTAAACCAAGTACATTTCTAGCATACTCTACAAGTGTGAGTTGCATTCCTAAACAGATACCAAGGTAGGGAACCTTGTTTTCTCTAGCATACTGAATTGCTTGAATTTTGCCTTCAATACCGCGAGAACCAAAACCACCAGCCACTAAAACAGAGTCACAATCGGCAAGAAGTGCCTGTGCCCCTCTCTCTTCTATCTGCTCAGAATCAATCCAGCAGATTTCAACACGAGTATCGAGGTGTGCCCCACAGTGAATAAGTGACTCAGTTAGTGATTTATAAGCCTCTTTGAGTTCAAGATATTTTCCAACAAAACCAACAACAGTTTTTCCTTTTGGTTGGACTATCTTTTTCACAAGAGTATCCCATTTTTCCATATCTGGGTCAAGTTCACCTAAATCTAACTCTTTAGCAATAGGTTTGAGAATGTTTTGACGTAAAAAAGTAACTGGAATATCGTAAATAGTCTTCGCATCAAGTGCCTCAATAACACTATCTTGACTTACATCACAGCTCATTGCAAGTTTTTTCTTAAATGTCTTAGGCAGAGCATTTTCACTTCTAGCAATTATCATCTGTGGAGTTATTCCGATACGACGAAGCTCTTGGACTGAGTGCTGTGTCGGTTTAGACTTCAGCTCTCCAGCCGCTTTAATATACGGGATGAGTGTAACGTGGATAAAGAATGTTCCAGCTACTTCATCATCATGTTTCATCTGACGAATTGCTTCCATAAATGGTAAACCCTCGATGTCTCCAACTGTTCCACCAAGCTCAACAACCAAAATGTCATGCCCTTTTCCAGCAAGTTTGATGCGGTTTACAATTTCGCCTACAATATGAGGGACAACTTGAATCGTCTGACCAAGGTAACCACCCGCACGTTCACGCTCAATAACCGAAGAGTAGACTTGACCTGTTGTGAAGTTAGAAGACTTCAAATAAGAGCTATCTAAAAAACGCTCATAGTTTCCAATGTCAAGGTCAGTCTCTGCACCATCTTCTGTTACAAAAACTTCGCCATGTTCTAGCGGAGACATTGTCCCCGGGTCCACGTTGATGTATGGATCTATTTTTAACATGCCCACTTTTTTACCAGAGTGTTTAAGCAGTGTACCAACACTAGCAGCAGTAATCCCTTTCCCAAGAGAACTTAAAACCCCACCGGTAACAAAAATGTATTTAGTCATGTATAATCTCCATATATAATTAATAATATTCGCGATTATACTCTAAAATCACTTAAAAAATTATGGGTACAGGAGATACTTCTCTCTCATTTTTTTAAATTTATCTATATCTGTTTTCCAAGATTTTCTTATGTTCTTTTCACTCACTCCTTTGATAAGTTGTAAACGAAGTCTATCTGTTCCCGCTAGCTTGTCAAAAAAGAGGTTTTTTAAAAAGAATTTTTTCTTGTTGGGGTATTTGGTGTAAGCATCTAAAAGGTAGGAGAGATTGAGTTTTCCTTTATATACATCAACTTTTTGTAGGTTTTTCCCATAGACTTTTCTATTTTTGTATTTAGGGTACTTTGCCCCTTTGCTTGCTTGTGGAGTAAAAGAGAAATTGTGATTGGGGTATAAAATATCACCGTAGCACTCAAAAGGGTGAGAAGTACCTCTTCCTAAAGAGTAAGGAGTCCCCTCCATAAGCGCTAGGGATGGGTAGAGAAGTATAGAGTTTTGGGTTGGTAGATTTGGAGAGGGTTTAATGGGAAGAGTATACTTGCTCTGATGGGTATAGTTTTTGAGTCTAACCACGTTGAGCTTTGCTTTAATTTTATTTTTGAGCCAGCCCTCTCCATTTATCATCTGTGCATACTCTCCTATGGTCATGCCGTAAACTAGAGGTACAGGATGCAAACCAACAAAAGAGCTAAATTCTTTTTCCAAGACAGGGCCATCTATGTAGTGTATGTTCGGATTGGGCCTATCTATAAGAAGTATACTTTTGTCAGACTCTGCCACAGCTTCCATAACGTAGTGTAACGTGGAAAGGTAGGTGTAAAAACGCACCCCAACATCTTGAAGGTCAAAAACAACGATATCAATATCTTCAAGGGATGCTCTGCTTGGTTTTTTATTTTTTCCATAAAGGGAGATAAGAGGTAATCCACTCTTTAAATCTACTGAGTTTTGAACATAGGCTCCTGCATCATTACTACCCCTAAAGCCATGTTCTGGAGTAAATATTTTACGAACACTTATGTTGTTTTCAAGGAGAAAATCAACTAAGTGTTTATTCTCAACTCTTGAAGATTGGTTTGCAACAACAGCAATATTTTTATTTTTAAGTTCTAGAAGATAATCAAAAGATGAGGCACTTAAAAAGCTTACAAATAGGAGTAAAAGAGTGTATTTCAAAGGCATTACCTTATTTCGTTAAAATTTATATATAATGGTAACATATTTAAGTAAGAGAGCACAATATATGGAAAATGCAGCTTTATATGTCATAGCCGCCCTGGGTATATCAATAGTTTTAAATATATTTTTAAAAAAACTTGGAGTTTCACAGATTATCGGTTACATAATGACTGGTACGGTCATAGTGTATGCCTTTGATCTAAGAGAGGCGAGTCATTCTCATGAGCTAGAGATGGTTGGAGAGTTTGGTATTGTATTTCTAATGTTTACCATTGGATTGGAAATTTCTCTTTCAAAAATGGGTACTATGAAAAAAGAGATCTTTGGAAATGGTTTTTTACAAGTTATATTTACGACTGCTGTTGTTTATGTATTAAGCCACTATATTTTTTCTTTAGACAGTAAGTCTTCAATAATTATTGCCCTCTCTTTTTCACTATCTTCAACTGCTGTAGTGCTGAGTTACCTCAAAAGTTCTAAAGAGATTTACCGTCCTTATGGTCAAAAAGCGACAGGAATACTGATTTTTCAAGATATTGCTGTTATACCAATTTTAATTCTTATTGGGTTTTTAACGAGTGAGGGGCATGAGTCAATTTATGTAATTTTAACAGATACACTTATGAGTGCAGTTGTTGTTATAGGATTGCTTTTTGTTGTTGGTAAGCGGCTTATGTCATGGCTACTGCATTTTTCTGCTTCTTCTGAAGTTGATGAACTTTTTATGGGTTCAGTACTTTTTATTGTTGTTACTGCTTCTCTTCTTGGGCACTATATGGGCTTTACATACTCACTTGGTGCTTTTGTAGCAGGGATGATTATTGCTGAGACAAAGTATCATCATAAAGTAGAATCAGATATTGCTCCTTTTAAAGATATTCTTTTGGGAACATTTTTTGTGACAGTAGGGATGAAAGTAGACATAATGCTCTTTATAAATAATCTTGGAGTAATTATTGGCATATTTTTAGGAGTGCTCATTCTTAAAACAGCTATAATTTACTTAGTAGTGCGCTTATCTTCGAAACATACTACTTCGCTTAAAAGTGCTCTTGCTCTCTCTCAAGTAGGAGAGTTCTCTTTTGTTATTTTTGCAGTTGCAAGTAGCGGAGGAATTTTAGATGAGTCTCTTGTTCAGTTTTTAGTTCTAATAGTAATCTTCTCGATGGTTATTACTCCATTTTTTATTACAAGAATTAAAACAATTGTGGAGTTTTTATCTAAAGAGAATAGTGTTGTTGAAGAGTTGGCACCACTTGCAGATAGAGAGGACCATGTTATAGTGTGTGGATATAGTGTTGTTGGTAAATTTGTCACGAAACATTTAGATGAACTAGATATCTCTTATGTGGTTATAGATAATAGTTACAAGCATGTAAAAGAGGCAATTGATGATGGTATAGAAGCATACCTTGGGGATAGCTCAAAACTTTCTGTACTCAATGCTTTACATATAGAAAAAGCAGCTTCGGTCATAATAACACTTGATAACTTTGAGAAAAAACGACTTATCTGTGAGGCGATATTAAAACATACACACAATGCAAATATTATTGTAAAAGTTGTCTCTCTTGAAGATAAAATAAAGTTAGAAGACTTAGCTATTACAAGAGTGGTAGATGCAAAAGTCGAGGTAGCAAGAGTGCTTGTTGAGAGAATGTTAACATGTCAGTTAAAGTATACATAAACGTGGTTGTGAACCACGTTGAGGATAGGTAGGTAGTTTAGTTACCTCTAGAACCTGGTTTAATAGCTTCGCTTCCATCTTTACAAAGAGGACAAGCATCTGGTGCATACATCTCAAATGTAAAGTCTGCAAGTGCAAAAAATGGAATATCAGTTGGAAGTTTACAGTTAGGCTTCGTTGTAATATCTGAGTTTTCACGTTTACAAAAACCGCGGTTAGCAAGTGCAGCTGCTCCAACAATTTTACCACCAAGTGCTTCAACTGCACGAGCTGCTTCCATAGCAGAACCACCCGTTGTAATGATATCTTCACACATAAGAACTTTTTCGTCCTTACTTACTTCAAAACCACGGCGAATAGTCATTACACCCTCAACACGTTCAGCAAATATAAAACGTACATCAAGAGCTGTTGCGAGTGCAAAACCAGCGATGAGTCCGCCAAGAGCAGGTGCACATACTGTGTCTATCTCTAAGCCAGATTCTCTAATCTGAACTGCTAAAGCTTCAGCAAGAAGTTTAGCAGTTTTTGGGTCTTCTAAAACTTTTGCAGATTGCAGGTAAAACTGAGAGTGGTTTCCACTACTAAGTTTAAAGTGCCCCTCTAAAAGAGCATCTGCATCCATATATATTTTTTTAACATTCATACTTTTAGACCTTTAATATTTCAGCTTCTTTATCTTTTAAAATTTTGTCAATTTGTAAAGAAAACTTATCTGTAGTTTTTTGAATAGTATCTTGAGCAGCTTTAGATTCATCAGTTGTAATTTCTTTATCTTTTTCAAGTTTTTTAATAGTATCATTTGCTTGTTTTCTATCATTTCTAAGAGATACTTTTGCATTTTCACCCATTACTTTCATCTTTTTTACAGACTCTTGACGCTGTTCAACAGTCATAGGTGGAAAAAAGAGTTTGATAACATCGCCATCATTGTTAGGGTTTACACCAATGTTTGCCGCTGCAATCGCAGTCTCAACATCGCTTAAAAGGTTTTTCTCCCAAGGATTTACAACAATAGTAGTCGCATCAGTAGCGATTACTGAACCAATCTGGTCAAGTGGAGTAGGTGTTCCATAGTAATCGATTTTTACATTGTCTAAAACAGAGATAAGAACTTTTCCTGTTCTTAATGTTTTAAAGTCTCTGATCATATGATCTACACTGCCTTGCATTTTTGTTGTACATGTGTCGTATATTTCGTTAAGCATTGAGTTTCCTTGGATTTATGAAAAATTATTACGATATTGTATCGAGATTTTTTTAAGAGTGAGTAAAGAGAATTATTAAAAGAGGGTTATAGTTGCGAAAAACGCAACTATTTTGAGCTGTTTATATCGAGTGTTGGTGCAACAGGTGCAACTACATTAGTAGTTTCAACCATATCATCAACTACTGATGTCTGTGCATCTTGTGAATATAGGTAGCCTAAAGTTATTGTATTTACAACAAATAAAAAACCGATAGTAAAAGTAGCTTTAGCTAAAAAACTATTTGGACCTTTTGCTCCAAATACAGACTCGTTTGAGCCACTGTATGCGCCAAGACCAATGCTTGAGCTTTTTTGTAATAGTACTGCAATAACTAAAATTATTACTAAAACTATTTGAACAATAAGTAAAAAACTAGTTGTCATATATGAAATCCTGAGTTTATAAAGTGGCGAATTATATCTAAAAAAAACTAGATTACCAAACTACAGTAAACTTAGAGTATAATTTCAAAAATATTTATTGGATAATTTATGAAAGATTTTAGAAATGTTATTTTTGTTTTAGTTGTAGCTCTTTTTCTTTTGCAGATGTTTGTAACACAGCAAGATGCAAAAAATGAGTTGCAATCTGAGAGTAATATAACAGCAAAACCAATCGTCTCTTTAAGTACATTTTCACTCTATGATATAGCCAAACATATAGCAGGCGAGAGTGTGGAACTTGTTATGATTTTGCCATTTGGCGTAGATGCCCATAGTTTTGAGCCAACACCAACACTAATGACTAAAATATATAAGAGTGCCTTAGTTGTTTACAGTGGTGCAGGCTTAGAGCCTTGGATAGATGGTTTTGAGTTTAAACATGCAGTAGTCAATATGAGTGAGTATGTAAACTTGAGAGAACTTGAGTCCGATGAACAAGAGGGTCACACACACCATGACCACCAATGTGCACACAGCAAAATAGACCCACACTACTGGTTAGATGTACAAAATATGATTCTTTCTTCTGAAATTATCACTGAAGAACTTATTAAAATCTTACCCCAAAACAGGGATGAGTATATTAGCAACAGAAATGGATACATTACTATGCTTAAAGATTTAGACAATGAGTATAGAGATAGATTGGCATCTTGTAGGGCAGATACACTCATAGTGAATCATAATGCATTTTCCTATATAGCACATAAATATGGCTTTGAGATTGAGGCATTAAGTGGTTTCTCTCCAGAGGCAGAGCCGAGTGCAAAAAATATGGCACGTTTGATTGAACACATTAAAGAGCATAAGGTCTCAACCATATTTTTTGAGAGTTTTGTGAGTGACAGAGCCATCCGTTCTATTGCACACGATACTGGTATAAAAGTAGATGTTTTGCAACCTCTTGGTAATATTACAGCAGACGAAGCTGCACAGAACCTTACGTATGAAAATATTATGAAGATAAATTTACGAAAAATTGCTAAGGCACTTGAGTGTCGCTAAAATTTAAAATCCCCATTTTTGAGGTAAAGAACCTAAACTTTATTGTAAGAGGGCAGAGCATACTCTCAAATATCTCTTTAGAGATTTTTGCTGGAGAGTATGTGGCTATCATTGGACCAAATGGAGGTGGAAAAACAACACTTATCCGAATGCTCTTAGGACTTGATACTCCAACAACAGGTACAATCAAACTTTTCGGTAAAAAAATTTCAAATTTTAAAGAGTGGAATAAAATAGGTTATGTGCCACAACGTGCATCCCTAGTCGATGCAAATTTCCCAGCAACTGTGTTAGATATTGTAAAGATGGGAAGAGTCTCTAAACGTGCTCTTTTTTCACGAGAGAGCCAAGAGGACAAAAATGCAGTGAATGATGCAATGTTAAAGATGGATGTCCTTGACCTAAAAGAGAAGATGGTGGGGACTCTCTCTGGTGGACAGCGTCAACGTGTCATGATAGCTCGTGCTTTGGCATCAAACCCAGAAATTCTGATTTTAGATGAGCCAAATACGGGAGTCGATATGCGCTCACAACAGAGCTTCTATAGACTCCTCTCAACACTCAACAAAGAGGAGAACATTACCATAGTCTTTATTACCCACGATATTGGTGTAATTGCGGATGATATTGGACGACTCTTTACAATCAACCAAAAAGCGATTATCTGTAATGACCCTAAAAAAGCGATGAGCTGTGAAGATATGAGTAAACTTTACGGTATAGAAGCACATCTAATTCATAACCATAAGCACGAGCATTAGTATGTTAGAAATATTTCAATACGAATTTATGCAGCGAGCCTTTTTAGCAGGCATTATTATCTCAATCCTCGCATCAGTGAGTGGCACATTTGTCGTGCTTAAGCGCTACTCTATGATAAGTGAAACATTGGCACACTCTGCTCTTGTAGGGGTAGCAGTTGGTTTAGTAGCAGGGTATAACCCTCTCTGGATGGCTGTAATTATTGCTATACTCTCGGCTTGGCTTATAGAGTACCTAAGAAGCTCTTTTGCACTGTATTCAGACTCTATATTAGCTATTTTCCTCTCAGGCTCTCTTGCAACAGCAGTTATAATTGTCTCTCTAGGGGGTGCATTTAATAACTCACTCTTCTCTTATCTTTTTGGCTCTATTCTCTCCGTCAGCAGTGAAGATGTTATTACTATTGCGAGTTTTGGAGTTTTTGCTCTATCACTTTTATTAATATTTTCAAAAGAGCTCTATTTTATCGCCTATGATGAAGAGGTGGCAAAAACCAGTGGTGTTAAAGTAAAGTTCTTAAATTATTTGTTAGTGACTGTAGTCGCTATAATTATCGCACTCTCTATTCGGGTTGTTGGGAGTCTGCTTATCGGAGCACTTATGGTAATCCCAACAGTTGCGGCACTACAGTATAGAAGAGGTTTTGTGCAGACTATGCTCATATCTCTTCTATTTGCTATTGTAAGTGTCTTAGTGGGAATGACGCTATCTTTTTACTTCTCCTTACCATCAGGGGCGACTATTGTACTCTCCGTGCTCTCTATCTTTATTATCTCACTTATAGTCAATAGAAAATGAGAGTAAGTTCAGAGTTTTCAAAATATGCATCTCACTACGGCTCTTTAAATGTCATTCAAGATAGAGTCGCTTCCAAACTTTTAGAGTTTGTAAAATCAAAACCAAAGAGAATTTTAGACCTAGGATGTGGCAGTGGTGCCATCTGCAAAAAAATAGAGTGGGAGTACAGACACTTTACAGGAGTAGATTTTGCTCCGGGAATGTTAGAGCTTCACCCAAAATCGAAGAAAATAGAGTCCATATATGGTGACTTTAACGATAAAACTCTCTTTGAAAATCTAGCAACCTATGAGTATGACTATATATTGTCCGCTTCGGCTCTTCAGTGGTCCACAGACCTTGAGACCACGTTGAGAGCCATAGGGGAGCTAAATGCACCTGTTGCCTTGGCTATCTTTACCTCCGGTACCTTTAAAACTCTCAATGAAACTGCATCACTCACACCCATACTCAAAAGTGCACAGGAGATACAAAACCTCCAAGAGAACTGTTTAAATGCTGCATTTGAAGTGGTAGAGTACAGACTAGAGTTTGACTCTACAAGAGAGATGTTTCGTTACATAAAAGAGAGTGGTGTGAGTGGTTCGCGAAAAGTACTCAATTACAAGCAGACTAAAAAGCTAATGCGAGAGTATCCTCTAAACTATTTAGAGTTTGAGGTAGCTTTTATCTACTCTCGTTAAGGAGTATCGTCTTTTCTAAATCATACAGTTCATAACGAATATGTTTAAATTTTTCACTGTACTCATTGGAGTGAAGTTTAAATAACTCTTCTAACACCCTGCTAGACTCCTGTGCACGTTTAAAGTTTGCAGTGAGTATATCGCCTATGTTTCCACGTTGAAGCTCATCCTGTATGGTTGGGCGCAAGACATCGTTAATGCTATCTCTATGCATTAAAAGTTCGAGATTTTCATCTATTCTTGCAGTGTGTCTGAGTTCTTTGAGTTTACTAGAGAGGGTTTTATTGTTGTCTCGGTAACGCATGATGTCTTCAACAACACGGATACCTTCTCTGAGACGGTTTAAATTAGCATCGCACACCCGAAAAAGTTCGGGTGTTAAAGCCTCTTTAGTCATCGCTACCGAAGATTCCAAAGAGTTGTAAAAGTGCAGTGAAGATGTTTAAAAAGTCTAGGTAAAGAGCTATCGCTCCATCAATAGGAGTCTCATACGCTCCTCTCATAATGTTTTGAGTATCAAAAATCACTAAGATACTAAACAAAATCACAACTGCACCAGAGATTATAACATGCAGCATAGGGTTACCAATAAAGATATTTAAAATAGAGAAACCGATGATTACTACAAGAGCAATCATAAGAGGTTTACCATATCCAGTAAAATCTTTCGTTGTTTTAATAGCATAAAAGCTCATAGCTCCGAACACAACGGATGTCATCGCAAAAGCATTTCCAATTATAGAAGCTCCGCCACTCATTCCAAGTGTACGCGCTAAAAGTGGTGCAAGCATTAAACCAGTCATAAAAACAAAACCGAACATTACCATGAGATTGATACCAGGTTTGTTTTTAACGAACTGTAAACCTATTAGTAATCCAAGCTCTAAAGCAAAAAATGGCCAGAAGTAGGCCTGAATAGTTGCTGCAAGAGGGACACCAACATAGGCACCCACTGCACCAGCCATCATTGAAGCTGCAAAAAGTTTATAAGTCTCTTTTACAAAAGAGATAATTTGTGAGTCATCACGACTAGCTGTTTCATAACTAAAAGAGTTGCCTCTTGCATAATCACGGTCATAAAGTCCCATAGTATTCCTTTTTTTAATATCGAATAAATTTTCAAGATATTAATTTGATAATGAATTCTATATATAAAGAGTTAATGTAGAGTAACATCTCTTTATGGATAATAAGGGCTTACATATAATAGAATTAATTAACTAATAAAATATAGAATACATAAATAAACATATATAAGGAGTATTTGTAGCTTTTTCCAAACTCCCCCAAACATTAAGCATTCTCTAAGCAACATCCTCCTATAATTCCCATCCACAAACAGAGAGACCTTGTTTAAAAGGCCTAGAGAGACTTCGAGTTGAAGCTTTTGAAATTGTTTG
>Ga0256827_10000337_pt1 | contig 28435 bp, 20 predicted proteins | sample CV84metaG_FD_185977 | JGI IMG/M metagenome (GOLD analysis project Ga0256827, IMG submission 185977) | Hydrothermal vent microbial communities from East Pacific Rise, Pacific Ocean - CV84 | ecosystem: Environmental > Aquatic > Marine > Hydrothermal vents | place: Pacific Ocean: East Pacific Rise...
TCATTCGTAATTTATAATTCATAATTGTTAATTCGTAATTAACTATTCTTATAAACGGGAATCATCTCAATACCTTGCTCCTCGAAATACTGGCGGGTTTGGTTAAAATCTCTGGTGAAACCTAACATAAAACCACCACCTCCCGAGCCACATAATTTCATTTGATAGCCTCCGGTATCTATACCATTTTTCCAAATAGCATTCACCGAATGGGGTATCATATGTTGAAAGTGCTCAAATTCAATCTGGCTTAATTTGTCTAAGGATTTAAAAAACAAATCATCTTTTCCATCCAAAAGCGATTGTATACAGGCGTTATTGGTAGGTATAAATTCCTGATCAATCATCTTTTTATAATCTGCTTTTTTATAACTCTCTAAGAAATGATTAACCAAAGGTGCTGTTTTTCCGGGGGCTCCACTATTGATTAAAAATATAGCCCCATTCTTATCAAATTTATTTCTTGGGATAGCCACCGTATTAATCTCGGAGGATTTCTTAATAAATAAAGGATATTGGATATAACTATTCAAAGGGTCTAAACCCGAGGATTTTCCATGAAAGAAAGCCTCCATCTTACTAAATACTTCTTTAAGTCTCGATACACTTTTCTTGCTGAGATTTCTGTCACTTTTTATCTTCTCCTCGGCATATTTATTATAAATGGCAGCCACCAACGCCCCGGAACTACCTACACCATATCCTTGTGGTATAGAGCTTTCGAAGTACATTCCTTTTTCCAGATCTTTCTGAAGCTGACTGATATTTAATGAACATCCCAAGGCCTGCTTTTGGGTCAATTCCTCCAAGTGTTTGGTATAAGCGCATAAGGACTTATTACTCTCTTTAGCCCATTCGAAGTCGGTATATTTATAAGGGCTTATAAAACTTAATTCCCCTTTAAAATGCGTGTAAGGAATGGTTAGGGCCATGGAATTAAAGATCACTCCATATTCCCCAAACAATAGAATCTTACCGTAAAACACTTCTCCTTTTTCTATCATCACATTATTTTTTTAGGACCATTCCCCATGGCATCAAATATAATATGTTCATTCTTACAGAACACCTTTAATTCTTTATCGATAAATGCTTTTATCTCTTTCTCATCGTCTTTGCTGTATATCAGATGCACATTAGGACCGGCATCCAGGGTAAAAGCCAAGAAGATACCCCTTTGTTCCCGATACGATTTTATCTTCTCGAGAATTTGCAGCGTTTGTGGTTTCATCAATATAAACCAAGGGTCTGACGACATCATCAAGGCGTGCAGGCTCAATGCCTCAGACTCTAAAATTTTAATGAAACTTTCTTTATGACCTTTCACCAAAGCATTTGATAAATCCACTATGTTTTTATTGGCCTGCATTAATCGGTTCTCAGCATAAGGATGGCCATTCATCAAAGAGTGTCCCACGCTGCTGCTTACCTTCTTTTGGCCTTCGTCTACTATCAGAATAGCATCTTGTAAATCCTCAAAAACAGGACTCACTTTTTGATTGAAAACTACCGCAAAATCGTTATTTGTTTCCAAATGCAAACTATTACCGCTTCCCCAAATACTAAAACCACCATATACCGACCGGGCAGCACTGCCACTACCCAGACGTGCAATAAAACTGGCATGCTTATAAAAATCTGCCGCCTCCATCTCCTGTTCAAATATCAGCTGATGCATATCCACCAGACATAAAGCCAAAGCACTCATAGCCGAGGCCGAAGAGGCAATGCCGGCCGAATGCGGAAAGCTATTCTTCGATGCTATTTGTAAATCTAACTGATCGAGAAAAGGGAAAAACTCACTTAAAGAATCTATAAACTTCCAAATCCTTTTAGAAAAGGCTTCATTCTCTTTTCCCTCAAATAAGAACAACCTCTGAGGTTGGCCAACAGCAGTCTTAAATATCAGTCTGGTTTCGGTATAAGAAGCCGAAAGCGTCATGCTTAAACTGGGGTTTTTAGGTAACTGTATGCCATATTTCCCCCAATACTTAACAAAAGCAATATTACTTGGTGACCGCCATGCCACCTGGCCTTGAATAGCCTTATGAGGTAATTGAGAAGATGTATCTCGAAATAGTTCTTTCAATTTGTTTTTTTGCAAAAATATTGAAATTAATAAAACAATAAAGTAATAATGCAAATATAAATATCATATCTATCATCCCAAAATTGCTTGGCACTATTCTTCAATCAGAAACTTGGCACTATACAACATCTCGATATTACGGTCGCGGATATATACATAAAACGGTGGATGAATATTATCGGGCAGTTTAATGCTGGTATAATTCCAATAATAATTACCATCGGGCATTTCGGGAGCCTGATAATCCAGTTTTTGCTCAAAGATCTTGTCTTTATCATCCTCACCTCTAATGATAATCATAAACCATTTAAGGTTGGCCAACGACTGTTCGTAGCGCGTGATATAAAACTCCAGCTCTCCACTCTCAGTCCCGGTTTTCTTTTTATAAGCCACCGAAGTGATCATCCCAAAACTCGAATTCCGGGCATTGCCATAGTCTGTGCCATCAATACGTGTAACATGAAAACCGTTGATTGTTCTTGTTTCGTTATCCACCCATGTTTTATTGGTAAGTTGTGGGTCTACCTGATTATTTTGTGCAACTCCTGCCATGGTTATTAACACCATTGCCGTAAGTAAATATAACTTCTTCATATCATTAATTTTTCTTCCACTAAATTACAAAAATAAAGCTTACGCCTCCCTCTAAGTTTTTTGTATGTAGCAAACAGTATATTTTGTATCCAGTTGACAGGTTTTTACTACTTTTGCTTTTTTATTCTAAAACAAATAAATGAAGAAACTCCTGAAAATACTTGGATATGTAAAAGCTTATAAAGGCTATGCATTCCTAAATATCTTTTTCAATATACTCGCCGTCATCTTTTCTTTAGCCTCATTTGCCGTATTTATGCCGGTGCTGAATATGCTATTCCAACATCAGGAAATTCCCGAGAGTACCCAGGAGCTTAACTGGACAAACTTTGATTCGTTAAAGGATAATTTTAATTATTTATCCGGGCAGATGATTAAAGAATATGGGCCTTTGGAAACACTTTTTTATATCTCCTTAGTTATTTTGGGACTTTATTTTTTAAAGAATCTCTTTCGTTATCTGGCCATGTTTTTCTTAGCGCCCATCCGTAATGGTGTGGTAAGAGATTTAAGAAACGATATGTATAAAAAAAGCATGATATTGCCTATCAGCTATTTTACGGAGCAAAGAAAAGGTGATATTATTTCGCGTATGACCTCGGATGTTTTAGAAGTAGAATGGTCGATCATGAGTTCGTTAGAAGCGGTTTTCAGGGAGCCTATTGCTATTGTAGCCTCTGTAGCTGTTTTGTTTTATATGAGTCCTTCCCTCACTCTTTTTGTAATGATATTACTGCCTATCAGTGGTTTCCTGATTGGCCAGATTGGTAAAAGCCTCAAACGTACTTCGGATAAAAGTCAAAAAGAAATGGGCGTAATTCTGAGTATTATTGAGGAAACCATCAGCGGATTAAGAATCATTAAAGGCTTTACAGCCATTGGCAGCACCGAAAAGAAATTTAAAACCGTGAACCAGAACTATACCAGCCTCATGGTTAAACTCTACCGTAAACGTGACCTGGCTTCGCCTTTAAGCGAGTTTTTGGGCGTGGTGGTAGTCGTTACCATTTTGTGGTATGGTGGCCGATTGATTTTAAGTGAAGATTCGGCTATGGATGCAGCTGCATTTTTGGTGTATCTGGGTATTTTCTCACAAATCCTCAACCCTGCCAAAGCCATTACTGCTGCTTTTTATAATGTTCAGAAAGGAGCCGCTTCGGTAGAGAGAATAGAAGGGATTTTGGATGCTCCAGAGATTATTGAACAAAAAAAGGAGGCCCTCACAAAAAAAGATTTTAATGAGGCCATTATTTATAAAGATCTTCAATTTTCCTATATCGAAGGAACGCCGGTATTAAAAAATATCAACTTAAGCATCCCTAAAGGCAGAACCATTGCATTGGTAGGTGCTTCGGGCGGAGGAAAATCTACTATGGCGGATCTGCTACCACGTTTCTACGACCCTACAAGTGGTAGCATCTCAATCGATGGGATTGACATTAAAGATATTGTTATTGATGATTTACGAGCTTTAATGGGTATTGTTACCCAGGAATCTATCTTATTTAATGATACCGTTTTTAATAATATTGCTTTAGGGATCGAAGATAAAGTCAGTAAAGAAGAGGTGATAGCTGCTGCTAAGATTGCGAATGCACACGATTTTATCGAACGCATGGAAGATGGCTACGAGAGCACCATTGGCGACCGTGGTCAGAAACTCTCCGGCGGACAACGTCAGCGCTTAAGCATCGCCCGTGCCGTATTAAAGAATCCACCCATTATGATCCTGGACGAAGCCACATCGGCTTTGGATACTGAATCGGAAAGGCTGGTACAGCAAGCCCTTGAGAACCTGATGAAAAACCGTACTTCATTGGTTATCGCTCACCGCTTATCTACCATACAGCATGCCGATGAGATTGTGGTGATTGACAAAGGCGAAATAGCCGAAAGAGGCTTACACGACGACTTATTAAGAAAAGACGGCATTTACAGAAAGCTGCACGATATGCAGGCTTTTGGATAGATCTTTTAATTACGAATTGTCAATTATGAATTACGAATTAACAATTATGAATTACGAATGATTGATTATATACGATCAATTCGTAATTAAAATATTCATAATTCGTAATTAAGATATTCGTAATTAATCATTAAATCTTACTCATAATAGCTTTGGTTTCGGCTTCGAAACCGGGTTTTCCCAATAGGGCAAACATATTCTTTTTATAGGCTTCTACGCCGGGCTGATCAAAGGGGTTCACATCTAAGATATAACCACTCAAACCACAGGCAAACTCATAGAAATAGATTAACTGGCCTAAGTTCTGTTCGTTGAGTTCCGGGATACTTATTCTCAGGTTAGGCACTTGTCCATCTACGTGAGCCAAAGCAGTTCCTAATTGTGCATTATGATTGACCTCGGTAATGGTTTTTCCTTTAAGGTAGTTCAAGCCGTCTAAGTCGGCTTCATCCATAGGAATGGCCATCTTTCGCTTACTCTTTTCCACATTCAATACGGTTTCAAAAAGATTTCGTTTACCCTCCTGGATATATTGCCCCATACTGTGCAAATCAGTCGTATTACTCACGCCGGCTGGGAAAATCCCTTTATGCTCCTTACCTTCACTTTCGCCATATAACTGCTTCCACCATTCTGTTAAATAATATAGCGTAGGCAAATAATTCACCATGATCTCAGTGGTTTTACCACTATTATATAAGGCATTACGAACAGCTGCATATCTTGCTATTGGATTTTCATCTATCGCCGAAGTAGTTGTATTAAACGCTTGCATCTCAACGGCACCTCTTACCAACTCATGAATATCGAAACCTGCCACAGCAATAGGCAATAAACCCACAGGCGTTAACACCGAATAACGGCCTCCCACATCATCGGGCACCACATAGGTTTTATAGCCTTCTTTATCGGCTAAGGTTTTTAAAGCACCTCTTGATTTATCAGTAATAGCTATGATTCTTTCGGCAGCTTCCTGCTTACCATATTTAGCTTCCAAATGGTTTTTAATGATACGAAATGCCAAAGCAGGCTCGGTGGTGGTGCCGGATTTACTAATCACAGTAACAGCATACTCTTTGCTATCTAATAAGTCTATTAGGTCAGCCATATAATCTTCGCTGATATTTTGTCCGGCATAAACAATAAACGGCCTGTCCGAAGATTGAAAAGCAGCAAACTGGTGCTGTAAGGACTCAATAACAGCACGTGAACCCAGATAAGACCCACCTATGCCAATCACCACAAACACCTCTGATTTTTTCGCTAATCTATCAGCATCTGCTTTTATCTCATCTAAAAATTCTGTACCTAATGAGGCAGGCAAATCAACCCAACCTAAAAAATCGTCACCCTTACCTGTTTTGTGTAATAAGTTATGATGGTGTTTATTAATGGTATCCTGATAAGCCTCTACTTGCTCTTTACTGACAAAGTCTAAAGCCCTGTTTATATCTAAATCTATGTTTATCATTGTGTTATAATTATTATTCTCAAATTTATTTAAAAAGCAAAGATACTTAAAATTATAATTTAGGAGGCTTTAGAATAATCACTAAATTTCTCTATTTTTGACCCATGAGAAAATGGTATGCATATCTTCTACTTCTTCTGGTTAGCTATTCAATCAGTTCCTGCACTATGGAAAAACAATTAGCGCTAGAGTTTGTGAGAACCGAGGGTAAAGGAACGCCTGTCATGATAGTACCGCCTCCCATTCTTCATATGTTTAACGACAAACCCATCCCTATTACTTATAACGCTAAGAATCTGGATTTAGATTCCTTAAATTTTTATAACAGTGATTTTTTACAATATGTATCCGATAGTATTTTTCTGGAAAGATATATGAATGCTTTCATCTCTCATTCTAATGAATTGGGACTTATTGTTTTTTTACCCCATGAATTAAACCAGTTCCTTGAGCAAGAAAAACAAGCATATATCATTAAGATTCCACAAATGGAATTAGCTGAAGACACCATGGCATGGGAGATTGAAGAACAAATCAATTTTCGAATAAGAACGAGGGTGATTCCCATTAATCAGATCTCACTAAGCACCTGGTTTGAGATATCGCTAAAAGATACCGATACCCATGAGTTATACTTTGATGAACAGTCGATCAACGATCAGATTTATGGAGATTTCAGACAGGATTTTTTAAGCGCCGATATTAGATATGATGCCTCAGTCTTTGAAATCGAAACAGAAGATATTTATAATTTTGCCAGCGATTTAGGAGAATTACATGCCTCATTCTTATACGATTTAATTCTCAATACTTATATCTGGAATCATTTGGAAGAGGACAAAAAAGAGCATTATATATTCTTACATTATAACGATACTTACCAATCGGTAGAAGCCGCCGAAGAAACGTTTATTCATATAGATGAGAATGATTAGTAAAACGGTACGCTGTACCTTTATCAGCGAATGGGGAACTATTTCTTTCAGAGAGGACGGTACGCTGTACCTGATATTCTTTGCTATTAAAAAAATCTTATTTACGACAATTATATAAGTATCATGGTGCAGCGCACCAGCATAATTATAAAAAAGTATAATCACCATACTTATCAGCTGCCAAGCAGCGTTCTATTTATTTAAGTATTACTCATATTTTGCTTCGCATGATGCAAATACAAATAACTTTTATCTGCAAATATTTTACGTTATATGCTTGTTATTCAATTATATACAACAAATACACGGAACTAAGTTTTATACTATCAGATTTTATAAAAAACATTTTAAAACTTTCCATTTTTATAGAATTTTATCATTGTAAAAGTCATTGTTTTTTAAGACCTTTGCACTTTCCTAAACTTCTAAACAAAACAGCTTTGAAAAAGATAAAAAGTGCACTTATTTCTGTATTCCACAAAGATGGACTACAGCCCATATTAGAACAACTTGATAAACATAATGTTGAAATCATATCTACAGGTGGTACTTATGATCATATTATAAAACAGGGTTTTAAAGCCAAAACCGTAGAGTCTATCACAAATTACCCAAGTATTTTTGGTGGTAGAGTAAAAACACTTCATCCCGATATTTTTGGAGGTATCTTATACCGCCGTGATCTCGATAACGACCAAAAACAATTAGAGGAATATCATATTCCATCTATCGATTTGGTGATTGTAGACTTATACCCTTTTGAAGAAACGGTGGCCTCAACCAACGACGAAAGTCAGATTATTGAAAAGATTGATATTGGAGGTATCAGCCTCATTCGTGCTGCAGCCAAGAATTATAAAGATGTGATTATTGTTCCTTCCAAAGAACAATATGGCAGCTTATTAGATTTATTAACCAATCAAAACGGGGCATCCAGCATTGAAGACCGTAAAACTTTTGCCGCCGAAGCTTTTAAAGTATCATCGCATTACGACACGGCTATTTTCAACTATTTTAACCAGACAGAAAAACTGGATGCTTTTAAAATCAGCGACCAAAATGGTCACGTTTTACGATATGGCGAGAACCCTCACCAAAAAGGCGTGTTCTATGGCAATATGGATAAGGTATTTACCCAGTTACACGGTAAAGCCATTTCGTATAATAACCTGGTAGATTTAGATGGTGCCATCAAACTTATCAAAGAGTTTAACGAGCCTACTTTTGCCATCCTTAAACATACCAATGCTTGCGGTTTGGCTTCGGATAATAACTTAACTATGGCGTGGAAGAAAGCTTTAGCCGGCGATCCTATCTCTGCTTTTGGTGGTGTATTGGCTACCAATAAAGAAGTAGACGAAACAACTGCTACAGAGATTAATAAATTGTTCTTCGAAATCATTATAGCCCCTTCGTATAGCGAAACAGCTTTAGAGGTTTTAAAACAGAAGAAAAACAGAATCATCTTACAGGCTAACTCTTACAACTTCCCTGATATCACTTATAAATCAGTTTTAAATGGTACCCTTATCCAGGGAACCGATGATATTACTGAATCAAAAGAAGACACCAAAACAATTACAAAATTAGCTCCAAGCAATCAGGAACTCGAAGATTTGGTATTTGCAAATATCATTGTTAAGCACACCAAATCGAATGCTATCGTTTTGGTTAAAAATAAACAATTGATTGGTAGTGGTACAGGTCAGACCAGCAGAGTAGATGCCTTAAAGCAATCTATCTTAAAAGCAGAGTCTTTTAAATTAGACCTCCACAATGCTGTGATGGCATCAGATGCTTTCTTCCCTTTTGCCGATTCAGTAGAGATTGCCCATAAAGCAGGCATCAATGCCGTTATTCAGCCCGGTGGTTCGGTACGAGATCAGGAAACCATTGATTATTGCAACGAACACCAGATGAGCATGGTATTTACAGGTAACAGACATTTTAAACATTAAAAAAATACAACAATGGGCATATTCTCATTCTTAACACAAGAGTTGGCTATCGATTTAGGTACAGCTAACACTATTATCATTTATAATGACAAAGTTGTCGTTGACGAACCTTCTATTGTTGCTATTGAAAGAAATACCGGACGAATTATTGCCGTGGGTAAGAAAGCACAAATGATGCATGGAAAAACGCACGAAAACATTAAAACAATTCGTCCCCTGCGCGATGGCGTTATTGCTGATTTCGAGTCAGCAGAATATATGATAAGTGAGATGATTAAGCTCACCAAATCTTCTTCAAAACTATTCAAGCCATCCTTAAAAATGGTGATTTGTATTCCTTCGGGCATCACTCCTGTTGAAGAACGTGCCGTTAAAGACAGCGCCGAACAAGCCGGCGCAAAAGAAGTGAAGCTCATACACGAACCTATGGCAGCAGCCATTGGTATTGGCATAGATGTGATGGAACCTACCGGAAATATGATTATTGATATAGGTGGTGGCACCAGCGAAATTGCTGTGATTGCCCTGGGAGGTATTGTAAACAACAAATCTATCAGGGTGGCTGGCGACGATTTTAATATGGATATTATCGATTATATGCGCAAGCAACATAATATCACCATTGGAGAACGTACGGCAGAACAAATAAAAATACATGTGGGTGCTGCCTCTACCGAGATTGAAAATCCTCCAGAGGATTATGCTGTACACGGAAGAGATATGCTCACCGGTATTCCCAAAGAGATTTACGTAAACTATGCCGAGATTGCTCATGCTTTAGATAAATCTATCTCAAAAATAGAATCTGCTATTTTACATGCTTTAGAGATGACACCTCCCGAGCTATCTGCAGATATCTTTAGCACCGGTATTTATCTGGCCGGCGGCGGTTCGATGCTTAGAGGTCTGGATGTGAGAATCCATCAAAAAACCAAACTACCCATCCATGTGGCCGAAGATCCACTTAGAGCCGTAGCACGTGGTACCGGTATTGCTTTAAAGAATTTCGATAAATTCACATTCTTGATTAAGTAATATGTCCTAAGCATAGAATAATTTATAATTGTTTAAACATTTAGAATACCTATAGAATAAAGTAAATGCTGAATCTTCTGACTTTTCTGTGGAAACACTATGCTTTCTTTTTATTTCTTTTCCTGGAAATAATCACCTTAGGCATGGTTGTTTCGTCGGGACACCAATCAGCCATATTCTCTTATGCCTCCAATCAGGTGGGAGGTCAGGTGTTTAGCAGTACCGAAAGCATTAAGCACTACTTTTCTTTGGACGAAGCTAATAAACAACTACAAAAAGAGAATAACTATCTCCGATCAAAAATCAAAGAAAGCTATTTAGACCGTAGCCAAGGCATATTTGATGATAATGCTTCTCATATTGATTCATTATCTGATAATGCCGTATTCTCCGATACGCTGGCACCTGCCTTCGATTATCTTAGTGCCAAAGTTATCAGCAATAGCGTACATAAAAAGAAAAACTTCTTTATGCTTAATAAAGGTCGGAGACAAGGCATCAGAGAAAACATGGGTGTTATTGGGCCACAAGGAGGTGTAGGTATCGTTCATAGCGTATCCGATGATTTTTGCACAGCCATTTCTTTAATAAACATCAACACCCATATCAGTGCAAAACTACTTTCGAATCAAGAATTAGGAAGCCTGAGCTGGGATGGAAAAGATCCGAAGATAGCACAACTGAACAGTATTGAAACCTATATTCCAATAAAAATTGGAGACACGGTTGTTAGTAGTGGTTATTCCCATGTTTTCCCCGAATCGATTCTATTAGGAACCATTCAGGATTTTGGCAAGACAGCCGGAGATAATACCTATCATATCAACATTAAACTAAGTACCAACTTTAGTGCACTTAGCTATGTTACTGTGGTTCGTAATATTTATTTAAATGAACAATTATCACTAAATAAAAAGGAGGAAGATAAAAAATGATAACAAAAAACATCTTACGTTTTATTTTTGTCCTTGTATTACAGATTCTAATCTTTAATAATATTCAATTATCGGGATATATCAATCCGCATTTTTATATCTTATTTATATTATTACTCCCCATAAAAACACCTGCATGGCTAAGCATGCTTTCGGCTTTTATCTTAGGTTCTATCATCGATATTTTTTCTCTAAGTCCCGGACTGCATGCTTCGGCAAGTGTACTCATCGCTTTTATACGTCCTACAATTATTTCTTTGATAAAAACTAATAGCGAAGTAAAACCCGAAATAACACCCAATTTGAATAATATGGGCTTCAGATGGTTTACTTCCTATGTTTTTTTATTGATATTTATACACCATACCATCTATTTTATCTTGGAAGTATTTAGTTTCAGACATATCTTCGACACCTTTTATCATATAATTATTAGTAGCTTTGCTACTTTCGTATTAATCATATTATCTCAATTATTTATTTATAAAAGAAATACCTAAAAAAAATAAACAATACCATGAAAAAATACACATTATTACTAATTATTATTATGGGCCTTGGCATATTCGCCTCCTGTAATAACGAAGAAAAGATACCCGAAAACTCTTATGTAATCAACGGACATATTACGGGAGCTACCAAGGGTTTTGTCCTTATTAAAGCCAGAAACGAAGGTGGCTGGTACACCGTTGACTCAACCGCTATAGATTCTGTTTCGGTGAATACAGGTCATTTTGAAATGATAGGGCATGTTAATGACAATACCTTTGGATATTTATCCAGTAGTGCCTTTAGAGGTGGTATTCCCATTTTTGTTGAAAACACCAATATCGAAATTGATATAAACACCGATAGCCTTGCTAACGCTCAAGTGATTGGGACAAAATCACAAGAAATATATGATCATGCTAAAGTAAAAATAGATGCTTTCGATAATATCTGGCAGGATTTTTATTACCATACCTTCAAGTATATGACTGACGAAGAAAAATCGAAGAATGAGACTTATCTGAATAATATTTATGATTCAGCACAACTTCTTAAATCGGAATTCTTATTAAGTTATATCGAAGAAATCGCTGATAATTATGCTGTATGCCAGATTATTACAGATCAAGAGATGGCACTTGGTGAAGAAAAAATGATACAAGCCTATAACCTGCTTAGCGATACTGCTTTAAAGAGTACCTCAGGTGAATTATTAACAAAGAGAATTGAAATCATTAAGAAAACAGCTGTAGGACAACCTTTAATAGACTTCACCATGAACGATACCAAAGGCAATCCTGTTAAACTATCTGAAGCTTCGGCCGGAAAATATTTATTGGTAGACTTTTGGGCTGCCTGGTGTAGCCCCTGTAGAGCCGAGAACCCTAATGTATTAGCTAACTATATGAAATATCACGCTAAAGGTTTTGATGTTTTAGGAGTATCGTTTGATGAAAAAGAAGACAACTGGCTCAAAGCTGTTGAAGACGACCAATTGCCCTGGTTACAAATATCAGATTTAAAAGGCTGGAACAATGCTGCCGGGAAACTCTATGGCATCCGTTCTATTCCTCAGAATATCCTAATAAGCCCCGAAGGTATTATTATCGCCAAGAACCTCAGAGGCGATGCTCTCGGAAAGAAGTTAGAAGAGATCTTTAATCAATAATAATATAATTGAAACAGTATAAACACGGTGGTTATTAACTAAATAATCACCGCGTTTTTTTAAACTTTTTTAATGATGCTTAACGACCGACAAAAAGTATTGACTTATCTCGATAAATTACATATCGATTATGAGTTACACGAACATCCTCCAACCCCTACCATTGAGGAAGCCCTTAAATATTGGGGAAAAATGGATGCCATGCATTGTAAGAATCTGTTTTTCAGAAACCACAAAGGGAATAAGCACTACCTGGTGATTTTTGATCATCTGCAACAACTGGCCATTAAAGACCTGGAACAAAAACTAAAACAAGGTAAATTAAGTTTTGCATCGGAAAAGAGAATGGCGAAATATTTAGAAATTAAACCCGGCTCCGTATCTCTTTTTGGTTTAATTAACGACACCGAGAACCATGTGTATGTATTTCTGGATAAAAAACTTTTAGACAGTGATGCTATAAGTTTTCATCCCAATGACAATACCGCCTCTTTAAAGATATCGAAAGAAGGATTTTTAACTTTCTTAAAACAATCGGGGAATCCTTACGAATTTATCGATTTGTATTAATTTAGTTTAAGACAAACTATTATATTTGCTAAAAAATAATTAATGACTGAAACTACCACTACAAAGAAAGACACAGGTAGAAAGAAGATACCTAAAGAAGACCCTAAGAAACAAAACGAAGGCGAAATGAGTTTTTGGGATCATTTGGGTGAGTTAAGAAGTCATATTATTAAGTCTTTACTATCGGTGGTGGTATTTGCTATCGTTGCATTTATTTTTAAAGATTTTGTTTTCGATTCCATCATCTTAGCGCCTAAAGAAGCCGATTTCATCACCAATCGTTTGCTCTGCCAGCTTGGGAGACTTATTGATGTAGAGTATTTCTGCATACAAGACTTTGCTTTAAATATTATCAATATTAATATGGCAGGCCAGTTTATGACCCACCTTTACATCTCTTTTATGACAGGCGTTATTTTGGCAGCTCCTTATATTATTTATCAATTCTGGAAATTTATTGAACCTGCTCTTTACGAACATGAGAAAAAGAATACCAGTACAACAGTTATTGTCAGCAGCGCCTTATTCTTAACCGGTGTGGCTTTTTCATACTTTCTTATTGTGCCTTTAGCCCTCAATTTCTTTGGGTCGTATCATGTGAGCGCCCAGGTGGCCAACCAAATTGCTTTAGGCAGTTATATCAGTATGGTTGTTTCTGTCACTTTTTCTATTGGCGTTGTTTTTGAACTTCCCGTCATTATTTTCTTCCTGGCCAAAGCCGATTTAATCAGCATTGAGTTTTTAAAGAAGAACCGGAAGTATATGCTTGTTATTGTGCTTATTATGTCGGCTATCATCACGCCTCCCGATGTGTTTAGCCAAATTATGGTGACGGTACCACTGATGATACTTTATGAATTTAGTATTTTGGTAGCTAAAAGAGCCAATAATAATAAAGCAACCTCCTAAACTTGTCCATTATATAAGGCACCACTAATGCTTGGATAGGCAGCTCCAGTGTTTTCTGAGATAATATTCGGTCGGTTTAATAATCTAAGCACCCCCAGAAAAGCAAAGATTACAGCTTCTTTCATCTCTACCATTTTATCAGATGGGATCACTATTTCAACAGAGGTTTGGGCTCTAACCCTTTCGATAAGAAAATCGTTAAAAGCTCCTCCTCCTGTTAATAATACCGAAGATATCTGCTCTGCATTTAACACCTGAGCTATCTTATTCGAGATATGTTCAACCAAAGTCCTCAATACATCCTTGGCTTGTATTTGTTTTGAAATCAGCGGTAGAAAAGTGTTATCCACCCATTCTTTCCCTAAAGACTTAGGCGGTTTTTGTTGATAATAATCCAATGAATCTAAGGCTTTCAACAATTTGGTATCTACATAGCCTTGTCTGGCAAGCATCCCCTTATCATCATAAGGAAATCCTAATTTCCGGGCAATGGGATTCATCACAATATTGGCCGGCCCAATATCAAACGCCTTGGAGTGATTGCTATGGTTAAAAGAGATATTTGCAAAACCACCAATATTCATACATGCTGAATAATCAGCAAACAACAATTGGTCACCAATAGGAACCAAAGGAGCCCCCTGCCCGCCCCTGGCCACATCCATACTCCTAAAATCCGAAGCAACCAAACACTTGGTTTGTGCTGCAATAATCGCAGCATTTCCTATTTGCGTGGTATATGCCTCTGCGGGATGATGAAAAATAGTATGCCCATGAACACCAATAACATCGGGTTTTGACAAATGATAACGTTCCATGAAACTATTAATAGCACCGGCCGTTAGCAGTCCGTAATCATTATTAGTCTTCACATATTGCAAAGCAGAGGCATTCATTAACTGGCTTAACTGGTGTCGCCACGCTTCGGTATAGGGTAAGAAGTCGGTATGCCCTATGGTAAACTGCCATTTGCCATTTTGCAACTCAAACACCACCTCTACCATATCGATACCATCTAATGAAGTACCCGACATCACGCCTATGGAATGAAAAACAGCCATTTATAAAAGTATATCTTTTAATACTTCCAGCCCAATCCCTCTTGAACCTTTCAGTAGGATTTGTTGATCCTTAATAGGATTTATTTTCAGATAATCCCTTAGCTGTTCGCTGTCAAAAAAGTATTTGAATTGAGGATACTCCTCTTTAAACTGAAAAAAAGCATTTCCTACTAAAAAGATATTCTTTATAGCTGAGTCATTTATATAATCCAATACTTTTTGATGCTCTTCTTTTTGGTAAGTACCCAACTCAAACATATCGCCAAGAATCATGGTCTTTTGTTTGATGTCTGATTTTTCGAAGAAAGTAATCGCTTGTCTCATGCTCTCGGGATTGGCATTATAGGCATCTAATATCAGACTATTATGATCTCCTTTCAGAAACTGAGATCTGTTATTCGATGGCGTATATTCTTCTAATGCTGCTGTCATTTTTTCTTCAGGAACACCAAAGGTCATTCCTACGGCAATAGCTGCAGCCGCATTATATAAATTATAATCACCAAACAACTGAGTTCTAATGTGATAAGATTTCCAAACAAACGCTAAGGCACCTTCCGATTCTAATAAATCCACATTTACATCTACTTTATTTCTTTGCCCATAGGTGATTAAACTCACTTCGGGAGCCTTATCCATCAGCAAAGTATCATCGGCGTTAATAAATAGATGTCCGGCATTCTCTTCTATCTTTTTATAGAGTGCCATTTTGGTATCAATAATGGTTTCGTAAGTCCCAAAACCTTCCAAATGTGCTTTCCCAATATTGGTGATAATCCCATACGATGGAGACACCAGCTCACATAAGTCCTTAATCTCACCCGGATGATTAGCTCCCATTTCAATAACAGCCACATCAGTGTCGTTAGTAATCCTTAAAAGACTTAATGGCACACCTATATGGTTATTCAAATTACCAATGGTTGAAACACATCGTAAATGCGATGATAACACTTGTGTTATCAACTCTTTAGTAGTAGTTTTACCATTAGTACCGGTAATACCAATAATATCACACGACAACTGGCTTCGGTGGTAATACGACAGTTCTTGCAAGGTCTTTAGGCTGTCATCAACCAAAAGCATTTTACCATTGTCTACATAATATTCCGGATCATCAATCACCACATAACAAGCCTTTAGCTCTAAAGCCTTTTGGGCATATTTGTTTCCATTGAAACGCTCTCCTTTCAGACAAAAGAACAGTTCGCCACCTTTAATAGTTCTGGTATCAATGGAGATGCCTTGAGATTGTTTGAATATTTTATATAGATCTTTCATTGGCTTTAAAAAAAAGTCATCTTGAAAAGCATAAACACCTCTTCAAAATGACTTTTATATTTTTTTCATCCGTTAATAATTAATATTTCAACCGGATGTATTTCGTATCTGTTTAACGCTATTTTTTACTTACCACCAGCAATAGGGCTTCCTACACGTGTCATAGCACATCTAAAGCCAATATAATTGGTCGATTTATTTTGTTCTAAGTATCTACGAACCGAAGGACTTAAATAATAAGCTGGGTCTCTCCAGCTACCACCTTTATATACCCTTACTTTGTCATTAATCAAAGAAGACTTTCCATAATCATATAACAAACTTGTAGAGCTTTTGGTAACTAAACTATCTGGCATGCTATTCCAATTATCATCAGAACGAATGGAAGAAGCAAAATCACCATCATCGTAGTTAATATTATCGGCTTTACGGTAATTAGTTCTACCGGCAGCTTCTTCTGGGGTGATATCTCTGTATTTAATTCTACCTAAGCTATCAGGTCTGTCAACAAAACCCATCTGATCGGTTACCTTTGTTTGGAAAACATTACCACGGAAACCGGCTAAATCGTCCATGTCATCTAAGGTAGAGGCACGGTATACATCCTGAACCCATTCGCTTACGTTACCACCCATATTATAAATACCAAAGTCATTAGGGAAATAAGAGCCCACTTCGGTAGGAATATCAGCACCATCGTTTAAGGAACCGGCAACACCCATATAGTCACCACGGCCACGCTTAAAGTTTGCTACAAAACTACCATAATACTTATTATCGGCAGTACGTACATAATTACCATTCCAGGGATATGTTTTTCTTTGACTAATTCTTTCGTAAGATGAATTTCCAATCAATCCTAAAGCAGCATATTCCCATTCTGCTTCGGTAGGAAGTCTGTAGTCAGGAAGTGTGATACCATCTTCTTTTTTTGCAATTCGGATACCAGAACCATTAGGATTCAAATCCTCAACACCTTCGTTAACCAAACCCACATAGTGTCCTGTAAGATAAGCCTCAGTATTAAAACTGTTGTCATCTTGTTGAGCCACATCCAACTCTATCACCTTTTCCTCCACCAAATACATTTCATTTACCCTGTCGGTACGCCATTTTGCATAATCGCTGGCTTGCAACCAGGTAACACCAACTACGGGATAATTTTTATAAGCAGGGTGACGAAGGTAATTGTTAACCAAAGGTTCGTTATATCCTAATTTCGAACGCCATACCAAAGTATCGGGCAATGCTCTGCGATATACTTCGGGGTTGTTAAGGCCGTATACACGACTCAACCAATATAAATACTCCAGATAATCGAGATTTGCTACTTCGGTATCATCCATATAAAAAGAACGTATAGTTAATCTTTTGGGATAATTATTAGTATTAAATACCATTTGATCCTGAGTGGTTCCCATAACAAAAGTACCTCCCTCGATAAGGACTAATCCCGGTCCGGTTTTTTGCTCAACATACTCATGCGACTCAAAACCTCCATTCTCAGGATTATTATAAGACCAGCCCGTAGTTCGAGAGGCATCATTACTCTTACAAGCACTCATACCCGCAACCATTGCAGCAAGTGACACGAAACCTATTATTTTTCTAAAACTAAACATCTTGTTTTTCTTATTAGTTAATATTAAAAACTAGGAGATGGTATAGCATCTAACCTAGTCCTTCTGGAACGATATTGCGAACCAGTATCAAAAGTATATCCAACAGATATCTCATGTGCGCCACCTGTTGCATTTTGTAAATTCGAAATGGTTATATCGTAACTATATCCAAATTTAAAGTTCTTATGTTGAAAACCCAATAATGCAATGATAGCATCTGAGTTTGTGACATCATGACGATACCATGCTCCTATAACGAATGGATTTTTATTTAAGTATACACCAAAATTAATTTGCTTAAAGTTCTGCTGTTGTTGATAAATAATATTTGGCGAAACGGTAATCCTGTCATAAACAGCACCACGGTATTTCCTGCTTCTTAAATCAAAAACAGCACCGGCATGTACTGTTATCTTAGTGTTTAACTTACTCAATTTATCATCATAAAAGCCATTCTCCGGCTGCGTTAAGTGATCCACTGCCACACCTCCAAAAAATATCTCCTTATACGTATAAACAGCACCAGCACTAAAATCCATCACATTTTTTGTGGTTCGGCTTGGAGGTGTTTCCTGTGTAGGATATGTTAATCCACTAATGGGATTAAACTGATCGCTCCAGGTGAGTGAAGCCCAATCTAACTTACCTTGAAAAAAGCTTGCCTTTACACCAAAATTAACAAACATTTCCCTGTTAATCTTCAAGCGGTAGCTATAAAGAGCACTGATACCTCCACTGGTTAATGCTCCCCCACCGGCTCTATCTGTTACAAACGAAATACCTATACCACTGTTAATACTTGGGAGATATTGATCGTAAGAAGCACCATATGTTACAAAGTTAGCATCCAAAGATGGCCATTGATTTCGGTAATTCAAGGTTAATCTAGGCGTTAAAGCTGAGCCTGCAAGCGCAGGATTTAGGTATAATGGATTAGCATAAAACTGTGAGAAGATAGGGTCTTGAGCTTCTGTAACTCCCGTTAATACAGCAAGAAACAATACAATTAGAATTTTTATTAGTCTGTTGTTCATCTGGTTTTTCTATTAGAACAGGTTCAGTCGATTATGAAAGACAATATTACAAATTATTTTTAAATGATAAAACAAAATATAAAAATACCATTAATAATATTTTTTATCATCTGTTTGCCTATTTCTTTTTACTGAATTTTATGTTTTTTGTTACATCTGAAATACAATTTATCAACTAAATTAATAATTAAATTGATATCTAAATCAAAAAAAACAAACAACTATGTGCTACAGATTTCACCAAAAAACATTCTGCTCATGTAAATAATTATGTTTGGTTATTTACAAAGACACCCAAATCAAGATAAAGTTGCTTTGCAAAATGAAAACCGTACTTTTGCAGAATAATAATAAAATGAGGAATTATCCGTTTAGACCTATACAAAGCAATTTATAACGAATCTAACTTATTACTTTTGTTGAAATTTTTACTAATGAAAAATCATATTACCTTATTAATGTTTTTGATTTCCTGTTTTGTTTACGGACAAGAAACCACTAGCCATATTGACCTTAATTGGCAATTAACGGAGACATCAGAAGCTTCTTCATATTATTATTTCGAAGGTGCCGTTTCAAGAGGATATACAGGCTTAATCCCCTATTATTCTCGAGAAATATCCTTAAACAACAACGAGACCATTGATAAGGTAAGCATAAAAAACACTACCATAGCATCTGTAAAAGCAGCTCCTGCCTTATACGATATCATGCAAACCGAAATGACCGATGCATTCAATATTGAGACCTATTATAAAGGAAGCGGAAACAACAGAAGAGCCATTATATCCATAATACCTCTCAAAACTAATATACTGCCTCATATTATCGACAAGCTTATTTCCTTCGACCTTGTTTATACTAAACAAATAAATAATGCTTCGGAAAGTGATGTTGATACCTTTGAAAAGAGAGAGATGTTGTTTAATAATACATCTGCCATGAGTGAAGGCGAATGGTATCAGTTTAGAATAAAGAAAAACGGGGTTTATAAACTCACTTACAACCAAATAAAACAAGCCGGAATAAATATTGATGATATTAGCTCTGCAAATATTAAAATGTTTGGTTTTGGTGCCATGTTACCTCAGGCTAATTATGAAGAAAGAGATGCCGACATCCCTGAAATAGCTATAAAAATGGCAGATGGTGGTGATGGCTCTTTTGACGAAGGAGATTATTTGTTGTTTTATGCTCAAGGCCCCGACAACTGGGAATACCAGGACGCCGCCAAGCTCTTTCGACATCGTATAAATATTTACAGCCGCCAGGCGTATTATTATTTGGTCCTCAGCGATGGAAACGGCAAACGTATTGAAGAAACAAACAGCCTTAATAATGCCAATTTTACCGTAAAGAGTTTTGCTGATTACGCCTTTATTGAAGATGAAAAATACAACCTGATAAATTCCGGACGACGATGGTTTGGAGATAAATATGAGTTTACTATCGAATACGACTATAGTTTTGATTTCAAGAACATCACCCAAAACTCAAATGTTAACTTTAAGGCTGTTTTTGCAGCCCGTTCCGAGAGGAATAGCTTCTTTAAATTATCGATGTTTAATGAAACAAAAAAAGTAAACATTCCACAAATCGGTTCCGGACAACACCCTGATTATGCCGAAGACGGAAGTGGCCAATGGGTATTTAAAAATACCAGTACTTCCAGTACTATTCCTATTAAAATAAACTATAGTCAGCCTCTATCTGCAAGTGTAGGTTGGCTTGATTACTTAGAAATAAATGTAGAAAGAGATTTAATATTCTCTGGCTCACAAATGGAGTTTAGAGCCCCTAAATCGGTGAACCCGGGTAGGATCTCAAAATTCGAACTCCAAAACCCCAATAATAAATCATTGGAGATATGGGAAACCAGCGATATCAATAATCCTAAACTGATAAACTTCACAAGTCAGGGAAACACCTTGGAATTCACCTTACTTACCGAAGATTTACGTGAGTTTATTAGCTTTGATAAGTCAAGTGCTTTAAGCCCCGAATTTGTAAAAAGCATTGATAACCAGAACTTACACGCCGAATTAAACCACGAGTATATCATCATCACTCATCCTAGTTTTCTGGAACAAGCCGAAGAGCTGGCTCAATTCCACCGTGACGATAGTGGCCTGGATGTTTTTGTAACCACCCTAGATCCTATTTATCACGAATACAGCAGCGGGAAACAGGATATCAGTGCCATTCGCGATTTTTTAAGAAGCGTATATTTAAACTCCGATGACGATAAGAAGCTTAAATATGTTTTATTCTTTGGTGATGCCAGCATGGATTATCTGCAACGAACAGACAACAACACAAATATGGTTCCCACCTGGGAATCCTATGAAAGTCTGGCTTCGATAAAATCTATCGCTTCCGATGATTTCTTTGCCTTTTTTGATGAAGAAGAAGGGGGCGGTAATTTATTTCATGACGAAGTGGATATCGGGACCGGACGTTTCCCTGTAACCACAGTTACCCAGGCACAACAAATGGTAGACAAAGTAAAACACTATAAAAGTAATGAGTCTGAAGTGATGTCCGACTGGAGAAATATTATCTGCTTTGTAGCTGATGACGAAGATGGCAACACCCACTTAGATCAGGCCAACGATTTGAGTATACTCGTGAGTGAGATATACCCAACCGCTAATTTAGATAAAATATTTGTGGACGCCTATCAACAGGAATCCACCTCGGCAGGTCAAAGATATCCAAAAGTAAACGATGCGATAAACGAAAGAGTAGATAAAGGGGCTCTGATCATCAGCTATACCGGGCATGGTGGCGAAGTGGGCTGGGGTCAGGAAAGATTCCTGGATGTGCCTGATATTACCTCCTGGACAAACTACGATAAACTACCTGTATTTTTAACTGCTACTTGTGAATTCTCGCGTTACGACGATCCTAAAAGAGTATCGGCAGGAGAACTTATTTTCTTAAATGCTAAAGGTGGTGGCATTTCACTATTTACTACATCGAGGGCCACATATTCGGGAAATAACTTTATCGTTAGTAAGAATTTCTATAACATCAGCCTTACCAAAAGAGATGGTAAATATCTGAGGATGGGAGAAATCATGAAACATACCAAAGTGGCTAGTGGCACAGACGGTAATATCCTTAAGTTCATCCTTCTTGGCGACCCTGCCTTAAGACTTAATATGCCCAAATACCAGCTGAACCTCACCTCTGTTGAGAACACTATTTCGGGCGAAACTACCGACACCATTAAAGCACTATCATCAGTAACCATCAAAGGTAATATTACCGATGAAAACGATCAGATATTATCCGATTTTAATGGTTTGGTATATCCTTCGGTATATGATAAACCATCAGAAATCACCACTTTAGCTAACGATGGTGGCAGCAATACTTATACTTTTGAATTACAAAAAAATATCCTGTATAAAGGAAAAGCCGAAGTGATTAATGGCGAGTTTGAATTCTCCTTTATTGTGCCCAAAGACATTTCGTATAACTATGGCTATGGTAAAGTGAGTCTTTACGCCGAGAATGCCGATGTAGATGCCTCAGGATTTGATAATGAAATCACCATTGGTGGTTACGATAATAATACCATTATTGACAACCACGGCCCCGAAATACAGCTTTATATCAATGACAACAACTTTGTTGAAGGCGGCATCACCAATGAGAACCCTATCCTATTGGCTTATCTATCCGATGATAACGGGATTAACACCACAGGAAATGGTATTGGACACGACATTACCGCCATCTTAGATTCCGATGAGTCGAATATTAAAATACTAAACGATTACTATATTTCAGACGTAAACAGCTACAAAACAGGTAGCCTGTCTTTCCCTTTCTTTAAGGTTCCCGATGGTGAACATTTTATAGAACTGAAGGTGTGGGATATTCAAAACAACTCCAGCAAGGCTAAAATATATTTTACTGTGGCATCTTCCACCCAAATGGCCTTAGAGAACTTATTTAACTACCCCAATCCTGTTACCGACCATACTACTTTTTCGTTTGAACATAACCAATCGAACCAAAATATTGATATTATCATTGATATTTATAATATTAACGGTAGTTTTGTCACCCAACTCCGGGAGAGTTATTACTCTGATGGCTATCGTAGTAATGAAATAAGATGGGATGCTACCGATTCTAATGGAAACATCATTGGAAAAGGGATTTATATTTACAAAGTGTATATCACTTCCGAATCGGGTCAGGAATCTCATAAAACGTCAAAATTAGTCGTGATTAAATAATACAACAATGAATAAAACATACACTTACATATATTTCTTTATTCTATTATCACTTTTTTTGGGAGTCAATAAACTCAGCCATTCCCAGTCTATTTTAGAAAGTGGACAATGGTATAAAGTTCAGGTTTCCGAAACAGGGCTTTATAAACTTACTTACGAAGATTTTGAGAATATGGGATTCGATGTCAGCAACCTGGATCCACAACACATTAGAGTATTCGGAAATATTGAAGGGGTTTTACCGGAAGCCAATAAAAAAATGGTCCCCGATGCTTTAATCGAGAACTCCATTTTTGTATCCGGGGCCCAGGATGGCAGCTTCGATTCGGAAGATTATGTGGTTTTTTATGGGAAAAGTGCTCACGATTGGCACTATGACTCTCAGGCAAAAGCTTTTAAATACCACATCCATCCTTACCACGATTTCAACTATTACTATATAGGTATCAATGGCGAAACAGGGAAACGAATTGAACAAAAAAACAGTCTAACCGACAGCCCTGATTACACCATCAGCAGTTTTTTGGACCATCAAAAACACGAAGTCAACCTAATAAACTTTATTAAATCGGGTAGAGAGTGGTTTGGTGAATTTTTTGATGATTATAACAACTCTCTTGACCTGACCTTTGTATTCCCTAATATTATAACAACTAAAAAAGTTAAATACGAATTGCATATTGCAGCCCGAACCCGTTCTCATTCCACTATTAAAACTTCGCTGAATGGTGGTAATGGCAATAACTTTTTTGTTCCCCGACTGGGAGCCAGCAATCATGAATATGCCGCCGAAGGCTTTGATAGTGATTCTTTACAGACCAATAGTGACACCTTAAATTTTAATCTGGAATACTCCAAACCAAATGCGAATTCAAATGTATGGCTCAACTATTTTGTTGTAAACGCCTACCGCGAATTACGTATGAGCCAACATCAATTACCATTTAACTCATTATGGTTACGAAATAACAGAATAGCAAAATACGAACTCAGCGATGCTACCGAAAGCATTAAGATTTGGGATATTACAGATCCCTATAATATTTCTCAGATTAATGGTGGTACTTTAGCCAATGGCACTTTGGAATTCTCCATCACCACATCTCTCAACAACTTTTTTATTGCCTTTGATTCCGAAGAATTCTACACTCCTACGCTCATTAGCGAAGTGGAAAACCAAAATCTTAAAGAGTTAACCGGCTTCGATATGGTGATTGTCACTATTGATGACTTTATCGAAGAAGCGCAACGCATAGCTGATTTCCATCACGAAAAAGACCAGCTAAACGTATTAATCACTACTACCGATAAAATATACAATGAGTTTTCTTCGGGGAAAACGGATCCTACTGCTATCAGGAACTTTTTACGTTACCATTATAATCATGCCGAAGACAACGATAAAAGACCCGAATACCTACTGCTTTTTGGTGATGCCTCCTACGATTTTAAAGATGTGTTAGATGAAAACACAAACTTAGTCCCGGTATACCAATCCAAAGGAAGTGTTAATACAACAAAAACCTATGATACCGATGATTACTTTGGGATCATGGGACAAATGGATGGAGATTCCTCTTTTGGTGAAATACAAATTGCCATTGGTCGTTTTCCTGTCCACACCATCGAACAAGCCAAGATCATGGTGGATAAAACCTTACATTATGCCAGTAACTTCAGTAATCAGATGAAGAACTGGCGTAATAAAGTCAGTTTTATTGCCGATGATGAAGACAATAACTTACACCTTGACAACAGCGATAAACTGGCTGATACTTTTTTAATTGAACACCCTGAATTTAATATCGAGAAAATATATCTCGACAATTATGTAAGATTATCAACGCCCAGTGGATATAGATACCCCGATGTTACCAATGCCATCAATAATAGTATAAACGATGGACTGTTGTTTTTCAATTACACCGGTCATGGTGGTCACTTGGCCCTTACCGACGAAAGGGTGATGCAAATACCGGATATTCAGAGCTGGACCAATATCGATCATTTAACGGTATTTATTATTGCCAGTTGTGAGTTTGGCCCTTTCGACAACCCACACCATATATCGGCAGGGGAACATGTGGTATTAAACCCCAGAGGTGGTGGCGTGGCATTATTCACAACCACGCGTTTGGCCTATGCTTCGTATAATTTTAAGCTCAATAAAAAATTCCACGAAATCGCCTTCTCAAGAAAAGAAAATGGTTCCCATTATAATTTAGGAGAGATCATTAAATATGCTAAAAACGAAAGTGGTAATAAAAAACGGAACTTAAACTTTTGTTTGCTCGGTGACCCTGCTATAAAAATGGCCTATCCCGAATATCATGTAGAGACAACACATATTAACGACCATCCTGTTTCAAGTGGAATTAAAGACACAATAAAAGCACGTCAAACGGTGACGGTAAAAGCTCAGGTAACCGATCTAGAGCATCATATTGTACCCAATTTTAGTGGTAAAATTCAAGTATGTGTTTATGGGCAACCTTCTATTTACACCACTTTGGCTAATTCGTCACACAGTCATAAAACAGACGTTTCGGTGATTGACATGCTGATTTATAAGGGCAAGGTAAAAGCAAAGAATGGTAAATTCGAGTTCTCGTTTGTAGTCCCCGACGGTATCAACTCGGAATACGACAAAGGTAAAATCAGCTATTATGCCACACAAGTAGAACAAAAGGACAATCAGGAATTTGATGCCAATGGCGGCTTTATCGATTTCATTATCGGTGGTGTTGACGAAAGCATCGATGAAGACATCACAGGGCCGGAGATTAATGCTTTTATGGAAGACAGATCTTTTATAAACGGCGATTTTGTATCATCAAATCCTGTTATGCTTATCGATTTATTTGACGAAAGTGGCATCAACAATGTAGAACTAGGCTTTGGCAGAGATATCGTTGCCAAATTAGACTCGGAACAAGACCTGGTGCTTAACGATTATTACGTCAATGATTTAGATGACTTTAGAAAAGGAAGTATTGAGTTTAAATATAATGATCTGGACTTTGGCGAACATGAATTAACCATAAAAGCATGGGATATGTTCAATAACTCCAGCGAAAAGACCTTAAGTTTTGTAGTTATCGCAAACAACGACATCACTATCGATCATCTTCAAAACAAACCAAATCCGTTTAAAGACTTTACAAACATTACATTTAATCACAACCAGCTCGATGAAAAAGAATTGTTTGTAACTATTAAGATTTACAATATACGAGGACAAGAGGTTTATGAGCTTAACGAAACCGTTGCTGTGATAGGAAATGGTATTGAACCCATTGTGTTAAACAGCGATACCATGAACTTAAACAATAGTGGTTTATACTCTTATATTATCCAGGTAAAAAACAAAGAAGGTAAAATAGTGCAACAAAAACAAAAAATAATCGTTATAAAATAATTGAATAAATATTTCGTTACATTTGCAGACTTTAAGAAGAAAACAATTTTTTGAACATATAATTAATAAAATGAAAAAACTAATTAGCGTATTAATAATCACAATGTTGGTTCTCACAACTAACCAGAGATCTTTTGCTCAAGAAACCGAAAGAGACTGGAGTACTATCACAACTGCTGTTCCATTTTTAATGATTGGTCCTGATGCCAGAGCCGGTGGTATGGGTGATGTTGGAGGTGCTACTGCCCCCGATGGAAATAGTATTTACTGGAATGCTTCGAAACTAGCTTTTGTAGAGAAAAGCATTGGCTTCGATGTATCTTACGTTCCCTGGCTTTCGGGTTTAGTTGATGATATTGGATTGGGTTATGTGTCGGGATACGGAAAGATTGGTGACAAACAAACTGTGGCTGCCTCTTTACGCTATTTTTCTCTTGGTAACATTACTTTTACCGACGAGGAAGGTATACCACAAGGGAATTATAAACCTAACGAATTTGCTATCGACCTGGCCTATTCACGTAAGTTGAGTGAGAAATTCTCTGCTGCCGTAGTAGGTAAGTTTATATATTCTAACCTTACTTTAGGACAAAATGTAGGTGGTGTAGAATCCAGAGCCGGTACTTCCGTAGCTGCTGATGTGTCAATGTATTACAAAAACCCTATTCATTTTTCTCGTGGCAGAAAAGGTGAATGGAGCATTGGTGTGAGCATTAATAATATTGGTAATAAAATATCGTATACCAGCTCTACCGAAAAGGATTTCATCCCTACTAATTTAAGAGTTGGTGGTAATCTTTCAATGGATATTGATGACTATAGTCATATCTCTGTTAGCTTCGACGTTAGTAAACTCTTAGTTCCAACACCTCCAGTAGTGTATAAAGAAACCGATGACATCCCTGAAGGTTCAGAGGTTGGCGATCCTATTCCTCCTTATAAAGACAATGATGTATCGGTAATGAAAGGGATGATTCAATCTTTCTACGATGCTCCTTTCAAAGAAGAGCTACAAGAGATTATTTATTCTGCCGGTGTTGAGTATTGGTATGATAAACAATTTGCGCTTCGTGGTGGTTATTTCCATGAGCATCCACAAAAAGGTAACCGACAGTATTTTACTTTAGGTGCCGGTTTAAGATATAATGTATTTGGATTAGATTTCTCATACTTAATTGCTACTAACCCACAGAATCCTTTAAAGAATACTTTAAGATTTACTCTTAGTTACGAGATTGAATAATTAAAGAAAAAAGACAAAAGAGAAGCGATAGCATTAAATGTTATCGCTTTTTTTTATCTTCGTGGCATGAGGATAGGAATAGGTTACGATGTTCACCGCTTAGTTGAAAACAGAAAGCTCATTTTGGGAGGCATTGAAATTCCCCACCATCGAGGCTGTTTAGGGCACTCCGATGCCGATGTGCTGATACATGCTATCTGCGATGCCCTACTTGGGGCTTTAGCTCTGGGAGATATAGGACAACACTTCCCTGATACCTCACCCGAGTTTAAAGATATCGACAGCAGAATACTATTAAAAAGAGTTCACACCCTAATAAAAACCAAAGGCTATTTTATTTCTAATATCGACTCTACCATCGTATTACAAACCCCCAGGATTGCCAACTTTATTCCCTTAAT
>Ga0256827_10000338_pt1 | contig 28429 bp, 25 predicted proteins | sample CV84metaG_FD_185977 | JGI IMG/M metagenome (GOLD analysis project Ga0256827, IMG submission 185977) | Hydrothermal vent microbial communities from East Pacific Rise, Pacific Ocean - CV84 | ecosystem: Environmental > Aquatic > Marine > Hydrothermal vents | place: Pacific Ocean: East Pacific Rise...
TAACGATTGAAGATTAACGATTGAAGATTAACGATTGAAGATTAACGATTGAAGATTAACGATTGAAGATTAACGATTGAAGATTGAAGATTGAAGATTAACGATTGAAGATTAACGATTGAAGATTGAAGATTGAAGATTAACGATTGAAGATTAACGATTGAAGATTAACGATTGAAGATTGAAGATTGAAGATTGAAGATTGAAGATTGAAGATTGAAGATTGAAGATTGAAGATTGAAGATTAACGATTGAAGATTAACGATTGAAGATTAACGATTGAAGATTGAAGATTGAAGATTAACGATTGAAGATTAACGATTGAAGATTAACGATTGAAGATTAACGATTGAAGAATTAAAATTAAATAGAATAATTTACAACGTCAGACTGAGTGATTTTAAGAAAAATAGTATCGAAGACTGACACAAACAAATAAGCAGATAAACAGATAAACAAAATATAATGGCAAAAGATGCAAAAACAGAAAAGTTGAAAGCGCTTCAACTTACACTTGATAAAATTGATAAAAACTACGGAAAAGGAAGCATAATGCGCCTTGGAGATAATGCTGTAGAAGAAGTTGAAGTAATTCCTACAGGAAGCTTAGGATTAGATTTAGCTTTGGGAATAGGTGGTTTTCCTCGAGGTAGGGTTATTGAAATATATGGCCCAGAGTCTTCAGGAAAAACAACTTTAGCAATTCATGCAATAGCTGAAGCTCAAAAACAAGGTGGAATTGCAGCTTTTATTGATGCTGAGCATGCATTTGATAGATTTTATGCTGCTAATTTAGGTGTAGATATTGAAAATCTATTAGTATCTCAACCTGATTACGGTGAGCAAGCTCTAGAGATTACGGATAGCTTAATTCGCTCTGGAGCAATTGATATTATTGTAATTGACTCAGTAGCTGCACTTACTCCAAAGAGTGAAATAGAAGGCGAAATGGGAGATTCTAAAATGGGGCTTCACGCTAGATTGATGTCGCAGGCACTTCGTAAACTTACAGGAACTATTAGCAAAACAGGCACTACTTGTATTTTCATTAATCAATTACGTGAAAAGATTGGTGTTATGTTTGGCAACCCTGAAACAACGACTGGTGGTAATGCACTAAAATTCTACGCTTCAGTTAGAATTGATATTAGACGTTCTTCGCAAATAAAAACTACCGACAAGGTGATTGGTAATCATGTGAAAATTAAAGTTGTTAAAAATAAAGTAGCACCTCCTTTCCAAGTTGCAGAACTAGATATCATTTATGGTGAAGGATTCTCAAAAGTAGGAGAACTAGTTGACCTAGGAGTTGAATACAGTATCGTTAAGAAAAGCGGATCTTGGTTCTCTTATGGCGACACTAAACTTGGACAAGGTAGAGAAGCTGTTAAACAATTACTAAAAGACAATCCTGAACTTGCTGACGAAATAGAAGCAAAAATTAAGGATGCTGTTAATAAAGCATAATTTCAATTAATAAGCAGAGGATAAATTATTCCTCTGCTTATTTTTTAAATAGTAAATAATGAAAAGATTAAGTTTTATTCCATTTAGTTTCTTATTACTAATGTTAGTTTTTACTCTATCATCATGTAATAATAACGCTAAAGTTACTACTAAACCCCAAAATCTCGAAGAGCTTACCAAAGCAATCGATAATAATCCAAATGACTTAACTTTATTATCAAAAAGAGCCAATCTTTATTTCTTGAATTCAAAATTTGATTTAGCCATTGCTGATTTACAACAAGCAGTAAATATTGCCCCAGATAGCATCACTTATTATATGCGCCTAGCAGATAATTTTATGAAATTGGGCAAAGTTAAAAATGCTATGGGAGTATTGAAAAAAGTTAATAATATTGACAAAGACTATACTGATGCTTGGTTAAAACTTGGTGAAATACATTTGATGTTTCGCAAATATCAAGATGTATTTAATTATGCAAATAAAGCATTAGAAGCTGATCCATATAGTGATATGGCTTACTTTCTTAAAGCATATACTTATAAAGAAATGAAGGATACCAATATGGCTATTCTCAACTTTCAAGAATGCTTAAAAAATAATCCCCAAAACTATAATGCGAATATTGAACTTGGCATACTATTCATGTCATTAAAAAATCCTCTTTCTATTACATATTTTAAAAATGCAATAGCAATAGATTCCTCTACAGTTGATGCGTATTATGACTTAGGTCTATATTACCAAAACAATGATATGCTTAATGAAGCTATAAATACCTATAAGCAGATTGAAAAGGTTGATCCTTCATTTGCAAGTAGTTATTATAATATTGGATATATTTATTTGGAGCTACTAAATATCTCAGATCAAGCAATCCCTTACTTTACAAAAGCAATAAATGCTGATCCTAATTACTATAAAGCTGTTTATAATAGAGGTCTTGCCTATGAGAAACTAGGTGATGTTATTAATGCTAAGAAGGATTATAGAGAAGCCCTTCGAATTATGCCTAATTATGTAAAAGCCATTGAAAGCATTAACAGAATTGAAAAATAAATATCTACTAACCCACAAATAATTGTTTAATATGAAAAACATTAAATTACTTTTTACAGGCTTGATAATATTCATGTTTTCCTGTAATACAACACCTGTAAAATATTCTGAGAAGAATACAGATAATAAATCCGTTACTAACAATCAGGAAGAAGAGTTTATTAATCCTGGCATTATGACACCTGAGGTTCTATGGAAGTTAGGACGACTATCAGATGTTCAAATTTCACCTGATGGAAATAATATGATTTTTGGAATTACCTATTATAGTGTAAAAGAGAATAAAGGAAATCGTGATTTATACATCATGTCAACCAAAGGCGGAGAACCAACTCAACTAACTAAAAGCTGTGGTGGAGAATATAATGCTGTATGGAGACCTGATGGAGAGAAAATTGCATATTTAGCCTCTGCTGATGGAAGTATGCAAATGTGGGAAATGAATATTGACGGTAGTTCTAAAACCCAAATATCTAAAATAGAAGGTGGAATTACAGCTTTCAAATATAGTCCAAATGGTAAAAGGATAATGTTTACTAAAGATGTAAAGATTGACAATACTATTCATGATATCTACCCTGACTTACCAAAAGCAAATGCAAAAATTTATGATGAATTAATGTATCGTCATTGGGACCATTGGAGAGATGATAACTATAGTCATGTATTTGTAGCAGATTACGATAATGGAAAACTTACAAATGCTAAAGACCTTATGGAAGGCGAAAGATATAATGCTCCTCGCGAGCCTTTCAATGGTACAGAAGATATTAATTGGAGTCCTGATGGAAACAAGCTTCTTGTTTCTTACAAAAGACAAACTGGAAAAGAGTATGCCCTAAGTACAAATTCAGAAGTATATATTTACAATCTTGAAACCAAAACTGATTTGCCAATTACAGCTATTGGATTTGATGGTTATGATGATGGTGCAGTTTGGTCTCCTGATGGAAAAACAATAGTATGGCATAGCATGGCTACGCCAGGTTTTGAGTCTGACAAAAATAGAATAATGGTGTATAATTGGGATACTCACAAAATAATAGATTATAGCAAAGGTTTCGATCAAAGCTCAAGTAGTTTTGTTTATAGTGCTGATTCTAAAACTATATACTTCATCTCTGGAATTGAAGCTACCTACCAAATCTATTCTCTAAACCTTGAAACAAAAGAGATTAAACAAATAACTCATGGTGATCACAATTATCAATCAGTTGCACTAGCTGGTGATAAATTAATTGGCACAAAGATGAGCATGGTATATCCTACTGAAGTTTACTCTATTGACATGAATGGAAATGAAACTCAACTAACTTTCACTAATAAAGATATTCTTAATAAAGTTACACCTGCTAATTTTGAGAAACGATGGGTAGAAACTACTGATGGTAAGAAAGAACTAGTTTGGGTAATATTCCCTCCTAATTTTGATAAAACCAAAAAATATCCAACATTACTTTACTGCCAAGGAGGACCTCAATCAGCTGTTAGCCAATTCTTCAGTTATAGATGGAATTTCCAAATAATGGCATCTAATGGTTATATTGTAGTAGCTCCAAACAGAAGAGGTTTACCAACATTTGGACAAGAATGGAACGATCAAATAAGTGGAGATTATGGCGGACAAAATATGGATGATTATTTATCTGCAATTGATGAAGTAGCTAAAGAAGACTATGTTGATAATGATAGACTTGGGGCAATTGGTGCTAGCTATGGTGGATATAGTATCTATTGGCTAGCAGGACACCATGAAGGTAGATTCAAAGCTTTTATTTCTCATTGTGGAATTTATGATTTACCAGCTATGTACACTGCTACTGAAGAAACTTTCTTCGTGCATCACGACTTAGGTGGAGCTCCTTGGGATAAACCAATGCCAAAAAGCTATAAAGAATTTAATCCTGCTGATTTTGTCGGTAATTGGGATACCCCTATTCTTGTAATTACAGGAGGGCATGATTTTAGAATTCCTTATACTCAATCTATGCAAGCATTTAACGCAGCACAACTGCATGATGTTCCTAGTAGATTCTTATTCTTCCCTGAAGAATCACATTTTGTAGTTCAACCACAAAACTCTATTCTATGGCAAAGAGAATTTAAAGGATTCCTTGATAAATACTTAAAATAGTCGAATAAAATATAGGGTATTATAATGTCTGTTATTGGCTTATGATACCCTTTTTTTCTTACTCCAATGAAAATTGTTATTACCATATTCTTTCTTGCAATTGCTTTCTTTGCCATTTATAAAATAAAAATGTATAGGACAAAAGGCATAAATAAACACTGGTTTGCCGCTGTTTTTGCAATTAAAGTTATTCTTGCATCAGTAATGTTTTTCATGTATTCTAGCACACCTGAAATAAAAAAGGATGCAGATATTTTTAGGTTTTATAATGATGCACAAGTAATTTATAAGTCTATTAAAACAGAACCTACCATATTCTTTAAATTAATATTTAATAACACTGAAGATTCTAAACTAAAACCTTACTATAAGAAAATGAATAATTGGGATTACAGCTATGGATCTCAAATATTTTCTAACAATAGATTTCTAATTAGATATTTTGCTATATTTAGTATTATCACCTTTGGATCATATGGAGCAATGGTTGTTATTACCATATTTCTCTCTTTTACTGGATTATTTTGGATATTTAAGTTCTTTAACTCAAAAATAAAAAACAATAAAATACTAATTTTCATATTAGTTTTCCTAACTCCATCTATAGCATTTTGGTCATCAGGAATTCTAAAAGAAAGCTTATTAATATTTCTTATTGGCCTAGTACTAAACTGTGGAAATTACGCTTTAAAAGGCAAGAGTCCATTAATAAGATCTGTTATTGTTTTGTTAGCATTAGTAGCTATATTTCAAATAAAAGCTATTATTCTATTATTATTAATCCCTTCAATTATTGCTTATTTGTGGGCACATTACATACCAAGTCAAAGAATAATTATTCCCTATTTTATAGTCTTTTTTAGTTTTTTTAGTATTGCATCAGAATCAAATAGCTTTATGAATAAAGGATTATTTGAGATACTACAAGACAAACAAAGTGGATTTATTGAGGTTGCACAACAATATGATGCCAAAAGTATTATATCTCCAATATCATTTGATGCTAACTCAATATCTGTTGCTGCTAATTCGCCAATAGCAGTTATCAATGTACTATTTAGACCAGCATTATGGGAGGCTAATAATATTCAATCATTTGCATCAGCAATAGAAAACCTTGCAATTTTTGTTTCCTTGCTATTAGTAATCGCTTTTCCAAGAAAAGAGATTGATAATAAAAATATATTTATGCTTTCTATTAGCTTCGCTTTTTCCTACATAATAATAATAGGTCTGGGTACTCCAATTCTTGGTGCAATTTCTAGATATAGAATCATCCCTTTATTATTTGTGGAAATGAGCATACTACAACTAATAGATACTACTAGAATCAAGAGTTTTTTTCCATTCAAATAGTATTTCTAAACTATATTTTTCAAAATATTCATCTTTATTTTTCAAAATTACTACTAATAAGCAACTAATTATTAAACGACATATCTATATTTTTAGATATGTTGTCTAGTATTGGAATGTTCATTGAAATTAGCAGCTGCAATTAGTTTATAATTATTAACACTATTTGAATTTATAGAAAGCTATTAGGTTCTATATATTTTTAATAATATTGCTTTTAGCAAGTTAGTCAACTATTATTATGCATATTCATCAATATTTAATTGTGAGTAAGTAATAAAAAAACTAGTTCTCTAACTAACTTTTAGATTTTTTATTTTTCTAAATTTGCTTCAAATAATATGCCCTAAACATATGCAGATACTTACTAACTCAACTAAGAGCGATAATACTTTTGTTTCTGACAATGATCTATTACAATATGCTGAAAGAGTTGTAAATAGATTTATTGCAAATAAGCATATTCCTAGACGAGAAAAAGAGGATGTACAGATGGCCATTGTTGAGAAATTCTTAATTAAGAGAACAAGAATTTTTAACAGTTTTCAAGGCAAATCTAAGATTTCAACTTACTGTATAGCCGTACTTAACAGAATGTGTCTTGAGATTATTAGAAAAGAAATAAAACACTGGAATCTCAGTGAAGATAAATATAAAGAAATCAGAGAAGATAAGGGCTTAGACTCAATTGATAATTTAATAATAATAGATGAAATTAGATTTCTTAAAAATATTATTGAATTATTTTATGATGAGAAAGATAAAATTGTATTATTTTTAGCTTATTATTATCAACTTAACATTAATAAAACAATAATTTCTGAGTATGATAACAATTACATCAATCACAATCTCTTAAAATTGTTTGAATACCCTAAGAATATTACTAAAGGACTGATTTTTGAAAACCTTACTAAAGCTGCTAATATAGTTGAGAATAGAAATAATAAGAATGATGCCACTCGTATTTGGCTAAATAAAATTATTAATTCTATCATCATCAAACTAAACTCACCCTTCCAAAGAGCTAACTATAATAAGGAGAGTTTAGAGGTATTATTTGAATATTATTATAATGATATTAAACACTATAATAAACCATAATTTTTTAACAAAAGTCATTATACGATGGATAAAGACAAGAATCATTTAAGTGAAGAACAAATTGCAATATATGCAGAAGCTCTTGCAACTGATACTTCTGTGAATTTACCTGATGACATTAAAAAGCATGTAAAAAATTGTGAAGAATGCACTAGTGAAATACATATTGTATCAGAGGTATTAAGAGAAAAATATAAAAATAGTATTGCTGAAGGGCTAAATAACGTTAAAAAATCAACTAGCAATAGTATGAGATATTGGCTAGCAGCTGCATCAATTATTATTATTGCTGCACTTGGATATTTATTTACAAGAACTTCCAATACTACTGATAATAACTTAATAGCAATAGACTCAACCCTATTTGAAACTGAAAACATTGCTTACACCTATGATGAAGTTGACAATTCCACAATTGACACAATTACAACTATTACCGACAATAGCAAAGAAAAAAAAGTAATTACCCCTAAGAAAAAGGAAATTGCAATTGCTTTCTTAGCTAATAAAGAACTAGATAAGCTTGTATCAAGATTTGAGAATGCAAATATGCGTAGTAAAGATATTAGTATTATCACTCCTTCTTATATTAAGTTAAATAAAAATGATAGTATAAATCTACAATGGAATAATACAAATAACCAATATCTAACAATTGAAATATTTGATAATAAAGGGACTAAAATAACTTCAAAAACAAGTTCTAAAAATATTGTTACAATTAATGAAATCTCAAAAAACGGTTTGTATTATTGGAAGCTCATTAATGAAGATTATGACCTTTTATTCTGTGGCAAAATAAATTACCATAATTAAATACAACTCTTATTTCCTCATAACTGTAAGAAACCATTTGTATTCTGGAATAAATGAATGTTGATTATTACTTTTTTCAATTTCTATTCTATTTTAAAAAGGTATTACCTTTGTTTCCTCCAAGAACTTAAATATAAAGAATACTATGAAACGAAGAGAAGCATTTAAAAAGATTGGCATATTAGCATTAATGAGTAGTGGTGGATTAGCTCTTTTGTCATCATGTACAAATAAAGATACTGAGGCCACAAAAGCTGTAGAAACAATAGATGTAATGGAAGCTATGTCTACTCCAAAAGTAAAAAGTGATAGAGAAAAGTTAATTATTAATCGCAAATATAATAAATTCAAAGATTCAAATAATCCTTCTAAGGCAGAATTAAAACATACTCCTGACATTATTATTGGCAATAATAATGAACAAGGCTTCACTTTAGTTTCAATTATTATTGGGCAAAAAGGAATTATTCATCCATCTACTAAAGAGCATTGGATAGATTATATTAGTTTATACTTAAACAATAAATTATACTCTAAAACTGAGTTTATTAATGGTGGAATTCAAGGCTTTGCTAATTTCTATATAGAACTCAATAAAGGAGATACTTTAAGAGCAGAGGCAGGATGTAATTTACATGGTATTTATGATTATATAATAGAGATTTAGTAAAAATATATTTCCTTAACAATAAAAAAGGGTGCGAATGCACCCTTTTTTATTGTTATAATATTTTGAATTAGAACTTCAATTTAGTACGCATTTCTTCAGCGCGCTCACGATATCTGTTCAATTGTTCTTTTTCTGGATCTATGCCTTTTGGACGACTTTTAGTGCTTTTATTATACTCATCATTTCTAAATAGAATAAATTGACAAATACGCTTATAAGCTTCTCGTTGATCAAATGCTGGAAATTGAGATAACTCATTTGTTACCTTATCAGTAAAATCATCCTTACTTCCTTCCCATATTTTCAATACTTCTTTTCTTTCTTTTCTAGACATATTAAAGTCATGATCAAATACTTTATCAACATACTTTCTTTCTGCCTTGTCTACTTCCCCATCTACACCTGCTATAGCTATCATACCTGCGTAAATAATCTGCTTAAAATTAAAATCTGCCATTTTGTATAGTTTTAGTTACTTTTTTGTTATTACCAAACGCTAAATTAGATATTTTTTTGTTTCTAAAAAATTATTTTTTTACAAATTATTACTTAATTGTAAAAATAAGCTTAGTTTATAACAAAGTATTTATATATTTACTCATAATAATATTTAATTATTCTCTTTACAAACCCATTTATATAATTTATTATATTATTGATTTTAAACATATTAATATATATAGAACTATATATTATTAGATTTTTTTAACATTTCCATCTAAAATTAATCTTTAAATTTGTCGTTATAATAATCGTATAAAATTAATAATAATAATTCCAATAACACTACAACAAGAAATAATAATCAAAATGAAGGAATACATTAAAATACTCGCAATAGGATTAATTAGTGGCATTATTGTATTAGGGGGTCAGCAAATACTAACTCGCGATAATGATATACCAACAAATATCACTGACTCAAGAACCGAGATAAAACCATCTAATATTCAACAAGTTTCTATAAATAATAATTCATCAATTGAATTGCCCAACTTTAAAATGGCTGCTAATAAAACTCTACATTCAGTAGTTTATATACTAACTGAGTTTAGTCAAAAGAGTAGTGTTTATGATGATTACTTCAATATCAACGATTTTTTTGGAAGAAGAAGCAATTCTGTTCTAAAAGCCTCTGGTTCTGGAGTTATTATATCATCTGACGGCTATATTGTTACAAACAATCATGTGGTACAAGAAGCTGATAAAATAAGTATTACTCTTAACGATAAGCGCACCTATGAAGCAAGAATTATTGGTACAGACCCAACTACAGATCTTGCTCTTTTAAAAATAGATGAAAAGGAATTAAGCTATGTTAATTTTGGCAATTCTGACAAAGTACAAGTTGGGGATTGGGTATTAGCAGTGGGAAATCCATTTAACCTAACTTCAACAGTTACAGCTGGAATTATTAGTGCAAAAGCTAGGAATATTAATATACTAGGAGCAAATACAGCTATTGAATCTTTTTTACAAACTGATGCTGTTGTAAATCCAGGGAACTCTGGCGGAGCTCTAGTAGATATTAATGGAGACCTTGTAGGAATAAACGCAGCTATTGCATCACGCACTGGTAGTTATATAGGTTATTCATTTGCTATTCCTGTTAGCATAGTGAAGAAGGTAGTAAAAGATCTAAAAGAGTATGGAACAATCCAAAGAGCATATCTAGGAATAACAATTGAAGAGATAAACTCAAAAAATGCCAAAGAACTTGGTTTGGATAGCATTAGAGGAGTATTAGTTGAAACAGTATTGGATGATGGTGCTGCCTCAGAAGCTGGCATTAAAGCTGGCGCTGTTATTCTAAGTGTTGATGGTTTCCCAGTAAATAGCCCTTCCGAATTGCTTGAGAAAATAGGATTGCATAGACCTGGATATAAAGTTAAACTAGAAGTAATTCAAAACCATAAGCAGAAATCTCATAATGCCATTCTAACAAATAAATATGGAACTACAGAATTGAGTAAAAAAACTGATAAAAATGCAGCCTTGAAGCTAGGTGCACAATTCAATGATGTACCAATGAGCCTCAAATCAAGCTTAGGAATTAATCATGGTCAAATGGTAAAAGAACTTAGCCCTGGACTATTAAAGTCAGCGGGTCTAAGAAATGATTTTATTATTATGAAGATTGGCAATACTATAATAAATTCAGAAAAAGACATTACTAGTGCATTTCAGAACGCTTCTGGAGGAATATTAATAGAAGGTATTTATCCTAATGGAATAAGAGCATATTATGGAGTAGGCTTATAAAGCATTGCGTATATGGTTGATTATCTATATTTTACAAATACACTAATTACTTAAGCGTTCTAAGATTTGGATTTTTTAATAAAATTTTATATCTTTGTAGCTTGTGTAGTGGCAAAATCAAGAAAAATTCAAACCTAGTATGAGACAACTAAAGATAACAAAATCTATAACTAATCGTCAAACTGCTTCATTAGACAAGTATCTACAAGATATTGGTAGAGAAGATTTAATAACGGCAGATGAAGAGGTTAGATTAGCACAACTTATTAAAAGTGGAGACCAAAGGGCTCTAGATAAGCTTACTAAAGCTAATCTACGTTTTGTGGTATCTGTATCAAAACAATATCAGAATCAAGGTTTAAGTTTACCTGATTTAATTAATGAAGGAAATCTTGGTCTTATAAAAGCTGCAAAAAGATTTGATGAAACTCGTGGTTTTAAGTTTATTTCTTATGCCGTTTGGTGGATTCGCCAATCAATACTACAAGCTCTTGCCGAACAATCAAGAATTGTTCGTTTACCTTTAAATCAAGTTGGATCACTTAATAGAATAAATAAAGCTAGTGCTGTACTCGAGCAACAATTAGGTAGAGTACCTACTGCCAACGAATTAGCAGAACATCTCGAATTACCTCTATATAAGGTTAAAGCTTCTATGAAAATGCATTCTAGACATGTTTCAGTTGATGCTCCACTTATTGAAGGAGAAAACTCTAGCATGTTAGATGTTATGATAAATGGTGACGAACCTGATACCGATAATGACTTAATGCATGAATCTTTAGGTCAAGAAATAGCACGTTCTCTTAGTACTTTAAGCGAAAAAGAAAGAGATGTTGTAAATTTGTATTACGGTATCGGTCAAGGTCACAGCTGGACATTAGATGAAATTGGAATTAAATTTGGACTTACTAGAGAAAGAGTACGTCAGATTAAAGAGAAAGCAATTAGAAGATTAAAACATAATTCTAGGAGTAAACTATTAAAAACATATTTAGGTAAATAATAAAATATCAATGTTATAAAAAGAGAAGTGACAAATTACTTCTCTTTTTTTTTACTATTCATTTCTACATTTAAAGCTTAATAAAACATTATTATTAATGAAGAATTTTAAATTGAAATTTATTTCAATAATATTAACTCTCATTCATATTAATATTTTTGGGTTATCCTTTCATCCTTGTATAATCAATGATACTTTACGTTACACTAATGTCCAATTACAATTTTTAAATAAGATTTCAAACTATCCCAATGATACTAGTTTCAAATTTGATATTAGTGGTTATGGTTTCAATGAGTTGCCTGATATTTCAAGATTTACTCATATAACAGAACTAATATTAATGGATAATAACATTACAAAGCTAAAAATAAAGTCTAAGAACCTTAAATTTGTAAAAAATATAGATCTCCGAAACAACAATATATCAAGAATAAAACTTGGTAGAACACCTAGCCTAAAAACTATATTTTTAGATAAGAATCCAATAAAAAAAATACCCTTTGATTTAATAAAATCCAATAATATTAATGCAATATATGCAAACAATACAAAGATTACTAAAATCCCATTTTGGTTTAAATGTCGAAAAAACATTAAGGAACTAAATTTTAAGAAAACTAATTTTAAACTCACAAAAAAAAATATACGAAGACTTCGTAATATCGAGATTCTACAAATTGCCTATGGAAAACTAGACTCATTACCAAAAGAAATAACTACATTAACAAAATTAAAAAAACTCAACCTTGCATATAATAGCTTACACTCTTTGCCTTCAAATTTTGATGAATTAAAAAAACTTGAAGTATTAATTCTTTATTCAAACAATTTTAGTGAGATTCCAAAAGTCTGTTTTAAACTCTCAAACCTAAAACATTTAGACTTTTATTATAATAAAATTGGGTTTATTCCAATGTATATTCCAAAAGATACCCAGATTGAAGAACTATATTTATCTCACAATAATATTTCAGTAGTACCATATTCTCTAACGAATATCAGACATTTGAAGAAACTTTATATACATCACAATAATCTAGAAGAATTGCCAAATTTTTTTAGTTCATTTAAAGAGCTACATACTCTAGATGTAGGCTTTAATTCTTTAAACTCAGTACCAGACTTAAGCAATAATAGAAAACTATCGGAAATAGACATTCAACATAACAATATATTAGTTTTTCCATTTCATTTATTAGAACTACCAAATATTAAATTTCTATTTATTGGTAGTAACCCATACTCCATGACACCAATTGAAAACAAAGAACTAAAAGCAAAAATAGAACTACTCATAGAAAAAGGTGTAAAAGTTATCTTCAAACATTAGTGATTTAATAAAATAACAAATAAATTAAGCCTATTATTCAAAAAAAGTATTAATTTGCACAACCTAATATAATATCTCAACTTTCTGAACATCAGTACTTATGAATAACACAAAATACATTTTTGTATCTGGAGGAGTTACTTCTTCATTGGGAAAAGGAATTATTTCTGCTTCATTAGCTAAATTATTACAAGCAAGAGGCTATAATGTTACTATCCAAAAACTGGATCCGTATATTAATGTTGATCCTGGCACATTAAATCCATACGAACATGGAGAATGCTACGTTACTGTTGATGGGGCGGAAACCGATTTAGACTTAGGACATTATGAGCGTTTTACTAATCAGCCTACAACTCAAGCAAACAATGTTACTACTGGGAGAATCTATTCAGAAGTTATTGAAAAAGAACGTAGAGGTGATTATTTGGGAGAAACTGTTCAGATAATTCCGCATATTACTGATGAAATTAAGAATAGGATAAAACTATTGGGAGAAACTGGGGACTTTGATTTTGTTATTACTGAAATTGGAGGAACAGTTGGCGATATTGAATCCCTTCCTTATGTTGAAGCTGTTAGGCAGTTAAAATGGGAGATGGGAGATAAGGCTTTAGTAATTCATCTTACTCTTGTACCATATCTTGCTGCTGCAGGAGAATTAAAAACAAAACCTACTCAACATAGCGTTAAACAACTATTACAATTAGGAGTTCAACCAGACATTCTAGTTTGTAGAACTGAGCATCATCTTAATCTTAATTTAAGAAATAAAATAGCCCAATTCTGTAATGTGGAAACTACATCTGTAATCGAGAGTATAGATACTGATACTATTTACAAAGTTCCTTTGCTTATGAAAGAGGAAGGTCTTGATAGTGAAGTTTTACGTAAACTTAATATTACAGACAATAGAAAAACAGTATTAACTCAATGGGATAAATTCTTAAACAGACTTAAAAATCCAACACATGAAGTTACTATTGGGCTTGTTGGTAAATATGTTGAACTTAAAGACTCCTATAAATCAATATTGGAATCATTTATTCATGCTGGAGCAGAGAATTTATGCAAGGTAAATATTAAAATGATTTCTTCAGAAAAAATTAATGAAGAAAATTCAGAATATTTATTGAAGAATATTGATGGTATTCTTGTTGCACCAGGCTTTGGAAATAGAGGAATTGAAGGAAAAATTACAGCAATAAAATATGCTAGAAAGAATAAAGTTCCTTTTTTAGGAATCTGTCTTGGGATGCAGTGTGCTGTTATTGAATTTGGTAGAAATGTTCTTAATTTAGAGGATGCAAATTCTTCAGAAATGAATCATCGTACACCATTTCCAGTAATTGATTTAATGGAAGAGCAGAAGCAGATTGATAATATGGGAGGGACAATGCGACTTGGAGCTTATAGTTGCAATCTTAATAAAGATAGTTTTGCTTATAATGCCTATGGAAAAGAAAATATTAAGGAACGCCATAGACATAGATATGAGTTTAATGATAAATTTAAAGATGAATATATCAAAGCTGGAATGTCGGTAACTGGAATAAATCCAGAAACTGGTCTAGTTGAGATAGTTGAAATTAAAGATCATCCTTGGTTTGTTGGAGTACAGTTCCATCCTGAATATAGTAGTACAGTTGCTAACCCGCATCCATTATTTGTTGCTTTTATTAAAGCAGCAAAAGAAATTAAATAGAAAACAAACTACATAATAATAGTATGTCAATAGAAAACAATAAATATAAATTGCAGTCAATAGCAACTGGAAATATTTACGAAGATAAAGGCTGGACTCTAGACCCTATTAATGAGGATAAACCAAGCTTAATTAGAGCAATCTATAATAAAAAACAGATTGAATTTGGTGATTTATCAGATGGGGTTTACAGATTTATTGATTGGTTGCCAATTCATAAAAAACTTAAAGGCTCTTATGCCCCAATAACCTACAAAAGTGAAGGGCTAGCTGATAAATTGGGTCTTAGTAATTTGTATATTACATTTAGTGGGTATTGGCCTGAAAAAGGTATTAAAATGAATACCTGTTCTTTTAAAGAAACTGAATCGTATTCTGTTGGAGCTAGATTAGCTGAAGATGAAAAAAGAATATTAACAGTTGCTTCAGCAGGTAATACTGCCAGAGCTTTTGCTCAAGTTTGTTCTGATAATAATATCCCATTATTACTTTGTGTTCCAGAAGATAACCTCAGTGCTTTATGGTTTGATAAACCTTTAAATGAGAATGTTAAACTTGTTGTTTCTGAAAGAGGAGGCGATTATTTTGATGCTATTAATTTAAGCAATATTGCATGCGAACTAGATGAATTCCTTGCCGAAGGAGGAGCTAAGAATGTTGCCCGCCGTGATGGAATGGCAACTACTGTTCTTTCAGCAGTTGATTTTATTGGCAGTATTCCTGACTACTATTTCCAAGCAGTTGGAAGTGGAACAGGTGCTATAGCTGCATGGGAAGCTAATCTTAGGCTTATTGAGGATGGTAGATTTGGAAATACTAAAATGAAGCTTATGGTTTCTCAGAATATTCCATTTCATCCAATTCATGATGCATGGAAAGCCGATTCTAGAGAGATCCTTCCTATGAACGATGATTCAGCAAGAAAACAAGTTGAAGAAATTATTGCTAAAGTACTATCAAATAGGAAACCTCCATATCCTATTATTGGAGGGCTCTATGATGCCATGAAAGATAATGGAGGTGACGTCCTTTTAGTAGATAACACCAATCTTGAAAAAGCAAAAAATATTTTCAACGAACTTGAAGGCATTGATATTCACCCTGCATCAGCAGTTGCTGTTGGGAGTTTAATACAAGCAGTAAAAGACGGCATTGTGAAAAAAGATTCTACTATTATGCTTAATATTACTGGTGGTGGTGAAGATAGATTTAAAAAAGATAATGAGCTTTTCTATTTAAAACCACTTAAAATATTCCCCATTAATCCTAATAAAGAATTCGTATTTAAAGAATTACAAGAATTATTTAACTTATAGAATATAACTAAAAAAGGGGCTTAAGTCCCTTTTTTAGTTATATAAAGTAACAATTACTTAACATTTATATAACATTGTATTTTAAGTCTAGGAATACTTTTGCATCATAGTATTTAAAACTAAAATATTTAAAGATGGATATATATTTAATAATGGTAATTGTGCTTTTTGCACTAGCAACTTTGGACTTAGTAGTCGGAGTTAGTAATGATGCTGTAAACTTTCTAAACTCTGCAATAGGTTCGAAAGTAGCACCATTTAAAATAATAATGGTAGTAGCAGCATTGGGAATTATTATTGGAGCAACATTTTCTAGTGGCATGATGGAAGTTGCTAGAAAAGGAATAATGAATCCACAACATTTCTACTTTTCAGAAATAATGTTGATTTTCATGGCTGTAATGTTGACAGACATAATATTACTTGACTTGTTTAACACCCTTGGTATGCCAACTTCAACAACTGTCTCTATTGTTTTTGAGCTCCTTGGAGCTTCAGTTGCAATCGCAATGTTTAAGCTATTGGAAAGTACAGGAACCGACACTATGGCTACCTACATAAACTCTAGCACAGCTCTTAAAATCATTAGTGGTATTCTTTTCTCCGTGATTGTTGCTTTTATTAGTGGAGCAGTAGTCCAATATTTTTCAAGGCTAATATTTAGTTTCAACTTTGATAAAAGAATAAAATATTTAGGTGCTATTTGGGGAGGTATTGCAATAACTGCTATTACGTATTTCATACTTATAAAAGGTATAAACGGATCTACTTATGCACACCATATAGTAGTAAATGTTGGAGAAATGTATCAAGGAAATATTCTTACAAAGCCAATAATACTTACACAATGGATTAAAGACTTTTCTATAGAAGTTATAATAGGAAGTTTCTTTGGCTGGACAGTTATTCTTCAATTGTTATATTGGATATTCAAAATAGACATACTAAAAATAACAGTATTAGTTGGAACATTTGCATTGGCAATGGCATTTGCAGGCAACGATTTAGTAAACTTCATTGGAGTTCCTCTTGCTGGATTTGAATCTTACAAAGAATTTATAGCAAACCCTGATATAAATCCCGATGGATTTTTAATGGAATCTCTAACAGGAAAAGTCCAAACACCCGCAGCTTTCCTAGTGATTGCGAGTCTTGTAATGGTAGTAACACTATGGATGTCGAAAAAAGCAAAAAGAGTAGTTAAAACTTCTCTAGATTTATCAAGACAAGATGAAGGTGATGAAAGATTTGGGGCTTCTCCAATAGCTCGTTCATTGGTTAGAGTATCCATTAACACATCAGAATCTTTTTCAAAAATAGTACCACAAGGAATAAGTAGATGGACTAGTAAACAATTTGACCAAGTAGATTACAATAAAAGAATGGCTCTACTAGGGAATGAGGCTCCAGCTTTCGATATGCTAAGAGCTTCTGTTAATCTTGTTTTAGCAAGTATCTTAATTTCTTTAGCAACATCTTATAAACTTCCATTATCTACAACTTATGTAACATTTATGGTTGCTATGGGAAGTTCATTATCTGACAAAGCATGGGGAAGAGAGTCTGCTGTTTACCGGATTACAGGTGTATTATCTGTTATTCTTGGTTGGTTTTTCACTGCATTTATTGCATTCTCATTTTCATTTGCAGTGGCAAGTTTCCTACACTATACTGGAATCTACGGCATAGGTATAATGGTATTAATAGCAGCTTACATACTATATAAAACTCAAATAATGAGTAAAAAAGAACGCTCAGATGAGTTGAAAAAGAAATCACAAACTGAAGATATTAATGAAGTTGGTGTAATAAAAAGCTGCAATAATTCAATAATTGAGAATCTTACAAATATTAAAAATGAGAGTACAAATGTTACAATTGCTCTCAACGAAGGTGATAGAAAGAAACTTAAGATTGCAAATGCTAATGTTAAAGCAATTAATAAAGAAGCAAAAGAGCTTAAAAAGAGCCTGCATAACACCATAAGTAAACTTAATATAGAAAGTGAAGACTCGGGCTTATATTATGTTCAAGTTCTTGATTATTTAAGAGAAATGGCACATTCATTATCTTATATTGTGCGACCAGCATATGAGCATATTGAAAATAATCATAAACCTCTTTCAAAAGCTCAGAAAGCAGATTTATTAGAACTAAATACTAGATTATGCCACCTAATTGATTCTGTAATTGATGAAATCAAAAAGTCAAATTATCTTGATGTTGATAAACTAATAGAAGAACAAGCAGCCATCATGAAGTTTATTACTAAGATAAGAAAGAAACATGTAAAACGTATTAAAGAAGGTAAAGCAAGCACTAAGGCTTCAATGTTATTCTTTAGTATTGCTCATGAGAATAATAATATAGTGCTTCATATGATTAATTTACTAAAAGCACAAAGAGATTTTATTACAAAATAATATAAATATACTATTCAATTAAAAAAAGCGAGGCTAATATAGTCTCGCTTTTCTTTGCAATAAACTTGAATAATAATAAATTTTGCTATTAATAGAAAATACAAAACAGACTCTATTACCATGAAATTAGCATATAAAGTTCAATAATACAGCAACTTCCATTCTCGAAACTTAAAACCATTTTTTATAGGTTAAATATAAATCTGCATTAAGTAATATAGTCGCTCTGTGAGCAATTTTACATTTTTATAATATATATCACAAAAAAACACTATCTTTGACCTACAAATAAATGATTTATACATATTAAAACAAAAAAATTATGAAAAAAAATTAACTATCTACTTTTTTTATTAATTGTAGGGTCACTAACATTTGCTTCTTGTACAAAGGAAGATGAAGAAAAAAAAGAAGAAGACCCTAGCAAAGTAGACATGAAAATGGTGAAAACTATTAACGAGGACGGATCTTACGATGTTTATCTTTACAATTCGGATAATAATTTAATAAAAATTCTATATAAAGATAAGGATGGTAATGACCTTACATATTATAGGGATTATCAATATACAGGTACAGATATGACAACCTATACTTTCTTTGATGATGGGACTGCTACTGAAAGAATTGATTTAGTTTATAATGATGGTAAGCTTGTAAAGTCTACTTTATATATAGATCAAGGGTCAGGATTAAATGAATTTTGGATAGTTTATTATACTTATTCAGGCGACAAAATATCAAACTTAGTATTTAAAGCAGATATTGGCTCAGGGTATGAGGTCATGTTTAAACAGAACTTTATATGGAATGGTTCTAATGTATCTAGAGTTGAAGAATTAGCCGATTCTTCTGGAGTATTAGTTCCTGATGGTTATACAGCTTATACTTACGATGATAACAGAAATCCTTTTAATAATATAGGATTAAACGATATTTATGGAGACCCAAATGACATGTCTGCAAATAATATTATTGAGGAAAAAGCATATAAGACTAATGGTGATTTAATCGAATCATTGTCTTATGACAATTCTTATGAGTATAATACCAATGATTATCCAACAAAATTTACTCAGGTATCTAAAGATGGTCTATCTACAGAGGTAATAACAGCAGAATATGAGGTAAAATAACTCATTATAAAAGTTTTATATTAAAAAGTTCATTGTTTTCATAATGAACTTTTTTACTTAATAATATTCCCAGATTTTTAACTAATTTATGGATATCATATTATATTAATGGAGTGATATGCCTAACACATCAAAATAGAAAATACCCTTCATTTTACTAGAAACAAAAGAAAAAGAGCAATTTAGGTAATTTCTAAAAGATTTTTTTATACTTTTGCAGTCCTCTAATTTTTAGAGGAAAATAATATTTTTATTAACAAATTAATTAGAAGTTATGTTGAATCGTTATGAAACCGTTTTCATTTTGAATCCCGTTTTATCTGAAGATCAGGTAAAGGAAGCGGTAAAGAAGTACAGCGACTTAATCAAGAAACTTGGAGGCAAGGTAATTAGCCAAGAAAGTTGGGGGTTAAAAAAGTTAGCTTATAACATTAGAAAAAAAGCATCTGGATTTTATAATCTAGTAGAATTTGAACTAGAAGGTTCTGGAATTCAAGACTATGAAGTAGCTTACAAGCGTGATGAACGCGTATTGCGTTTTCTTACTGTAAAATTAGAGAAACATTCTCTTGCATATGCAGAAAAACGTCGTTCTATTAGAGCTAAAAAAGAAGAAGCTAAAGCTTAATTATTAATCCTAAAAAATTAACTGAACATGGCAACAAATTCAGAAATTCGTTATCTAACTCCAATTGCAGTAGATACAAAGAAGAAAAAATACTGCCGTTTTAAGAAAAGCGGTATAAAATACATTGATTATAAAGATGCTAACTTCTTGATGAAGTTTGTAAACGAGCAAGGTAAGATTTTACCTCGTCGTTTAACTGGGACATCTCTTAAATATCAAAAGAAAGTAGCTCAAGCTATAAAAAGAGCTCGTCATATTGCATTAATGCCTTACGTAGGTGATTTATTAAAATAAGGAGGGTATAGATATGAGAATTATATTAAAACAAGATATCGCAAAATTAGGATACATTAACGACATTATAAACGTTAAAAACGGATATGCACGTAATTACCTAATTCCTAAAGGCTTTGCAATTCAAGCTACTACACAGAATGAAAAAATTCTTGCTGAGGTATTGAAACAAAAAGCTCATAAAGAGGAAAAAGTTCGTAATGAAGCACAAACATTAGCAACATCAATTGAAGCTGCAAGTCTTAAGATTGGTGCTAAAGTTGGTACTAGCGGAAAACTATTTGGTTCTGTTAACGCTATGCAAATTGCAGATGCATTAAAAGAGCAAGCAAATATTGAAATCGACAGAAAGAAATTAGTTGTTGATAGTGATAAAATTAATGGAGTAGGTGAATTTACTGCTACTATTAACCTACATCGCGAGGTTAAAGCAACTCTTAAATTTGAAGTTATAGCTGAATAATTCAGACCTTAAAATACTTTAATTAACCCATTGCTTTGAAAGTGATGGGTTTTTTTGTACCTTAGCCTCACAAAATGAATCTAAATCCAACATCATGCTAAGTAAAAATCAAATTAAAGATATTAGACTTTTACATGTAAGTAAATATCGAAAAAGAGAGCAATATTTTATTGCTGAAGGGCCAACAATAGTTGATGAATTTATTTCAAGCGAATATGAAATTGATAAAATTTTCGCACTAGAAAGTTGGATAAATAATAATAAAGGAGTACACAAAAACATTGTTCACATTACTCCGAGAGAGTTACAATCAATAAGTCTTCTTAAAACTCCTAATCAAGTATTAGCAACAGTTAAATATCCCGAAAAACGAAAGATAAATTTCAAATCTCCAGAACTAATACTAGCACTCGACACCATACAAGATCCTGGTAATTTAGGCACAATTATTAGAATTGCTGATTGGTTTGGCATTAAGAAACTTGTTTGTTCCTTAGAAACAGCTGACGCTTACAATCCAAAAGTAGTACAAGCTAGTATGGGAGCGATTACAAGAGTTCAGTTTGTTTATACTAATCTACAAGAATGGCTTTCGAAACTGCCACAAAATACCAATATTTATGGAGCATTGCTCGATGGTGAAAATATTTACAAAACTAAACTTGAAAGTAATGGTGTGATTGTCATTGGAAATGAAGGAAATGGAATTAGTAAGGAAATCCAGAATCTTGTTAGTCATAAAATAAAAATACCAGCATATGGTGATTCCCTAATGGAATCACTAAATGCGGCAGTAGCTACAGCTATAATCTGTAATGAATTTAGGAGGTTCTAGATTCTAGTTTTTTAAAGGCTTTGGATATAGCTTCAAAATTATCTTCTAGTTTTAGTAAATTCACTGCCATCTCTATTGTTGAGCAATGATCTGTTTTTTGGCCTTTAACCATGTCGGCAAATAAAATTGCAAAAACAACATCTTGAGGTTTTGAAGTTAAATAAATAGAATTATGTTTATTCTCAATATACTTAATTCTAACTTTTGCAATTTCTTCTATTTTACTTGGTTTTAGATTAAAATCTAATTTACGTATGTCATGAATAACATTTTTTATCTCAATTCTTTTAGTTTCAATAATAAACTTATCCAAGCCTTGCATATATTCATCCATACTAAACTCACCTATCCACTTAATTAGCAGTAATTTAGAATTAGGACAATATTCAAATACTTCTTTCATAGAAAAAATAATAATAAATAAAAAACAAAAATTAATTAATAAATATACTAACTAGATTATTCACATTTACTATTATCAAAGGTATATTAAAAACAAACACATATTTCATTTTTTTCATTTAAGTCATTACAATTAATACTAAATTTGTAGAATAATTTAAAGATTTAAACGATGCAAGTTTTCTTTATCACATTATTACTATTAGGTTTCGCTTTCGCTGCAATTGGCATAAAAATGTTCATTTTAAAAGATGGAGTATTTACAAAACAATGTAGTACTGTAGATTCTGGCCCATTAAAGAATATTGGCTGTAGCTGTGGAGAAAAATCTCCTGAAGAAAGGTGTGATAATTATGAAGAACATCACGGCAAAGGTGCTGATGCCGCTAGACATATTCATACTGAAACAATGGTGGTTAAGAATTGGTGATAACGCAATATTATTATGAGAAAATATATTTCACTCATATTATTAATTACAATTCTATTTATCAGCAACGGGTATTATCTATTCTTCAAATACTTTCAACACTCTATAAATAAGGAAATTAAACAAGAAATACGAAAAGGAATAAATGAAGAAGAACTTTCAATTTTTGTTATTCCTATTAATGAAGTAAAAAATATTAATTGGACTAAAAAGGATAAAGAATTTATCTACAAAGGCCTGATGTATGATGTTGTTAAATCAAAAATAGTTAATAATAAAAAATATTATTACTGTATTAATGACTCCAAAGAAGAAGAACTAATTTCATATTACACAAGACATCGCCGACGAAAAAATCGATTACTTATAATTCTAAAGAAAGTTTTAAATAATAAGTATCTTCCAAAAGAACATATAGTGAATAACGTAATACACAAAACAGATTTTAACTTTTATGATTATAAAAATCTGTATAAATCTGTTTATTTAGAAACACTTTCTCCTCCGCCACAAGTATAGCTACATACCTAATTCTCACTACTATACAATAATTATCAGTTGTTAATATCTATTATCGACAAATTAACTGCATTACTATATTAATAATATATCTAATGTTATGGGATAATAGCGTCTATAAAAACAATTAATAAGTAGTGATTTTCTAATAATAGTTAAACTTTAAAATAATATATAATGAAAAAAACAATTTATATAATGGCATTATTGTGCCTAAATATTTTAGTATTTGGTCAGAGTAATGAAACAGATACAATAAAATTAGATGCTGTAATAGTAACAGCTAACCGAATGCCAATGATTATTAAGAATACTCCAAATGCCATATCATTGGTTACACAAAAAACACTTAGTGTAATGCCAAAATCAATTGGAGCTGAAGAAGCTTTACGCTTAGTTCCAGGAGTACGCATTGACAATCAGCATAATGGCGAACGAGTTCATATGTCGATTAGAGGACAAGGAATTCTAACAGAAAGAGGATTACGAGGTATTGGAGTTTTACTAGATGGAATACCAATAAACGATCCTTCTGGTTTTGCCCCTGATTTATATGATGTTGATTGGGAAACTATTGATAGAATTGAAGTTCTAAGAGGGCCGTCAGCAGGACTATATGGTAGTAGTGGTTCCGCAGGAATACTAAATATCAGCACTAAAGATGGTGGCGAAAAACCCATTGGAGGAGTTTTTAGTCAGGGATTAGGGTCCAATGGCTTTAATAAAACACTAATACAATTAAATGGAACAGAGAATACAACAGATTATCGCATTAGTTATACAAGAGAAGGTGGTGATGGATACAGAGACCATCAAGCTTTTTGGTCGAATAAATTATATGAAAAAATAAGTTTTAAACTTTCAGATAAAATTTCTATTACTCAAATTCTATCTCATACCGACTATTTCCATCAAAACCCGGAAGGTTTAAATCTTGAACAATTAGATAATCCTAAACAAGCAAATCCTGATGCTTGTCCATTTAACGAATACCAGAAAACAAATAGAACAACTTTCGGTTTAAATGCTACTTACGATATTAATGAGAAGCAGAATATTAAAACTTACGCCTTTTACAGAACTTGGAACTATAAAGAAACAAGTAATAAGAGTGCAGAATACAGAGATTATACTGACCCTGGAGCAGGTTTACAGTATAATTTTAATCTTCAAACAGGAAAGATAAAGAATCATTTTAGTTTGGGAGCCGATTTTAAATGGCAGAATATCAATATGCACAAACTACAAAGTGCAGCCAATCCTCAGAGAGAAGAAAGTATTGATGAGACAAATATTGAGACTGACAATTTACTTGCTAATCAGATAATAACACAGCAAAGTACAGGATTGTTTGCCATTTATAAATTAGAATTTGGCAAACTAAATATTATCGGAAATATACGCTACGACAATATTGATAATGAGCTTACTGATAAAATGATGGGGATTGATACTGCAAAAACTGATATGGATTTCTCACAAACATCATTCAGGTTAGGAGCAAGTTATAGTATATCTAATGCAATAAGCATTTATGCTAATTACAGTCAAGGATTTATGCCTCCTTCTACAGAGGAATTAGCCTCTAACCCCACTGGCTATTCTGGCTTTAATACACATTTGGTTCCTGCAACATCTGATTGTTATGAAGTAGGATCTCGTGGATATATTGGAAAATATTTATATTACGATATTACAGCTTTTTCTATGAATACAGAAAATGATTTCTTTCGTTTCAAGCAATCAGGAAGAGGAAATCAAGAAGTATTTTATGGCAATGCGGGAAATAGTCAACGCTATGGTATAGAATTATTTATGTCTGTTGATATTTTAAAGAATTTGAACCTTCAAACAGCATACACTTATTCTGATTTTAAATATACATCATCAGAAATTGACCCTGTTTATACTGACACAAACTATATATTAACAGCACCACCTGAAGATGGGCAATATCTTCCTAACTCACCAAAACATCAATTATATGTAGAACTTGGATATAAAATAAATAAGCATTTCAGACTAAGCTTAGGTACAGAGTATCAATCTGAATGGGCAATATACACTGATGCAAAAGCATATAATGGCGAATTAAACCCTGAAATTTATCAAAATTGGCAGGATGGATTTAACTTATACAATGCTAGACTTACCTACAATTGGAAAATTAAAGGAATGAAAGGTGAATTGAGTTTATCTGCTAGAAATCTAACTGGAGAAAGTTATATGGCTTTTACAGAACCTGACCCAGATGGAAATTCTTACCAGCCAGGACCAAAGCAAGAGTTCTTTGGAAGTATTAAGATTATATTTTAAATAATTAAAAGGTCTGTTGAGGTTCTCTCAGCAGACCTTTTACTACTGTTTTATTGAACTACATCCTTCAATCCATCACTGGCGAAATATTCATATTCTCCATTTGAGTTTGAGAAAATAAAATACACTTCTAAATCTAGATGATTACTAACAAATTCTTTTGATCTTTCTAATCCCATTACCATAAAAGAAGTAGCATAAGCATCAGCTTCGGCTGCAGTTTTGGCAATTACTGTGGCACTCAATAAGCGTGAAGAAATAGGATATCCAGAGTGCGGGTTTATGGTATGAGCATATTTAATTCCGTTTTTAATATAGAATTTTCTATAATTACCAGAAGTAGCCATCCCCCTGATACTCAAAGGTAATACAGCGGCCAAATCTTCGCCATAAGCAGCACTATCTTTTGGTGTCTCCACTCCTACTTTCCATAAATCTCCATTGGGTTTGGACTGACTGGCATATATCTCACCACCCACATCAATCAAATAATATTTAACTCCAATACTCTCGAGATACATTGCAATCACATCAACAGAATAACCTTGTGCCAAAGCATCAAAGTCAAGCTGCAAACGAGGGTCATCTTTTATAATTATACCATTCTCAAGCCTTACTTTCTGATAGCCAACAAACTCCAATATTTCATCAACTATTGCCGAATCCATATCCTCAGGACTAGTTTTTCCAAAACCCCAAGCCTCTACTAATGGCCTTACAGTAATATCAAAATCTCCATTGGTCTCCTTGGAAACTCGCATTGCCAAATTGTAATTACCAATAAAAATATCATCTAAAACTACGCTATCATTTCTGTTTACTTTGGAAAGTATGGACTGCTCCTGATAATTTGAAGCAGACATATCAAATGCTCTCAATAACGAATCAAATTGCGGCTTTAGGTCTCTATTCTGTTTATCGAAATAGGATATTGAATAGTAAGTTCCTTGAGCTTCTCCCACTACTTTATGGATTTTTAGCTCCTTTGGGCTATTATTACAAGCAGCTAAAGTTATAAGAATACTAAGAAAAAGAATACTCTGTTTGATTAGTCTCATCACATTTATATTTCATTTAAAATCAAAATTGATTTCACGCAAAGTTCGCAAAGATTATTACGCAAAATACGCAAATATCCTTTCACACTATATTTTTTTACAAGCACTAGATGCTTTTAAATATAGACTCTACTTAATAAAATCAGGATCCATGAAACTTGGATTTGGGTATTTGTAATATCCTTCTCCTGTTGAAATTCCCATTTTTCCTTTATCAATGTAATTTTCTTTGATAAACTTGGCTCGATTAAGCATTGCTTTATCATTCAGTTTTGTACCCCAAAGCATTTCAACATTATACATAGTTTGCATACCAATCATATCCATTATTGCAAATGGTCCTTGAGGTGTTTTTGTGCTAATCATCCAAGTCTTATCAATACTTTCAACATCAGAAACCCCTGTAACAACAAGATTTAAAGCGGCAGTCAAAAGAGGTACTAATAATGAATTAAGCACGTATCCATTTTGCTCTTTATTAAGAAGAATGGGAACCATTCCAATTGCTTTAGCAAATTTAACTACCTCATCATATATTTTAGGATCTGTTTTGGGGTGTCCCATAACTTCTCCAACATTTGCATCCCATATACCATTGGCAAAGTGCAAAGCAAGGAATTTCTCTGGGCGACCAGTTACATTAGCATACTCACTAGGCAAGGTTGTTGAAGAATTGGAAGTGAAAATTGTTTTATCAGGAGCTACTTTTGCAAGTTCAGTATAGAAACTAGTTTTAATCTCTACACTCTCAGGAACAGATTCACTAACGATGTCAGCATCTCGTACCGCTTCTGCAAGATTTATAGAATAACTAATTCTCGCTAAAGCAGCATCAACATCTTCCTTTGATGCACCTCTTTGATTTAAGAATAAATCAGCAAATTGTTTATGAAAATTCTTACTTGCTTCTATTCCTTTTTCAAAAGCATCATAGACTATTACGTTAAAACCGTGGAAAGCTGTTTGCCAAGCAATTTGAGAGCCTAAGGTTCCTCCTCCAGCTATCATTACATTCTTTATTTTCATATCTTATTATATTTGTAAATAATTAACATCAAATAGTTTATATACTATTTAGCAAATATAAGAAATAATAGAGTTTATCTATTTCAAGAAAGTTTAAAAATGTTTAAAATGAGGTCTACTTGGTACTTTAATTATAAATATTTTAATAAAATAAGTTCAACAAGTTTTATCATTATATTTATATTTAATACAGTAAACTAATTGCAAATATAGCTCTTTATACGATATACCGAATAAACCATCTATTGTTTATACTTTTATACTACATATCAAATAAAACACCTAATTATTTATGCTTTTATATGCTATACCATATAAGAATTTATAAAGTAATTGGAAACGGAGCCACAGGTTTTTCCCATAGCTAAAAAAAATTACATCTTTATTATCAGTGATTTACACAAGGTAATAAAATATTCAATCCAAAGAAAAAAATAATCAGCCTACTTATCTGCACAGTCGATGCAAACTTTCTTTTCTCCTTTTACACGACCATATTTTTCTACCACCATCTCTCCACATTCTTCGCATACAAAACCATCGAAAGAATGAGTTTCCTTTGGCCACTCATAAGTAAACACCTCCGAAACAGTCATAATTTTATCTTCAGGAGCACCCATTACCATTTTCACCAATGGTTCTACCACCTCATCAGGTACTTTGGTTGGAG
>Ga0256827_10000339_pt1 | contig 28405 bp, 40 predicted proteins | sample CV84metaG_FD_185977 | JGI IMG/M metagenome (GOLD analysis project Ga0256827, IMG submission 185977) | Hydrothermal vent microbial communities from East Pacific Rise, Pacific Ocean - CV84 | ecosystem: Environmental > Aquatic > Marine > Hydrothermal vents | place: Pacific Ocean: East Pacific Rise...
TGCAAAAATATGAAAAACTTTTGGAAAAACAATTAGTTTGCTTATAATTCTTTTAAATTTTATAGAATTTACAAAATTTTTTCTACACAACCATACACTTTAGTACAATTAATTGATATTAATTTTTATAAAATTCTTAAAGAATATGTGGTAAAATTATTAAAAGAAGAATTATGAAATATAGATGAACAAAAAATTGATATAAAAAAATTAGAAGATGAAAAATTCATAGAAGCATTTAAAATGTTCATAGATACAAATATAAATAAAAAACAATTATGAAAAATATTATATAAATATTTAATTTGAGAATTTGAAAAATTAGAAAAATCAAATCAATATAATACAAAAAATAATATAGAATGGATAAAAAATAATCTTTCAAAAGAACAAACTAAAATATGGCTATGAAAAAATGAAAAAAAATATGATATTGAAAATAATAATGAAGATAATTTAAATGAAAATAATATACAGATTAAGTTAGATGACCATTTAGAAATTTCTATAAAAAAAATAATTGAATTTAATAAAAAATATAAAAAAGATTTTGATATTAATTTTAATAAAACTTCAAATTTAGTAAACTATTTTTATAAAATTATAAATAAAGAAAGAGAAGAACTATGTAAAATAGATGAAAACTTATTTTTTGATTTAGAGTTACAAATAAAATCTATTAATAATTTATTTATTAGTAGAAAAAGTAAAAAAATTGAATATATATCTATATCAAGAGAACTGAACCCTTTAGATTCTCTTATGATGTGAAATTGGGTTGAATGAAGTTGTCTTAGTTTTTATTCAAGTGTAAAAAATTATTATTCAGCAATATCAAATACAATAGATATAAATAAAGGTGTTTATTATATTAAAGATCACAATGATAATATTCTTGCTAGAGTTTTATTAGCTATAGATGAAAATAATAAAATTATGAGGTTTAAAATGTATTTTTCTTGAAATACAAATATTGATTTAAATTTTTATTTTAATAAGTATTATTTAGATTTAGCTAATAATATTTGATTAACTAAAAATTGAAATCAAACTAATTTAAAATTGTTAGAATCAGAAAAATGGTATCCAGATGGAACTGTTGATTTATAAAAAATAGTAATTAATTTTACTATTTTTTTTGTACTTTCTTGACTTTTTGAAAAAAATATAAAAAAGTCTATTTTTCTTTTGACATTATTGTATTTCTGCATATTCTCTATGAGCTTTTTGGAAAATATTTCCAAAAGTACATAAGAAAAGGTTAAGTTGGGCTGATTACATTAGCTATTATTGGAGTTATTAAATGTTTGGATTTTAGATTTATTTAAATGAAAAATTGTTATAACTGCAATGTTATTTATTTGTAAAAAAGTTTAACCTATGACTTTATATTATAATCATTTTTAAGAGATGGCTTGAATTTTGGCTAAGAAGTTAGAGATGACTAGAGTGATCAAATGAGATAAATTTGTTCCAGTTACTCTACTTGAAGTCCCACAACTTAAAGTTGTATGAATTAAAACTGTTGAAAGTGATGGTTATGAAGCTCTTATCGTTTGAATTCTTGCTGATAAAAAAGAAGGAAAATTAGGGGAAGGTAAAAAATCTCTTAATGTATCTGAATTTAGCACAATTAAAGAATTTCCTTTAAATGAAGGAGAAGCTGAAAAATTTGCTGTAGGTTCTGATGTTACTTCTGAAGTATTAGAAGGAGTTGAAAGTGTTAACATTGTTGCATTTTCTAAATGAAAAGGGTTTACATGAGCTATGAAAAAACATAATTTTCATGGTTGACCTGGAAGTCACGGTTCTAAATTTCATAGGGCACTAGGTTCTATTGGTAACAGAAAACCAACTAGAACACATAAAGGGAAAAAGATGCATGGGCATCACGGTGATATCAAAGTGAATTTGAAGAATGTACCAATTGAACTTATTAACAAAGAACTTTGATTAATCGGAGTTAGAGGGTGAGTTCCTGGTGCTAGAAACACAATTGTTGATATAATTTTTTAATTACTAATCTTAATAAATTCCGATGGAAACTAAGATTTACAACCAAGATGGTAAAGCATCTGGTACGGTTGAGTTAAACGAATCTATATTTGCAGTTGTTGTAAACGAAAATCTAATTCACAGAGCTTTGGTTTACCAATTAGCAAACGCTAGATTGAATGTTGCTCATACTAAAACTAGATGAGAAAGAAGAGGTTCTACTAGAAAAATCTATAGACAAAAAGGTACTGGTAGAGCAAGAATGGGTTCAAATAGATCTCCAATCAGAAAAAAAGGTTGAGTTGTATTTGGTCCTAAAAACAATAGAAACTTTACACTTTCTATGAATAAAAAGGAAAGAAGATTAGCATTATTTAGTGTTCTAACTTCTAAACTGAATAGTAATAATTTAGTAGTAGTTGACGGTGTTTCTTTTGAAAACCCTAATACTAAAGAGGCAGATAAATTTTATAAAGCATTACCATATGAAAAAAATATTTTATTTGGTTTAGCTAATAAAAATGAAGGTATTGAAAAATCTTCAAATAATCTTCCTTATGTAAAGACTATCCTAGTTAATTACTTGAATATTAAAGATTTACTGAAATATAATACTTTAGTGTTAGAGAAATCAGCATTAGATAATTTAGAAAATTTAGTAAAATAGTTATTAATAAAATAGCAAAAGATGAGACTTTATAGAATTCTAAAAAAACCAATCGTTACAGAAAAATCTTCAAATCTTGAAATTGCTAACAATACTTATGTTTTTGAAGTATCTAAAGATGCTACAAAAATTGATATTAAAAAAGCAGTTTTAGAATTATATGGAGTTTCTGTATCAAGTGTTAACATTCTTAATACAAGAATGAAATTCAAATTTGGTAAAAAAGGAATGCAAATAAGAAAAAGAACTACTAAAAAAGCATATGTTACATTGAAAGATGCTAGCGCAAAAATTGATGTTACATTAGTTAAATAGTTATTTTAAATTCTTAAAATTAAACAAAGTGGGAATTAAAAAATTTAAACCAACTACTCCAGGTAGAAGGTGAATGACATGACTAACATATGAAGAACTTACTACAAGTACTCCATATAAACCACTTACTATTAAGCTTGCTAAACATGCAGGTAGAAATAATACTTGAAGGATTACAATAAGACATCAAGGTAGTGGTCATGCAAAAAAATATAGAATTGTTGATTTTGTTTGATCTGATAAAAAAGATATTGTAGCTAAAGTTGAAACAATTGAATATGATCCATATAGAACAGCTTTTATTGCTCTAGTTTGTTATACAGACTGAGAAAGAAGATATGTTATCGCTCATAAAGATATGAACGTTGGTGATAAAATTGTTACTTCTGAATCTGCTCCTCTAAAATCAGGTAACAGAATGTTAGTTGGGAATATTCCTACAGGATTACAAGTGTATAATGTTGAACTTTTAGTTTGAAATGGAGGTATCTCTATTAGAGCTGCAGGTGCATATGGTACAATTGTTTCTCAAGAATGAGAATACACTCAAATAAAAATGCCTTCAGGTGAAGTAAGATTAGTACATAAAAAATGTTATGCTACTTTAGGACAAGTTTCTAATTTAGATCATTCTTCTGTAGTAATTGGTAAAGCTTGAAGATCTAGATGGATGGGTAAAAGACCTCAAGTTAGAGGTAAAGCTATGAATCCAGTTGATCATCCACATGGTGGTTGAGAAGGTAGATCTCCTATTGGTATGAAAGCTCCTAAGACTCCTTGGGGGATGCCAGCTCTTGGTTATAAAACAAGAAAAAGAAAGAAGACTACTTCTAGATGGATTTTGAAAACAAGATCAGGTAAACTTATGGTGTAAAGACCAAATGACAATATTTAATATTGTTATGAAACTTATAACTTAAACTAAAACTTATCTTATGACAAGAAGTTTAAAAAAATGACCTTATATAGATGAAAGATTAGTAAAGAAAATTGTTACTATGAATGAATCAGGTAAAAAAGGGGTAATTAAAACTTGGGCGAGAGCTTCAACTATTACTCCTGAATTTGTTTGACATACATTTGGAGTACATAATGGAAAATCACATTTCCCAGTATTTGTTACTGAAGATATGGTTGGACATAAATTATGAGAATTTTCTATGACTAGAACTTTCAGAGGTCATGCATGAAACAAATAGTATTTTTAAAAGCTAAATTATCTACTTATGAAAGCTTACGGGAAGAATATTAGAATATCTCCTAAGAAATTAAGAGTAGTTGCTGAAATTATTAGAGGTGAAAGTGTTGAAAAAGCATTATCTTTTCTAAAATTTGCTCCAAAAAAAGGTGCTGGTATCTTGTATAAAACATTATTTTCTGCTGTTTCTAACGCTAAAAATAATGATTCACAAAAAAGTGAAGATTTATTTATTAAAACTATAAGTATTAATAAATGAATTGTTTATAAAAGAAGTAATCCAGTTTCTAGATGAAGAGCTCATAAAATTTTAAAAAGAACTTCTAATATTATCTTAGAACTACAGGTAAAATAATATTTTAATATTTAAATTATTTAAATATGTGACACAAAGTTAGTCCTATATCATTTAGAATACCATATATTAAAAATTGGTACTCAACTTGGTATTCAGACAAAAAGTCATACAAGAGTGATTTATCTGTTGATTTAAAAGTAAGATGAATTCTTAAAAAAGAATTGAAATGAATTCCAGTATGAGATATAATTGTTTCGAAAGAACAAGATAACCTTAGGGTTACTATCTTTACTGCTAAAACATCTCTTATTCTAGGTAAAACAGGTGAAAACCTTGAAAGAATGATTTCTATACTTTCTAGAAAAACTGGTATGAATGTTAAAATTGATGTTAAAGAAATTAAAAAACCAGATCTTAATGCTAAGATTGTTGGATTTGAGGTTTCTAGTCAAATTGAACAGAGAATGCCATATAAAAGAGCTATTAAAATGGCTATTCAAAAAAGTATGGAAAAGGGTGCAAAATGAATCAAAATTAAAGTCTGAGGAAGACTTAATGGAGCTGAAATTGCAAGAAAGGAAACTTTCAGAGAAGGTAATGTACCGACTCAAACAATTAGATCAGACATTGACTACTGTACATATAGAGCGGAAACGGTTTATGGTACATTAGGATTAAAAGTTTGGATATATAAATGAGATATTTACAAGAAATAGTAAATACTTAATTGTAAGAAATTTATATACTAACATGTATTTATATGTTACAACCAAAAAAGACTAAATATAGAAAAGTCTTTAGAGGTAGACTTAAAGGTAAGGCTATCAAAGGATCTAGTATAGTATTTGGTGATTATGGTATTAAGGCTGTGACTAGAGGTTATATAACTTCTAGACAAATTGAATCAGCTAGAAGAGCTATAATGAGATATATAAAAAGATGAGGTAAGTTATGGATAAGAATTTTTCCAGACAAAGCATATACTTCTAAATGATTAGAACAACCCATGGGTTGAGGTAAATGATCTTTAGAAATGTATAGAGCTCCTGTAAAACCTGGTAGAGTGTTATTTGAAATGACATGAGTTACTCCAGAGATTGCAAGAGAAGCTTTTAGACTTGCATCATATAAGTTACCAGTGAAAACTAAAATATTAGTTGATTAATGTTTATATATGAAACAATTAAAAGATTTGAATCTTAAAGAAAGTTCAAAATTAGCTACACTTTCTAAAGTAGAGCTAAATAAAGAAATTGCTGAAAGTATGAAAAATTTATTTGTCTTAAGAATGAAAAAAGAAAAAGGTGAATTGAAACAAACTCACTTAATTAAATTCTTAAGAAGATATATTGCTAAAGTGAAAACTCTAGCAAATATAAAGGTAGATTAATTATTTATAAATAATAATAATTATGAGAACAAAGAAAGGTGTAGTAATAAGCACTAAGATGAATAATACAATTACTATTGCTGTAAATACAAATAAAGTCCATCCTAAGTATAAAAAAAGTTACAGAGTAACTTCTAAATTTTATGCTCATGATGAAGGAAATACTTGTGTTGAAGGAGATACAGTTGTTATTAAAGAATCAAGACCTTTATCTAAATTAAAAAGATGGGTTTTATTGGAAAAACTTAGTTAAGTTTTAACTTTTTAAATAAGGGAAAATGATACAAACAGAGTCAAGATTGGCTGTAACAGATAATTCTTGAGCTAAAGAAGTATTATGTATTAAAGTTCTATGAGGTTCTCATAGAAGATACGCTTCTGTAGGTGATATTATTGTTGTTACAGTAAAAAAAGCTCTTCCAGATGGTAGAGTTAAAAAGAAAAAAGTAGTTAAAGCTGTAGTAGTTAGAACTACTAAGGAAATAAGAAGACCTGATGGTTCATATATTAGATTTGATGATAACGCTTGTGTTATTATTGATGATAAAAATATGCCTTTAGGTACTCGTATTTTTGGACCAGTAGCTAGAGAATTAAAAGCTAAAGGGTTTCAAAAAATAATGAGTTTAGCTCCTGAAGTTTTATAGAAAATTATTTATTAATTTTTACTTATGAAAATAAGAAAATGAGATAAAGTGCAAATTATGTCAGGGAAAGAAAAAGACAGAGGAGTAAAATCTGAAGTTATTTCTGTTAACATTTCTAATAACAAAATTATTGTTAAAGATGTAAATGTTGTAACTAGACATATTAAAAAGCAAGGAACAAATCCTGGGCAAATCGTTAAAATGGAAAAAGCTATTGATGCTTCTAGTGTTATGCTAGTATGTCCTTTTACTGATAAACCTACTAGAATTGGATTTGTTAAAATAGAAGAAAAAGGAAAAACTAAAAAATTTAGATTTTCAAAAAAAGCCTTAAAAGAAAAAGGTTGAGAAGCTAAAGATTTTATAATAAAATAAAAATATTTATTTTGTAAAATTAATTTAAGATGTCTCTTAAAGAAAAATATTTAAAAGATGTATTTCCTGTATTACAAAAAGATTTATCTATTAGTAATGTCATGGATGTACCAAAATTAGAAAAAGTTGTTCTTAATATGGGTATAGGTACTTATGTTAGAAATGGTAATAAAGATTTTTCTTCATTACAAGAACATATGGCACTTATTGCTGGACAAGCTCCAACAGTAAGATATGCTAAAAAAGCGATTTCTAATTTTAAGCTAAGAGCTGGTATGCCAGTTGGTCTTAGTGTTACTCTTAGATGAGATAAAATGTATGATTTTCTTGAAAGATTAATCAACATTGTTTTACCAAGAGTAAGAGACTTTAGTTGAGTTTTGAAAAAAAGTTTTGATTGAGAATGAAATTATAACTTTGGTATAAAAGAGCACACAATTTTTCCAGAAGTACCACATGATGATGTAATTAAAACACATTGATTACAAATCACTGTAAAAACTACTGCAAAATCTAAGGATGCTTGAAGAGCATTGTTAAGTGGACTATGATTTCCATTTAAAAAATAATGTTTAATTCCTAATTTAGTTGAGATGGCAAGAAAAGCAGTAATAGCTAAATCAAATAGACTTAAGAAAAAATTTTTACAAGCACTAGCTGATGGAAGACACCCAGAAAAAGCTACAAAAGTTTTTAACTGTTGTAGTGATTGTGGTAGAACTAGAGGTTACCTTTGAAAATTTGATATTTGTAGAATTTGTTTTAGAGAAAAAGCTAATGCTTGAGAATTACCAGGTGTTAGAAAATCAAGTTGGTAATAAAAAAATTATAATAAGTTTAATTATTAATTTTAATATTATGATAATAGATCCAATTGGAGATTTATTAACAAGAGTAAGAAATGCTTATATGGCTAGACTTGAAGAAATGACAGTCCCTTATTCTAAGATAAAATCAGATATTTTAAGAATTCTTAAAAAAAATAAATATATTATAGATTTTGAAACTGTTGAAGAAAATGGTTTTAAATTTATAAAAGTAACTTTAAATAATTTAAAAATTACTAAATATTTACCTAATTTTAAAAGAATTTCTAAACCAGGACAAAGAATTTATATTGGTGCAACTGATATAAAAAAATCTAAAAATGGTAAAGGAATATTCATTGTTTCAACACCTAAGTGAGTAATCACTGGTTATGAAGCAAGAAGTTTAAATGTTGGTTGAGAACTTCTTTGTGAAGTATTCTAATTATAGAATATTTTCACTAAATTATAAAAGAGAAATATTACTGCTTTGTTAAAAAAGTGCTATTATTAATCCAATTTATAAAATTTAAAAAAAAAATATATGTCAAGAATTTGAAAATCACCAGTTACTTTACTTGAAAAAGTAGAAGCTAAGGTAGATTGAAAAATGGTTATTGTTAAATGACCATTATGAGAATTAAAATTTAATTTTCATGAAAAAATTGAAGTTTCAGTTTCAGAAAAAGAAGTTACTGTTACTAAAAAAGATGAAAATGCTAATGCTTTATGGGGTACTACTAGATCAATCATTAATAATATGGTTATCTGAGTTACAACAGGTTATAAAAAAAGCTTAGAAATAATTTGAGTTGGTTATAAATTTGAAGTTTCATGAGCTAAATTAATACTTAGTATTGGTTTTTCTCACAAAGTTGAAATGGAAATTCCTTCTAATTTAAAAGTTGAACTTGATGCTAAGAAGAAAAATATTCTTCATATATCAGGTACAGATAAACAATCAGTTGGTGAGTTTGCTTCAAAAGTGAGAGCTATGAAAAAACCTGAACCTTATAAAGGTAAAGGTATTAGATATGTAGGTGAACATGTTAGAAGAAAAGCTGGTAAAACTGGTAAATAAACACTAATTTAATTTTTATAATAAAAATAATATTATGTCAAAAACTAAATCTTTAAGATTAAGAAGACAAATAAGAATTAGAGCTAAAATATCAGGAACAGCTTCTAGACCTAGATTATCTATATATAGAAGTAATACTAATATTTATGCTCAATTAATTGATGATACAACTGGTAAAACTTTAGGTGCAGCTTCTGATTTAAAATTAGAAAAATCTGGAACTAAAGTCGAAATGTCTAAAAAAGTTGGTACTGCTATTGCTAAAATAGCTGCTGATCAAAAGATTACAACAGTAGTATTTGATAGAGGATGATTTGCTTATCATGGTAGAGTTCAAGCTTTGGCTGACTCAGCAAGAGAAGCAGGACTACAATTTTAATTAACTAATTACTATAATTATGGCATTTTCACCTAAAGATAAATGAGGTAAATGAAAATTCTGAAAGAAAAAAAGTAATTTAAGAGAAGAACTTTTAGCTATTGATAGAGTAACAAGAGTTACTTCTTGAGGTAGACAATTAAGATTTAGAGCTGTAATGGTTGTTTGAGATGGTAAAGGTAAAGTTGCTCTTTGAACTTGAAAAAGTTGGGAAGTAGTTGATGCTATTGCTAAAGCAATGACAGATGCTAAGAAAAAACTTACTGAAGTTACTATTGAAAATGGTACAGTTCCTTATGAAACAAAAGTTAAATATAAAGCTGCTAGAGTAATGGTTCATCCTGCATCAAAAGGTACAGGGTTAATTGCTTGAGGTGCTATGAGAAAAGTTCTTATGGTTGCTTGATATAAAGATGTTTTAGCTAAAAGATATGGTTCAACTAACCTTATTAATAATGCTAGAGCAACTATCAAAGCTTTATCTTCTTTTAAAAAATAAGATTATATTTTAAAAAAATGTACAGATGATTGCTTTAAACAATTTGAAATCAAATAAAGGATCAAGAAAAAAATCAACTAGAGTTGGTAGATGAAATGGTTCTAAAGGTACATTCTGTGGTAGAGGTATGAATGGACAAAATTGTAGATCAGGTGGATGAGTTCCAGACTGGTTTGAATGAGGACAAACACCACTATTCAGAAGATTACCAAAATTGAAAGGTTTTTCAAATGCAAGATTTATGACAAAATATAATGTTGTTAATCTTTCAGACATTGAAGCATTAGCTTCTAATTGAATTACTGAAATTAATAAAGAAGTTTTACTAGAAAACAAAATTATCAGAAGAAAAAAATTTGGTGTTAAATTACTTGGAAACGGGGAATTAAAAGCTAAAGTTACAATTTCTGTTAATGGAGCTTCTAAAGTAGCTGTTGAAGCTATTGAAAAAGCTGGTGGTAAAATTGAAATTATATAAAAATCTAAAACAGTTTGTTTTAGATTTTTTTTGTTTCAATTTTTTCAAAAAGTACAAATATTTGATTTTATCAACTTTTTTACTTGTAATATATAAAAAATCCCTATAATAATAGGGATTTTATTAATTAAATTATAAAAATGTTAGAATCTATTAAATGAGTTTTCAAAATAGAAAACTTGAGAAAGAAAATTATTGCAACTTTAGTTTTGGTTTTAGTTTATAAAATACTAGCTACAATTCCTGTACCTGGTGTTGATACAACAGGATTAACTGCTATGTTAGCTAAAGATGAAAATAGTGGTTTAGGTTTCTTTTCAGCTTTAATGTGAGGTTGAATGAAAAATTTTTCTATTATTCTTATGGGACTTTCACCATATATTAATGCAATGATTATTTTACAATTAATGTGAGTAATTATTCCTAAATTAGGTGATTTACAAAAAGAAGGTGAAGCAGGTCAAAAGAAAATTACTAGATATACTAGATTTTTGACTCTTCCTTTGGCTATTGCTCAATCATATGGTATGATAGTTTTATTAAATTCTCTTGCTGGTTGAACAATTTTAGATACTACAAATACACAAGTTGTATTTATGGCTATGGCAATTATTGTAACATGAACAATGTTTTTAATGTGGCTATGAGAAGTTATGACAGAAAGTGGTATTGGTAATGGTATAAGTATTATTATTACAGCATGAGTTTTAGCTGCTACTCCACAAGTTATAATGTGACATATAAATAATGAAAATTATTCATTATTTGCATGATTAATACTAGCAACATTAGCTATAATTTATGTAATTGTTAATTTTACAGAAGGAACAAGAAGAATTCCTGTAATTTATACTAGAACTGGTAGAGAAGAAAAATCTTATTTCCCAATAAGAATAAATCAAGCAGGTATGGTACCAATAATTTTTGCAGTATCACTTGTTACATTCCCTTCAATTTTATGACATATATTAGGAAATTCTAATGGTACAGCAAAAACTATCTGAGATTTTCTAACTACTTGGTTTTCTATGTCTAGTCCAAGTTGGATTTTAATTATAGTTTATTTCTTATTAGTATTAGGTTTTTCTTTCTTCTATGTTTCTATTACTTTTAATACAGAACAAGTTGCTGAAAGTATTCAAAAAAGATGAGGTTATATTCCAGGTATTAGACCATGAACTGAAACTGAAGAATATTTCTCAAAAGTTTCAGGTCATCTTAATTTATTTGGTGGTTGATTTTTAGCTTTGATAGCTGTTGCACCTTATATAATGTGAAAAATATATGGTTCATCAATTGATTTTATTATTTCAGGAGCATGATTAATTATTATTGTTTCTGTTATTCTTGATTTAATCAGAAAAATACAATCAGAAAAACAAATGCAAGATTATTCAAAATTTTAGCCCTTACCTAACCTCTCCCTTGAGGGAGAGGGATAATAGGAAAAATTATGAGAAATTTAATTAAACATTATAAGAAAACATTGATTTTATTATCAGTGTTTTTTTGCTTTATAATTTTTTTGTTTATTTATAGTTTTTATCCAGTTTTTACTTACAATAAAAATATTGAAAATATTCCTTGAAATATTGTTTTATATGATAGAAATTGAAAATTAATTACTGATAAATCTAAAAAAAATTGATATTATAAAAAAATGTCAACAGAGGGCTTTAGCCCTTTGAAAAATAAATTTATAAATTCTTTGATAAAAATTGAAGATAAAAATTTTTATAGTAATTATGGAATAAATATTTTATCAAAACTTAGAGCTATTAAAGATAATTTATCTTGAAAAAAGATTTCTTGAGCAAGTACAATTACAGAGCAATTTATAAAAAATAAATATTTTAGAAGAAAAAAAAGAAGTTATTTACAAAAAATTAGAGAAAGTATTTTAGCTTTATATTTCACACAAAAATTTTCAAAAGATAAAATTTTAGAAAAATATTTAAATAATATTTATTTTTGAAATAATATTTATTGAATTCAATGAGCTTTAGAATTATATTTCAATAAAAACAAATTAGAAGATTTAAATGAACAAGAAATAGTATTATTATTATCTTTATTAAATTATCCAAGTGCAGAATATAGTTGAGAAAAATCATTTAATAATTATTTTAATAAAATTAAAAATAAATTAAATTTTAATTTTATAAATAAAAAAATATTTTTAAGAAAATTTAGAAAAAAAAATATAGATACTTTTCCATTTGTGACTAATTTATATAAAAATCATTTTTGAGAAAAAACTACAATAGATTCTGAATTACAACAATATACAAAAGATTTAATAGAAAGAACATTAAATCATTTTAAATGAAAAAATGTTACAAATGCAGCAGTTTATGCAATAATACCAAAAACTTGAGAAATACTAATATACCAATGATCAAGAGATTTTAAATCTAATATTATTGATTGACAAGTTAATATAATTGAGGCAAAAAGACAGCCTTGAAGTACTGTAAAACCTTTTTTATATTTACAAGCACTTGAATATTGAATGAATCCTGATGATTTGATAATTGATATTGTTAATGAATATAATAGTTTTGTAGAATGAAAAATTTATATTACAGAAAATTATTCTCTAAGGGAGTATTGATTAGTTAGGTTTAAAAAAGCTCTTTGAAATTCTATGAATAATGCAAGTGTTAGGTTAGGAAGTGAATTATGACTTGAAAATGTTTATAATTTCTACAAGTCTTATTGATTTGAATTTGATTATGATGTAAGACATTATTGATATTCTATAGTTTTGTGAAATGCAGAAACAACTTTAAAGAAACTAGTTAATAATTATAAAAAATTATTGTGAAATGAAGAAAATAAGTTTTTATTATATGATATTTTATCTGATCCAGACAATAGAGATATAAGTTTTTGAGTAAATTCTATTCTAAATACTTCTATATTACAAGCTGTAAAAACAGGTACAAGTTCAGATTTTAGAGATAATTGGGTTATTTCATATCATCCTGATTTAGTTCTTTGAGTATGGGTTGGAAATAATGATAATTCATCAATGATTTGAGTTACTTGAATAACTTGAGCTTGAAGTATTTGGCATAATATTATTGAGAAAGCAATAGAATTAAAATATATAAAATCAACAGAGGACTTAATTCCTTTATGAATTGAACAGACAGAATATTGCTTAGATATAAATTGTTTTGAAAAAGAATTAATTTACAATAAAAAAGGAAAAAAGTATTCTTCTAGAATAAGAGAATGATTATATTCAAAAAAAGATTTAAAAGAAAAATTAAGTGAATTTGAAATAGATAAATTAAAAAAAATGTGAATTACTTTAAGGTAATTCACATTTTTTTATACTCCACAAACACTTGCACTTGCACATCAACCACAATCAGTAGGAGCACAAGAATCCATATCTCATCATCAAATAATACTTGTGAACATAGATTTTATTTCTTCATCTTCAGGAATTATTCATTCAAAAATAACATCTTTAAAATCAATAGATTCTTCTTCAATAATTAAAGCAGGAGTTTCTTTTATATTTAATTCTGCTTTTAATCACTCATCAGTGGTTTCCTCAATTTTTATAAAATCAACTAAACCAAGTTCATCTAATATGTATTTTATTTTTGTTGTTAGTTCTTCAGCCTTAATTCATTCTCAAAATATTTTTACTTGCATATTTTATAATTATTAGTATAAAAAAAACATAGTCCTAAAGGACTATGTTGTCAACAGAACGCTTTAGCTTTCTATTTTATTATTATTTAGTTTCTTCTTTATTTTCTTCTTCTGGAAGATTACTTTCAGGAGCTTCATCAGAAATTACTTCAGTTTTAGGTTTATTTGCAACTGCAATAGCATCATCAGCATGTAAATGATGAATATCAAATTTAGAAGTATCAATTCCTAAATCAGATAATTTAATAACATCACCAGCTTGTTTTAATAATGTTAAATCAACATCAAATGATTCAACTAAATCTTTTGGTAAAACAGCAACTTCAAGTTCTTTAACATTTTCTGAAAGAATACATCCTTCTTTAATTGCAACTGAATCTCCAATAAAGTTAAGAGAAATTTTAGTAGTTAATGTTTCACCTCTAGTAAGAGCATAAAAATCAACATGAATAAATTCTCCAGAAACTGGTTCAAATTGAGAAGCATGAAATAATACTTCAATTTCTTCTTTTATACCTTTAACTTTAAGGTTAATAATTTGAGATTCACCAGCTTTTCTATGCATTCTTAATAATTCAGAAGCATCAAATTGAATAGCAATTGATTCTTGAGTTTTTCCATAAACAACACCAGGAACAATTCTATTTCCTCTTAAAACTTTTGTTTTATCAGCTGTATTTCTTTTTTCAGCATTTAATAATAATTTAGCCATTTTTTAATTTTATAATTATAAATTTATTTTTAAAATAAGTTTGGTAGTTTTGAGTAATTTTCACCTATTTTAATTCACAGAGATTTTATACATTTATTTCTGATTTGCAAATCTTTTTTTTATATTTATGATAGCTATATTATTAGATAATAATAAACTTTTATCTAGAAGTAAACTTAGAATATACTTATGAGAAAATTGATCAATTGTAAAAGTTAAAATTAAATATAACTCTAAATGATAATTTTATACATTTTTTCTATTTATAAACAGAGTTATATTATGAACAAAAAGATAATGAAGATAATTTTTAATTTAATAATTTAAAAAAATGCTAGATGTTAATAATTTAGTTCATGATGAGTGAACTGTTCATCTTTGACATACAGATTTTGTAGCTAGTCTAAAAGACTTTTATAGTTTTCAAGATAATGATTGAAAATTAAAAATTCCAGAATTAGAATGAAAAAACATTGCTGATATTTGATCAGGTTTTTCAGATTCTATGAATTTTTTGAAATGAATTTTATGACAAGATTCAAAAATTATTTGTGTAGATTGAATTTATGATAAAAAATATGTTAAAGCTTGAATTAATAAGACTATTGATAATACATCTAACTTTATTAATTACTTAATTACTGAAAAAAAAAATTTATTTGTAGGAAAAGCAGATATGTTTATAACTTATATTATAAATAGTATTTATAACTTAATTACTAAAAAAAATATAGAATTATATGAAATAGAAATATATTTAGAAAGACAAAAAATAAATAAATTGTTTGATTTTATTTTTTTAAATTCTTGGAAAGAAGATGAATGAATTGAATATAAAGTAGAATTAGAAAAAAGTGATAATATTGATATTGCTTTTTGTAAAAATCTTTTTTATAAAATAGATGAACCTATTAGATTTATAAAAGAAATTTTAAAAGAATTAAATGATAATTGAGAATTAATTATTATTGATTATTATAATTTAGAAAATAGTAATACTAAATTATTAATTGATTTAGTTGATAAAGAAATAATTGAAGGAATAACTTATTTTACTAGAAATAATGAATATATTATTTTTAAAATAAATAAAGAAAATTTTTTAGATGATGATGATGATGATGATGATTTTGATATTTTTCTTACAAACCTTCTTAAGGATTTAAAACCTTATGATTCTTAAAATTGCTTAATCACTAAAAATAACTATAATTTTTATAGTTATTTTTTCATATTTATTAATAAATATATTATGGAAAGAGAAAAAACTAATTATTGACCTGAGGATACCTTTATTCCAATTCATATGTTTCCAAAAAGGAAGGAAGCTATAAATAAAACTTTACCTTTATGGAATTTTCCAGAAGATAGTTTTTTTAAAGAAATAAATGTTTATAAATTTATAGTAGCTTCATTAACTAAATGAATATATAAGGATAAGGAAAAGAAAGATTTAATACTTACTAGATTTTGTAATTATTTTTGAAAAAAAACTATTATAGACGCTTTTGAATTTTACAAAGATAAGGTTAGAGATGATTTTATTAATATTGTAAAAGAAAGGATAAAAAATATTGTTTAGATTATTTTTCTATTTGAAAAACTGTTAATTGAGAAGAAATTAAATGTTATAAATTCTGAAATAATTGAAAAAAGATTTTGTATTTTTGATGAATTCATCGAAATGAAATTTGAACTATAAAATTAATGAGTAAATGAATTAATTTTTTATAAAAAAAATATATAAAAATAAATAAATTTTTGTAATACCTTGTTTAAATGTTGATTTAAATAGAAATTTTCCTACAAAAAATTGGTCTGAAAAAACTAAACTTTTTGTTTCTTGAAAATATTATAATATTTCTTGATGAAAATATCCTGCTTCAGAAGCAGAAATTAAGAATTAATTAAATTTTATTGAAAAAGAACTGATAAAAATAATATATGTTTATCATAATTGTTGTTGAACTGTTATATGAACTTTTACAGATTCAAGTGATAAAAAAACTAAAAATTATTGTAAAAATTCTAATTATAAGATTTTTACAAAAAAAGATTGGGATTCTCTAAAAAAGGAGCAAAAAACATGACATTGAACAATTTGGTGAATAGAATAAAATATTGATTTTTTTGAAATAGAAATGAAATATAGATGGAGTATTGAATGGAATAGAAATGAAAAAGCTTTAATTGATAGTGAAAAAAAATGAGTTCAACAAAAAAAATCTGAGATATTGGGGAAGTAGTGGCTATTAAATACTTACAATCTAAGTGATATATTATTGAAACTACAAATTTTAAATTTGGTAGATTTTGAGAAGTGGATATTATTGCAAAAAAAGATTGAATTACAGTTTTTATTGAAGTAAAATATAGAGTTTGAGAAAGATTTTGAACACCTGAAGAAGCTATAACTAAATGAAAACTAAGAAAATTTAGGAGAACAATAGATTATTATTGTGCTAAAAATAATATTGATTTTTGAAATATTAGATTTGATGTAATTGCAATTATAAAAAAAGAAACTTCTCATCAAGTTACTCATTATAGAAATGTTGAAATATAAAAAAGATAGATTTTAATAATCTATCTTTTATTTTGCAATGACATTATCAATAGCAGCAAAAGTTGCATCTTTTCATTTAGGGATAATAATTGTGATATTATCTCATATATTAGCACCAAAATGTGTTACAGCAGCAGTAAGTAAATCATATGTTTTTCAGTCTGCTACAGCCTGATATTTACCTTTATCTTCTGTTAATAATCAAACAGTTGTTTCTCTTTCAATTGGAGAAATTTGTTTATATAACATTCTACCATTTGGGGCAATAGTAAGTTTTAATTTATCTCATTGAACCATTTTTGATTTACTTGCATAATTTGCAGGAATTGGATATTTATCACCATCAACTCCATACATTTCTTCTCATGTAAATACTCATTCAATAATTTGAGAATCTTCACTATTGTATGAATGTAATCCTGAAGTATCTAGATCAACAGTTTTATTGAAATCAATATCAACTCAGTTTTCTTTTATCAAATCTGCTAATAATTTTTTAGCATTTTTTAATGATTTTTCAGCAGTGATTATAAAATCTTTAATTGCTTTAACTTGGTTTTTATTTTTCATTTTTATTTTTGTTTAGTTAATATAATATTATTATATGAAAAAAAGCATATTTTGTAAAATAAAAAAGCTATAAATTTAATTTTATAGCTTTACTATTTCATTTCTTCTTTCTTTATAATAATTCACTCAGGTCTTCTTCATGATTTATTAATTATTTTAGCTGTAACTTTTTGTTTTTCTTTAGCTCAAAATTTCCATTTTTTTGGAATAAATACATCTTTTCATGATTTTACTTTTACAAAACCAAAATCTCAAGTATCTGTATATATTCATTCAACAATTTCAAACTTATCTTTTAAAACTTTTACTATATCTCATTCATATTTACCACTTTTTCTTACAATTTTAGCTTTTACAAAATTTCAATATTCAGCTCAACCAACATTTTTTGAATGGATAAAATATCATTCTCATCAATTTTTTCATACTGTATCTACAAAACCCCAGTTTCCATCAGGAGAAAAACTAAAAACACCTTCCTCAAATCTTTCATTTTCTTCATTATCACTTCATTTAACTGAAATAATTTTTACTTCAGGTTTTTTACCACTAGATTGAATTTCTACAGCTTTAACCAAATCTCAATCAACTGCTCAATTATAATGTTTTTTACTTACATAAAAATCACCACCATAATATCATCTATCATCTGGTATAAAAAATCCAAAATTTTTACCAATTTGTATTTTCCCAAGAATTACTTCACTTCACATTTTTTTAGCCATATTTTTTATTTATTTAATTAATTTTTTATATATTATACATAAAAAAAGAAAAAACAAGAAAAAATTATTGACTTTTATGAGAAGATAGGTTTAATATAGTTAAATAATTTTTGAATAAAAATATAAATGATAGATAATTTTACACATTATTTAGGGAGGTATAAAGAATTTATGATAGATTGAAATATAATTGAGGCACAAAAAAAAGTTTTTAATATAACTTTAGCTTATTTTTTTTCTAAAGTTGATGATATATTGAATAAAGATAAATTATTAAAAATAGATAATGATTCTAATGTTTTATTTATTGAATCAACTAATAGTATTGATTGAATGTGATTATGAGATTGAATTTTTAAAACTTGAGCAATTGATAAATTAAAAGAAGAATGATTTAATTTAAGTATTTTAACTAATGAAAATAGGAAGTTAATTTTTGAAAATAAATGAAATGAGGTTATTGGTGTTAATTGAAATTTATTTGATATAATCAAAACTTGATATAATATAAAATGACAATTTAGTCATATTATTAGTATGAATCCATCTTGGCAAATATTATTACTTAATTTTATATGTAGTCCTAAAAAACATATTAAACATTTTATTTCTTATGATGAAATGAAAAAGAAAAATCATATAGAGATGTATTGAAATATACTTACAAAAGATTTTTTATATTCAAAAGATATAAGACTAAATACTAGTATAGTTTTATCAGAAAGAGTAAGAAAAGAATCAGAAGGAAAAATAAATAAAATACAATGAAAATTTTATATATGAATAAATATATGAGCTTCTAGCTGATTAAGACATTATAAAGGATGGGAAGAAGTAATTAGTAGTTTAAATAAGGTAAATAATAATTTAAATAAGGTAAATAATAATTTAATTTTTGTATTATATTGAAAAGATAACACTTTATGATTAGATAAACAAATTGAGACAAAATTTGATAATATTTTAAACTTTGTTTGAAAAACAGAATCATTATATGATGTATATTGAATTATAGATCAAATGGATTTAAATATTTGATCAGATTGATGAAATATAAATGCATCCATAGCACTAGGAAAAGAATCAATTGTTATTGAAAGTGTTGTTGATTGAAAATTAAGAACTAGTAAAGACTGACAAAATACAAAAATTGTAAAAACTATTTGTGAAAAATGAAAATGTTATATAAAAAATATGTGAACAAAATGTCTTGTTACAAATCAGTCTTGTAATGATCATGAACATACACCACCTTGTCTAATAAATATATCAAGTGAGGTAGTTACTCTAGTAGAAAAAAGTTTAAAAAATCTAGAAAATTAATTTTCTAGACTTTTTTAATAATCATTTTCTTGTTTTGTTTCAATTTCATAAATTATATACTTATTTTCATCAAAATTCTCTCATAATTTTGCTGTTAAAATAGCTGTATAATCTTTTCATGCAATTATTTTGGGGTCAATATTAGGTAGAATAGTAGTAGTTTTTGTATAATCTTTTTTTATTACAATTATTCAGTTTTTAATTGGATCAATTTTTGAAACAGTTTCAATTTTAGATTTTGCTTCATCATCAGTTCTAGCTAAAACTTTTCTATTTGTGATTAAATCAACTCTTATTTTGATATTTTTTGACTCTCAAATAGTTAATTTTTCAAATCTAGAATCTTTTGTAATTGCTTCTATAGTATTTTCAATTAACTCCTCAGCAATAGAATTTTTAATTTCTTTTATATTACCAGCTCAACCTCTCACTTCTCAATTAAGAAAAACAGTCACAAAACAACTTCATTTTGTTGTTAAATATTCACTTCTACTAATTTCTAGCTCATCAACTTTTGGAGCTCTCATTTTTTGTAGATAAAATTCTACAGTTTGTTTTACAATGCTTATCATTTTTTTTTGAATAAAAAAATATTTTATATAACTGATTTTAACACTAAAAGAAAAAAAACAAAATCTAATTTGTAAAAAAATATTTGCTTTTACTTGATTTATAATTATATTATTGTGTAATATTATAATTATAAATTATGGAAAAAATACTTTGAATCACAAATCCTGATATTTCTGTACATGTTGTTCCTCTTTTTTTACCACATTCTGCTTGAGAAAGAGAAAAAACTATAGAAATATTAACAAAATTACAAAAAGAAGAAACAAGAAAAATAATCTGTATCGATTGAACAGCAGCTACTTCTAATATAAAAATAATTACAGATAATAATTTTGATGAGGCTAGTATTTTATTACCAAAATGAATTGATTGAGTAATTTTTAATACATCAGAAAAAGCTAAATTAATTTTGCCAGTTGCTGATTGTGCACCAATTGTTGCATATCATAAAACTTGAGATATTTGTGGTAGTTTTCATGCTGGTTATAAATGAGTTGCTTGAGAAAATGCAAGTGATTTAGGTATTATTACAAATATGATAGAAGAATTAAAAAATGTTTCTAATTCAGATAATTTAGATGATTTTGAATTTTATATTTGACCAATGATTTGAAGAGAATTTGAATTACCAAAATCTTATGTTGAACCAATGTTTTCAAGAATTTTTAAAGAATATAATTTAAATCCAAATAAATATTTTTTAAAGCATAAAACAGATAATACTAAAATTTACCTGCATTTAAGACTTTTAATAAGAGATATTTTAGAAAGATTATGAAAAAAAATTAGATTAAAAACACATTTAAAAAATGAATGATCTTTTTTTGATAATTGAATTACAGATAAGTGGAATTCAGAATATCCTTCTCATAGATTATATACACAATTTTGAATAAATGATGAAGAAATTAAAAAATTATCTAAAAAATTTAGTAATTATGATTTATATTTACAAGATATTTTAGAAACAAAAGCTAAAATAAAAGAAATAAAAAGAATAATGAGATCTAAAAATTTTGAACAATATAAAAAAGATTATAGACTTGCTACAATTTTAGAAAATTAAAAAAAATATGATTTAATTAAATCATATTTTTTTCTTCTTCTAGTCTAAGTTCTTCTTTTTCTTCCATTTCAATTTGGTAGAAAATATCTCATAATTGGTCTTGATTGGTTGCTAGATAATATTTATAATAAGTTATTTCAAATAATTGTTTGAAAAAAGTTATTGAAAAATTAATTACAGGAAGCAATACTACTAATGAAAATAACTTTGCAGTTCCTTCTGGGAAGCTATTAAAAATCATAAGAGATAATCAACTTGATACAAATAATCATATAAAACTTCAATAAATTCAAATTAAAATATGTCTATAATTGTTCATTATTTCAAGTATTAAACTTGTTCAGAATGTTACAATTAATGTGTGGACAATAAAAATATAAATTATATATTGATATGATTGAAGTCCTAAATAAATATAAATCGGTGTAAAAAATACATAAGTAAGTATACCAAAAAGTGATATTTGTCAGAATATAATTAAATTTCTTTTATATCTTTCAGGGTTAATCATTCCAAGAATTATGTAGGTTAGGAAAACAGTTAAACTTGTCCCTATAAAAGTAATTAAAGAAAGAGCTAAAGGGAAAATACTGCTTGTATCTCATAATCATTGAAAGGATGTTTTAAATTGTCATTGAATGTCTAATGCTCCAGAACTAAAAAAAGTAATTGCTAGGATTAATAAACTACCTAAAAAACCAGCAATTAAAGCTCATATTGAACTTACTAGTATATCTTGGAAAATTATTTTTCTTGGTCAGAAGCTCATTTTTTGTAATAGTAATAGATTAAAATCATTGCTCAAATAGTTATAAAACTATCTGCTAAATTAAAAATACTAAAATATTTAACTCAAACAAAATCAATTACTTTTTCATTAAAAACTCTTTCATAAGCATTTCATATAGCTCCAGATATTATTAATCAAAAAGAAAAATCTAGATATTTTGTAGACAAATGGCTAAAGCCACCTTGTTGAATTTTAGTTTTTTCTTCTTTTAATTCTACTCTATAATACCAAAAAATTCAAATAATTAATAAAATTGTTCAAATTTTAAGTAGACTTTTAGGAACTTCTATTCAAAAAGCAATTCAAGGATTATAGACTTGTTTTAAAAATATATAATCTCAAAAAATATTTATTTGCTTTTGTAAATAAATTACAGAAAAATATTTACTTAAAAAATCAAGAATTAATCAGATTATTAGGGTGTAGTAAAACATAAATTTTATATAATAATAATTCCTATTATTCCTCTCCCTTTGGGAGAGGTTAGGTGAGGGCTATTTAATTAATTTTCAAATTACAATTTCATTTTTTATAATTTTTCAAGAAATTATTTCAAAATTATCTTGATTTGCTTCAATATAATTTTGAGTCCATCATTTCCACTTAATTTTTGAACTCCCCTCCTTACTAGGGAGGGGCTGGGGGTGGGTTACTACTTCTATTAGTACTTTTAATTCTTTTTCTTTATTTTGTTCTATATATTCTTGTCTTTTTTTATCAGCTAATTCAGAAATAATTCACATTCTTTCTTTTTTTATTTTTCAGTCAATTTGATTTTCAAATTTTCAAGCAGGAACATTTTCTCATAATTCATGTCATGAAAAAGGGAAGGCATGAACTTTTGTTAATCAATAGTTTTCTATTAAATCTAAACTTTCTTCAAAATCTTTTTGTGTTTCTCAAGGAAATCAAACAATAATATCTGCTCAAATAGAAACTGATAAATTATCATCTCTTTTTAAATCTTTTAATCTTTTTAAAATATTCCTTAAATGTTCTCAATTATAATGTCTTTTCATATCTTTTAAAACTGAACTACTTCAAGATTGTACAGAAATATGAAAATGAGGATAAATTCTTGTATTTTTAAAAACTTCAAAACATTTTTCATCAATAAATTCAGGTCACATTGAACTAATTCTAATTCTCGGAATATTAGAATTTTCAAGTAAATATTCAAGTAATTCAGCTAGCCTTGAAACAATTTGTCCCTCTCCCCTTAGGGAGAGGCTAGGTGAGGGCTGTGGATTTGTAGTATCAAGTCCCCAAGCAGCTAAATTAATTCAAGTTAAAACAACTTCTTTTCAACCTTGTTTTTCAAAATAGTTAATTTCCTCCAAAATATCTTCTTTATTTCTTGAAAAATGTCTTCATCTTTTTACTACAGTTAGACAAAAAGTACAAAAACTATCACAACCTCATTGAATTAAAATAAATTTTTTGGTATAAAGTCCTGTTAAACTTTTTGAAATAGATTTTATTTTACTTTTTAATGCTTGTTTTTGTTTAATATTCAAAACTATATTTCAGTTTTTTATTTCAATTTCATCTGGGTCTTCTCATAAAATAACTATTTTTTTCTTAAATTCTTTCAATTCAGGATATAACTCAAAAAAATCTTCTTGAGCTCTTCAATCTTTAAAAGCTCAACATCCACTAATAAACATTTTTTTATCTATTTCTAAAGTTTTGAAAGTATCTTTTATAAACTTTATCCATTTTCTTTTTGCTGTATCTGTAACCACACAACTAGCCACAAAAATCCCATTTTCTCACTTTAACTTTTCTGAATTTAACCATTTATCAGTATAGTATTTATTTACTTTACAACCAAAAATTTTGTATTCCATTTTTTAATTATCATTATTAAATTTATCTAAAATATCTTTTGCCATATCTTTTCCTCACAATCAAAAAGCTAATCAACCAGCTAAAGACATCATTGAAATAAATCAGATTAAAATTATATTCAATATTTCCTTGTCAATAATTTTAGTAAAATTTAAAACTAGTGTGAATGTTAAAAATAGAATTAATCATTTACTTCAAGTTGCAATTATTTTACTTGTTTTTGTTTGAGAATTTGATTCAGCAATACTCAAAGTATGATATGTCACATCATATATAAAATTAGCAAATCTAATACCAAAAAATCAAATAATTACTCAAACAAATAAACTTGGAAGATAATTAAGAAGGGTTTTTAGAGAATCAGCAACTTCTTTAACATTTAAAATTAAAAGAGATTGTTTAAAGAAAAATAAAAATACATAAAAAGAAATCGATTTAGCTATAACTATATCTAATTTTATTCTCTCAGTTAATTTTTTTCTAGATTTTTCTTCTGCAACTCATTCTTTTATTTCTTCATCTTTTTCTAAAAAATCTTCAAATTTATCAATTTTCCCTTTTAAATTATATTTTTTAAAAATTCTAATTGTATATTTATATAAAATTCTAGCAATTATAAATCAGACAATCATTACAAAGATTGCTTTAGCTCAGCTAATAGCTAAATTAGTTAAATATTCTTCATTTATATTTAGTAATGATATAGCTTCATTAAAATATTTAATTATGAAATTTTGTATACTTTCTAATATTCAAGTATTAGTTATTTCTTTAGACATATCTTAGATTATTAATAATATTTTTATTTATATTCTATATAAATAAATAAAAAATCAAAAATAAATTTGACTAAAATACATTTTTTCATAAAATCCTCTTTGTACTTAAGAAATAAGTATTTGCGGGGGTAACATAATAGAGTGAGTGTACTAAGGCTTCAACCCTTGGGTGTGCGAGTTCAAACCTCGTCCCCCGCTCCATTTTTTACATATGCGGGTATAGCTCAATTGGCTAGAGCATCTGCCTTCCAAGCAGAGGGTTGTGAGTTCGAGTCTCATTACCCGCTCCATTAAAAAATACAAAAAAGTTCTAAAATTTATTTTAGAACTTTTTTTTGTTGAAAAAAATTAATGACAGAAAGCTTTCAATCTTTTCTAAAAATAAGACAGGTCTCTAATTAATTATAATAATTAATCATAGACCGGTCTTTTGCTTTTCTTCTAAAATATTTTTCATTTCCTTAAACCACTCCTTGAGCTAACATAGCATCTGCTACTTTTACAAATCAAGCAATATTTGCTCAAGATATATAATCAATACTTCAATCTTTTTGAGTTCAGTACTTTACACAACTTGAATGAATATCTGCCATTATTTGAACTAATTTAGCATCAACTTCTTCTCTAGTCCAATTATATCTTAGAGAGTTTTGACTCATTTCTAATCCTGAAACAGCTACTCAACCTGCATTAGATGCTTTTGCTGGAGAAAATAAAATTTTATTTTCAACATAAATATTTATTGCTGCTGGAGTTGATGGCATATTTGCTCATTCTCATATTGCAAAAATTCAGTTTTTTACTAAATTTTGTGCATCAGTTTCTTCAATTTCATTTTGAGTTGCACAAGGAAAAGCAATATCTGCATTATTATTCCATGGTCTTTCTCAGGCAAAGAATTTTGCTTCAGGGAATTTTTTTACAAATTCTGAAATTCTAACTCTTTTTTCATTTTTTAAATATTTAATATGTTCTAATTCTTCTTTATCTATTCAATGTTCTAAATAAATATATCAACTTGAATCAGACATAGTTAAAATATTTGCTCATAATTCTAATGCTTTTTCAGCTGCAAATTGTGCAACATTTCAAGAACCTGAAATTAAAACTTTTTTTCAAACTAAAGTGTCATTTTTAACTTCAAGCATATTTTTCATAAAATATACAAGTCCATAACCAGTTGCTTCTGGTCTGATTAAACTTCATCCAAATTCTAGTGATTTTCAAGTTAATATACCTGTAAATTCATTTTGTAATTTTTTGTATTGTCCAAATAAAAATCAAATTTCTCTTCCACCAACTCAAATATCTCCAGCTGGAACATCTGTATTTGCTCAGATATGTCTGTATAATTCTGACATAAAACTTTGGCAAAATTTCATAACTTCATTATCAGATTTTCATTTTGGATCAAAATCACTTCAACCTTTTCAACCTCACATTGGAAGAGTTGTTAAAGCATTTTTAAAAACTTGTTCAAATCAAAGAAATTTTAAAATACTGGCATTAACTGATGGATGAAATCTTAAACCTCATTTATAAGGTCAAATAGCAGAATTAAATTCAAATCTAAAACCTCTGTTTACTTGAATTTGACCATTATCATCAAGCCAAGGTATTCTAAAAGTTATACTTCTTTCAGGTTCAACCATTCTTTCTAAAAGTGCTTTGTTTTGGTATTTTGGGTTTTCATTAATAAAAGGAATAATTGTTTCAACTACCTCTTCTACAGATTGTAGAAATTCATTTTCTCAAGGATTTTTTGTTTTTACATAATCCATAAAAATTTCTTTATTGTATGTCATATTTTTTAATTAATAAATAATATATTTATGAATATAATCTTTTTTATAATTTAATCAAAAAATATTTTACTAAAAGTAAAAAATATATATAATTTAGTTATGAAAACAATAATAAAAAGACTACTGCAATTTTTTTTACCAATAATAACACTAATATTATTTATAGTATTAGTTATAAATTATTGGGTTTTATCATTCTCAAAAGAAAATTTTTATAATGATGTTAATTTATTGCCACAAACTAATGTATGACTTGTTTTTTGAGCAAGTGTTAAATCAAATAGAGAACCATCAGATATACTTAAAGATAGGTTGAAAGTAGTTATTTCAGCTTATGAGACTAAGAAAATAAACAAAATAATTGTTTCATGAGATAATTGACAGATTTGATATAATGAACCAATTGTAATGTATAAATATTTAGTTGAAAATTGAGTTAATAGTGATAATATTTATTTAGATTATGCATGATTTGATACTTATGATTCAATATATAGAGCAAAATATCTTTTTGGAGTTAAAGAAATAGCATTATTTACACAAGATTTTCACTTAAAAAGAGCTATGTATTTAGCAAATAGATTAGGTTTTAAAAAGGTAGTTTGAATCCAAACTAATTTACAAAAATATAGAGCAGAATCTTATAATAATAGAAGAGAAATTTTAGCAAGAGTTAAAGCATTTTTAGATGTAGAAATAAATAATTCTAAACCATTAGTTTTAGGAGAACCAATAGATATGACAGAAGTACAATTTAAAGATTAATTATGCTAAAAAAAATAATAATAACATGAGTGAAAGGCTATCAGAAAGTTCTTTCACCAGATCATAGTTTTTGGGCAAAAGCTATGAACAAAACTCCATATTGTATGCATATTCCAACTTGTAGTGAATATATGATTGAGGCTGTTGAAAAAAAGTGAACAATAATTTGAACAGCTAAATGAATAGCTAGAATAGCTAGATGTATGCCTTGGAATAAGGGATGATATGATCCTGTTGATAAAAAAATAATTAATAAAAGATAAAAAATAAACTCACATAAAAATCAGACTATCACTATTGTTATTATAGTAAATAGTTATAAGATAAATTAGAATATCTTATAACTTACAAAAAAAATGAAAAAAATTAATATATTTATAATAACAATAATTATTTCAATTATTACTTATGTAAATTTTGTTAATGCAAATAATAATATAGATGTTGCAAATAAACTTGCTAAAATGTGAGTAATACAAGATAATTCTTGAGATGTTTCAAAATATAATTTATGAGAAAAAATTACAAGAAAAGAAATGTTAAAAGTAATGATGAAATTATCTTGAAAAACTGTTGAAGATAAATGTGATGGAATTTTTGCTGATTTACAAGCTTGAGACTGGGGATGTAAATATGCTGAAAAAGCCTTAGAATTAGGATATATTGCTAAAAATACAAATTTTAGACCAAGTGATAATGTTTCTAAAATTGAGGCTTTGAAAATGATTTTTAAATGAACTTGATTAGAAAGAGAAGAAAATGCTGATTGGAAACTTTGATATATAAATACTGCTTTTGAAAAATGAATTTTAAAAGAAAAATTTAATGATTACTGAACTAAAGCCATTAGGTCTTGGATTTTTGTGAATGCAGATAATACAATAAACAGTTTATCAACAGCAGGGCCAAGCCCTTTGAAAACTTCAGATAACTGAAGCCCTTTGTCTTCTGAAGCTAAAATTAATTTTGTTAGTCCAGAATGAAAAATTACAGATTTAACAAAAAATATTACAGTTAGGTTTTCTAAACCAATGGTAAAATTAGGAGCTTTAGATGATCAACCTAATTGTCCTATTGAAA
>Ga0256827_10000340_pt1 | contig 28404 bp, 36 predicted proteins | sample CV84metaG_FD_185977 | JGI IMG/M metagenome (GOLD analysis project Ga0256827, IMG submission 185977) | Hydrothermal vent microbial communities from East Pacific Rise, Pacific Ocean - CV84 | ecosystem: Environmental > Aquatic > Marine > Hydrothermal vents | place: Pacific Ocean: East Pacific Rise...
TTGTATGCCAGTCGGAGAAAGCAGAGACACTATTAGGATGAATGACAGAGCAGTATTTGAATTTTGTATGAAATATAACTTCTGCTATAGTGACAGATTACATATCAGGGTTTTTGATACAACGCAGGGTGTTTAAAAAAGCATAGAAATACTCCCAATATCTTTTCTATAAAAAATTGCTTCCAACGGTACGCAATGACTTTTCGTTTGATGTCCTCAATAAATAAGTATAAATAATAAAAATTATAAGTATTTTATACCAATAAGGGGAATTATATTTTAATAGGAGTAAAATACTCCTTATTGTCAAATCATATAGGAGAGATGCATGAAAGAGATTACACTTGAGACAAAAATAGCAGACTTGTTAAATGATTATGAAGATATGAAAGATATTCTTATTAAGATCAATCCAAAGTTTAAAAAACTGAATAATCCTGTATTAAGACGTACACTGGCAAAAATTGCAGGTGTGCGACAAGCTGCTATAGTGGGTAGTATGAATCCGATTGATTTACTTAATCAACTTAGAATTTCTGTGGGACAACCACCTGTTGAGAGTCCAAATATAAAAGAACTTACCCCTGCTTTAGAAGTACCGGCATGGATATCCATAGAAGCAAAAGCCACGCTTGATGCCAATGCACTTTTAGATGAAGAAGATAATCCATTGGCAAAAGCATATACTATGTTAAAAAAACTGGATAGTGGAGATATCCTCACGATTGTTGCGGACTTTCAACCAGAACCACTTATTGAAGAGTTTGAGAAAGCAGGACATGAAGTGTATTGTCAAGAGATTGATGATACACACTTTGTCACCTATATTAAAAAATAGTTTTATGAAAATACATACTTCATTCTCGGTGCTTATTCGTATTCTTTTGTGGCTTATAATGATAATAGGTGGTGCTGTTTACAGCATTTCCAAAGATTTTGAGACCACGCTATTTGAAAATGTATTCTTTCATTTCTCTACAGCATTCATAGGAATTATTGTGCTTACCTTGGCATTTCGGGCAGCGGCAAATGGTGGCAGAGAATTGACTAAAGGCAGAGTAGGAAATATACCAAGATTGGAAACAAATCGATTGGTAATGACAGGTATTTTCAGCTGTATGCGCCATCCGATGCTTTTTGGCTTAACTCTTTTACCGTTAGGATGGGCACTTTTACTTGGTTCACCGACATTTATTACATGTATAGCCCCTTTGGAAATGCTTTTTATCATCTTTATGGTACTTGTTTTTGAAGAGATGGAAGTGAATAGAAAATTTGGAGAATTATATAAAGCTTATCGAGAGCATGTTCCCATGGTCTCTTTTCATTCAGAGTGTTTGAAACAGTTGTTTTCTGCTAAAAAAACTTAACAGCAAATATTTTTAATAATGTTTTATTTAGTTCTTGCTAAGGATAGTTATTTTATAATCCAAACAAATAATTAATATAATTATTTAAAATATTATACGAGGAAAATAGATGAAAAAAATTATTTATTCAACTTTGACACTTGTACTTTTAAGTGCGAATAGTATGGCATATGATGTTACAAAAGCTGAGGAGCTTAGTAAGTTTTATTCACATATGACACAAAAAACATGTGCCGATTCTAAGCTTTTTGTAAAAGCGGTAGAGACAATGAAAATGATAAGAGAAGATAAAGTCACTTTACTTGACGTTCGAACCGATGGTGAGGTTGGTGTGATTGCCCTTAGTGGAAAAAATGCTATTCATATTCCTATTGCAAATCTGTTTAAAAAAAAGAATTTAGATCTGCTTCCTACAGACAAACCAATTGTGATTGTTTGCCATTCTGGTACAAGGGCTACTTTGGCAGCGATTGGTTTAAAGAGAGTTGGATTTAAAAAGATCCATGTATTAAAAGGTGGATTGATCTCTTTGGCAGCAGCGAACAATCCTAAAAATGCTCCATTGGCAAAATGATATTTACTCTAAAACAGATCGCAACTATCCATTCCCCTTTCTGTAATCTGGTCAATATGCCGATCCAGCCTAAAGGGGCAAAAGATGTTTACGCAACGATTGAGTTTAAAAAAGAGTATGAAGAGGGGCTGAAAGATCTGGATGGATTCAGCCATGTCTATCTTATCTATCATTTTCATAAAGTAAGAGAGCCAAAACTCAGTGTTGTTCCCTTTAATGATAAGACCAATACACCTAGAGGTGTATTTTCCACACGGACACCGATGCACCCCAATGGTTTGGGACTGTCTGTGGTGGAACTGGTAAGTATAGAAAAAAATATTGTAACTATCAGAGGAGTAGATATTTTAGATGGAACACCTCTTCTTGATATCAAGCCTTATATTGAAAATTTTGATAAAGTAGAAGGTGAATCAAGGTCTGGTTGGATGAAATCTAGTCATGAAGAGGTCAGTAAAAAGAAATCGGATGATCGCTTTGTTCAAAAATAGTATATGTTCAAATTAGATGACCGTAATGCTTATAAGATTATTAAACTAAATAAAGGAAATAAAAGATGAAAAAACAATTAAAGGATATTATGAATCTACTTACACTGTGTTATTCACATTCAAATGGGATAGGTAGATAATGTTTAAGAAAATTTTATCGCTTAATCTGATTATCTCACTTAGAATGTTCGGGTTGTTTATTGTACTGCCGGTACTTTCTATCTATGCACTCAATATGCCAAACTCAAGTCATACAATGGTGGGAATCATTATTGGTGGGTATGCTATTACTCAAATGATTTTTCAAGTACCATTTGGTACGATCAGTGATAAAATAGGAAGAAAGAAGACAATTATTATTGGGCTTATTATCTTTGCACTGGGTTCATTGGTAGCGGGATTGGCGACTGATATTTATACATTACTTGTAGGGCGACTGCTTCAGGGTGCCGGGGCGATAGGCTCTGTGATCACTGCAACTATCAGTGATGTGGTGCATGAAGAAGAACGTGGTAAAGCAATGGCGATCATGGGTGGTAGTATAGGAATGGCATTTGCACTTTCTATGGTTGCAGGTCCTACTATTGCTGCACATTTTGGTGGGGTACCGACCCTGTTCTTTTTTGTGACCTTTTTGGCACTGCTCTCTATTTTTATTTTAGTAAAATATGTACCTAACCCTCCGGTTATCAAACATACTTATTTGGAAAATGATAAGTTTAGATTTTTTGAAAATAAAGATTTGATGAAAATGAATATTACCAATATGTTGGTCAAGGGGTTTATGACATTTGCTTTTATGATTGTTCCTATTGTATTGACAAAAACCTATGGATGGGACAAGGCTGAACTTTATAAAATTTATCTTCCTTCTATGGTTGTTGGTATTTTAGCAATGGGACCGGCAGCGATGATCGCAGAGAAAAAAGGGAAATATAAACTGATTTTGCTTTTGGGTGTTCTCTTTCTTTCTATTTCCTACCTATTGATAGGGATGAGTCATACGAGTATGCTTTTTAGTATAGGGATTGTTATCTTTTTTATCGGATTCAATATGCAGGAACCTATTTTGCAGTCTTTAGCTTCAAAATATGCGAAAGTGCATCAAAGAGGGCGTGTTCTTGGTATTTTTAACAGTTTTGGATATTTTGGTACTTTTATCGGTGGTTTTATCGGAGGTATGTTGCTTGATCTTACATCATTGAGTGCTATCTCTTATGGTATTATAGTACTGTGTATAGGATGGGCTTTGATGATCATTTCTATGAATAATCCTGCCAAAACAAAGATAGCCTATATCCATTTGGATGATACTGATCATACAAAACATCAAAACTTACATCAATTTAAAGGGTGTAAAGAGTGGTATATCAATGATACGGAAAGAGTGGTTATTGTAAAGTATGATGAGAGTGAAACAAATGAAGAGGAGATCAGAAAGGCACTTATATAGATAAAGTACCTTCTGCTTTTATCAATTCAGTGCGCTTGCCAACTCTTTTTCAGTTGTAAATGTTTGTATATTGGTAATCGTTTTGTCTTTCAGTGTAATCAGTGTGATTTTATTGGTATCTTTTGCATTTTTATAGGTATCAGCAATAGCTTTGTCATAAATGAGTACTACTGAGTAAGGACTTTTTTTAAAGTCTGGTAAAGCGAAAGTATTACGAATCACTGTTGGCATACCGCTTACATCAGCAATAAAAAGTGTATTACGTGAGGGTAAATAATTTTTGTCCTGTTTTTTCAGAAACTCTTTTACTGTATGTCCTGTAGCTTTGGCAAATACAAAAATAACTTTTTTGGTTTGATCTGTTAAAGTGTGTGCTTTGTCAAACTGATCAGGAAGAGTAAAAGAAAGTTTTGAGTCTATTTGGAGACCTTTTGTTGCAGAAGCCTGGTATTTATCCGGGTTATAATTGTCTTGTCCGTTAATAGCAAATAGCGTTCCTACAGCAATAACAATCAGTACAATAAGAGAGAAGAAGATTTTTTTTAACATGGTGAGATGTCCTTTTTTATGTAAGTATAGCAGATTATGGATAAAATAAGACAATTTTAGTCTCATTTAAGCAAAAGAGTAATATATTCATAAAAATTATAATATTAATAATAAAGGATTATACCATGCACTTTTCAGATGAAGATATATATGAGGCTGTAAAACATCACTTACCTACAGTAAATGAATATGTTAATTCTCATGGTGGGAGTATTGATTTGTTGGGTACTAAAGACGGGCTCGTCTATATAGAGCTTACAGGTGCATGTCATGGATGTTCTATGAGTCTTATGACCACAAAAATGGTTGTGCAGAAAAAACTAAGAGAGCTCATTCATCCTGAACTTACAGTGGTCAATGTCGATGGTACAGAAGCAAATAAACTTCCCGATAGCTATTATGTAGAAGAGCATACTGAGGTAGAAGAGGAAATAGATGAAAAGAGTATTTGGGATAAAGTTAAAAAAATATTTTAAAGGAAGAAATATGCGTTATACAATAATATTATTGACACTGCTGCTGTTTACAGGATGTGGAGATGAATCAAAAAAAACGAACTATAACGGTAAAGTACTTTTGCAAGAAAAATGTGCCATGTGTCATAACTTAAAAATGCCTCCAAGTACCTATGAAGATGAAAAAGCTCCTCCCATGATGGCAGTGGTATTTCATTTGAAAGATTTTATGAAGATTAGAAATGATGAAGATAAAGCAAGAGTATTCATACCGTTCATTCAGGATTATGTTATTTCTCCGAGTGCTGAAAAATCGTATTGTGATAAAGAGAGTTTGAAAACATATGGGGTGATGCCTTCACAAAAAGGAAGTGTAACACAGGAAGAACTCAAGGCAATAGCTTTGCATATGTATGATTTTTATGATCAGCAGAAATATCTTAAAGAGATGCAGACCAAAGCAGCTTTTGATGCCTTGCCTAAAGGGGAACAGCTTGTACGTAAAAATGGTTGTCTTAACTGTCATGATACAGAGAAAGCAAAAGTTGGTCCCTCATTTAAAATGATAGCAAAAAAAGAGGCTAAAGAGATCATAGATGTGATCCAAAATGGAAGTCAGGGAAAATGGGAAGCGTTTCATAATATGATGATGCCCCCGTTTAAAACGAGGTTCACGAAAGAAGAGTTGAACATACTGCAAGAGTGGATACACAATTTAGATAAAATAAAAGTAGAAAAACCATGGAGAATAAAAAATGATATTTGATCTGACAAAAGATAAAGAAGTCAATGAAACATATAAACTGATGGCTCAGACCATTATCCCCAGACCTATTGCCTGGGTGGTTACAGAAGATGAAGGTGTAGTCAATATTGCACCGTTTTCTTACTTTATAGGGCTCTCTTCCGATCCGGCATCTGTACTTATTTCAGTAGGACATAAACCTGATGGTACACCTAAGGATACCCTTGCAAATATACGTAAATATCAAAAATGTACTATTTGTATGGTACAGGAGAGTGACTTGGAAAAGATGCACTTCTCTTCCAAGGGACTGGAAAAAGAGTTGAGTGAAGCAGAAATATTTGATATAGAAACAGTATCATTGGTTGATGGCTATCCTCCTATGATCAAAGGGGTTCCTTCTGCCTATGCTTGTGAACTGAATCAGGAGATAGATCTTGGAGGAGGATCAACGATTCCTCTTATTTTAAATGTAAAGCAGCTGTTTGTTAATGATGAGGTTATTACTGATAAGGAGAAATTAACAATCTCTTTTGATCCTGTAGCCCGCATAGGTAAAAGTTATGCTTTTTTAGGTGAAGATATTGATGCCCCTGCCATTCCCTGAATGATATTAAGTTAGATTGGTTACTATACAAACATGTTAATACGAAAATTATTTAAATTTGAAAATGCACATATCGTGCGTGACTGTTCTACGCAGCGTTGTTCTGAGAATATTCATGGACATTCTTACAAGATCGAAGTATTGTTGGAATCCAACTATTTGGATGATGGGCAAATGGTTTATGATTTCGGTTTGACAAAACTGTATATTAAAGAACTTATTGATTCTTTTGATCATGCCATTACACTTTGGTCCAAAGATGATAAAGAGTATATATCGGCTATGAAAAGATACAGTAACAGATGGGTGGAACTACCGGTTTCTCCTTCTGCCGAGCAGTTTTCACGTGTGATCTTTCTGATAGTTGAAAGAGTGCTGGCATGTACTAATATGCAAAATGGAGAAAGAGAAGTAAAACTCCATAGTATTATCGTACATGAGACAGAGACAGGATATGCACAAGGTTTTAAAGAAGATGCTCACAGTAAGCTGATGGGAACAATAATATTGGAAGATATTGTTTTTTCCCCTCAGGTACAAAATGAGTGGAGCAACAGTGATCTATGGAATAAGCTGCTAAATAATGAATCTATTAACAACCCTAAAAAAGTTTAATAGATTAAAACATTCAGTATAATACACATCTCATAACAATAATCAAAGGATACATATGACAAAAATTACACTACTCTCACTGATAGCAGCATCAGTATTGTTCACTGCATGTGGTGAAGATACGAATAAAGCAGCGGATGAAGCAACAGTGAAAACAGCAGAAGTTGCAAAAGAGACAACGGCAGATATGAAAAAAGCAGCAACAGATCTGGTTGAAGCAACAAAAGCAAAAGCAGCAGAACTTGCAGAACAGGCAAAAAAAGAAGCAGATGCACTTGCTGAGAAAGCAAAAGTAGAAGTAGCTAAAGCTTCTGAAGAGGCACAAAAAGTAGCAGATGATCTTAAAGAAAAAGCTGTAGAAACCACTGAAGCGGCTAAAGCCAAAGCAGTGCAGGTATTATCTGATGACAGTGCCGGTGAAACAGCATATGCCAAATGTGCAGGATGTCACGGAAAAGATGGTAAAACAAAAGCACTTGGTAAATCTGAGATCATTGCCGGACAATCATCAGCAGATATAGAAGCTAAATTAACAGAATATAAAGCAGGTACAAGAAATGTAACTGGTATGGGTACACTTATGAAGGGGCAAGTTGCTTCTATGGGTGATGCAGATATTAAAGCAGTTTCAGCATATATTTCAGCAATGTAATACTCAGACACTTCCTTGTGTGGAGGTGTCTCTTCTACTTCGTATAAATATCTTCTTTTTCTAAATCAAAGAATTCCCAGTCAATAGGAATGATCTTTACTGCATCTCCCTTTTGTAATGTATTTCTGTCAGGGCTAGTGATCATCATTGCCTGAGAATCCTGTAAAGGTGAAACCATTCCCGCCATTTGTTGTGCAAGAGGCATAAATGACTGACCGTCAAAACGTCCAAGTATTACAGTATAAAAACCCTGTTTAATTTGATAATCTTTTGCTATGACCGTTTTTATGGTATGGTGGTAATGCGCAGAAGCACCGGACATTTTATGTATTATGGTACGGATGAAAAGTTCATAGGTGACCATGGCTCCCAAAGGATTTCCCGGTAGATTGATGACAGCTGTATGGGCAATTTTACCAAAAGCAATAGGTTTTCCCGGTTTGATCTCTACTCTGTGAAAAAGCAGTTCCATCCCGCAATTGGAAAATGCCTCCTGGGTAAAATCTTTATCTCCAAAGTTCATTCCTCCTGTTGTAATGATAATATCTGCATTCAGGGAGATATGTATGGCATGTTCAAGAGCAGTCACTGTATCAGAAATATTGTGTACATGTGAAACATCACAACCCAATGCTTTGGAACGGGCAAGGAACATGGGAGTGTTTGAATTATAGAGTTGATGTGCTTCAATACTTTCATAATGGGCGCGCAGTTCATCTCCTGAAGAAAAAACAGCTACTTTGACTTTGCGATAAACTTCTATATGTGTCACTCCCTGACTTACAAGTAGAGTGATACTGTATGCAGTGATCTTGTCTCCGCAATGAAGATATGTTGTGTCACGTTTCATATCTTCACCGGCATGACGGATGAACATATCCGGTCTTATCTTTTTCGGCAATATAACGTTGCCATGCATTTCTGTAACATCTTCAAACTGAACAACAGCTTCACAACCTTGAGGAATGGGTGCCCCTGTCATGATCCGTATAGCCTGTGTCTCTTTGAGTATCATATTTGCTTTGTCACCGGCATAGATCACTTGAGTAGAAGTAACACTTTTCCCTGCATCTGAACATTTTACAGCATAGCCGTCACGGGAAGAGTTGTCATACCTGGGAAGGTCAAAGGAGGCAATATATGCTTTTGACAAAATACGTCCCAGTGCCAATTCAACAGGAATGATTTCCGTAGAGACAGGAGTGATATTCTGATCAATAATATCTAATGCTTCAGTGATCAAAATAGCCATAAAATTCCTTTTAGATCTGCTTATGTTGATTATAACTAAATAGGGTATAATCCATTTTTAAAACACAGGAGTTTTTTTATGTTAGAGCAAATGTTGGCAACACACAGTCTATTGGTGAAAATATTTTTAGGTTTTTTAATGGCTGGATTGTTCATCCCTGTAATGACAGCAAAAAAACCTTTAGGTTTTAGGAAAGCAAGCTTCATCTATACGATGGTTTTTCAAGCCATTGCAACAATGATCGCATTTACAGGTTTGATCTCCATGGTGACTGCAAAAACGGGTTTATCTGTGTCTATGATCATCATGATTGTGATCTGGGCTCTGTTGATGTATTTGGAGATACGCAAATATAAACTCATCAAAGTAGCTAAAATAGAAAACCCGGAAACACATAAAGTACTTAAAGGCGGTTTTCTTAAAATCTCAGCTATTCATATTTTACTTGTAGCGATCATGGTCGTACTGATGATATTTAAAGCAAAAGGTATCATAGCAATATAGGACAAATATGTTATATCTATATCATGAAGAAGCCAGTCAGTCACAGTTGACCCTCAGTGGAGATGCACATCGTTATATCTTTAAGGTTCGTAGACATAAAGCAGATGATTTTCTCTATCTGCGTAATTTAAAAGATGATCTATTGTATGAGTACAAAGTTTCATATATAGATAAGCGCTCTGTCATACTCGAACTCCAAAAAAGCAAAATACTTGAAATAAAAGCAAACAGACCACTGCATATAGGCTGGTGCATCATTGATCCAAAGAGTATTGAAAAAGTATTGCCTTCACTCAATGAAATGGGTGTAGAAAAGATCACTTTTATTTATTGTAAACGTTCCCAGAAAAGTTTTAAGATCGACTTCAAACGTTTGGAAAAAATACTTCTCAACTCTTCACAGCAATCAGGAAGATCAGAAATAATGACACTTGAAATGAGTGAAGATCTGGAAGTGTTCTTAACACAATACCCCAAGGCTAAAATGTTGAATTTTTCCGAAAACAACTTTGTTTCCCATACTGAAATAGAGACGATCGTTATAGGCTGTGAAGGTGGTTTTCATGAAGATGAAGTGGCACTTTTTAAAACTGAAGATATTGTTGGTTTTGATACACCGTTAGTTTTAAAAAGCGAAAGTGCTGTTTGTGCGGTAGCAGCAAAGGTACTTTTATAATATTTTAAATATTTTTTGCTATAATTCTGCCCAAAGTTGTCTTGCTTAGAGCGTTGCAACGACCCTGTTTGTTTTTATAAATATGGAAGAGTCATTGACTAGAGCAGGTTAGTTACCTGTCACTAAAATAAACTAAAAGGTCTCAAAATGAGAAAAGAAATACACCCGGATTATATGGAATGTAAAGTTAAATGTGCTTGTGGAAATGAGTTTGAAATTAGAACAAACAAAGCTGAAATGTCTATAGATATCTGTAATGAGTGTCACCCATTCTTTACAGGTTCTGAGAAGATCCTTGATGCAGCCGGTAGAGTTGAGAAGTTTAAAAATAAATATAAACTTTCATAATCCTTTTCTTCGAAGTGCTTAGGCACTTTGAAGATGTTATTACTTCAGGTAACAGATGCTTACTTTTATCCCCACTCCTATTGGAAACCCTCAAGACATTACGATCAGAGCTATGAAGCTTTTTGAAAAAGCAGAATTGTTTTTATGTGAAGATACACGTCAGACCAAACGGCTTTTACGACTACTTGAAGAGCGGTTTGATATGGTGTACCCTGATGCAGATTTTTACTCTTTCAATGCGCATAACGGAGAGCAGAGAGTGCAGGAATTTGCCAAAGATTTAAGTGAAAAAGAAATTGTTTATGTCAGTGATGCTGGAATGCCTGTTATTTCAGATCCGGGACAACTGCTTGTCGCATATTGTCAGGAAAATAATGTAGCGTATGATGTATTGCCAGGTGCTTCTGCTGTGACCACAGCATATGCTGCTTCCGGTTTTGAAGAGGGGAAGTTCCTCTTTTACGCTTTTCTTCCTCACAAGGGAAAAGAGCGTCATGCGGCACTTTTGGAAGCGATGAACAATGGATACAATACTGTACTTTATGAAGCACCTCACAGACTGGAAAAACTTTTAAAAGAGGTGACTCTACTGGATGAAAACAGAGAACTTTTTTTAGCAAAAGAGATTTCTAAAAAATACCAGACATACTATAGAGGAACAGCCAAAAAACTTGATGAAAAGTTTAAAACATTGACGATACGTGGTGAATGGGTTGTGGTGATAGCGGCAAAAAAAAGTACAGAAAAGAGCTTGAGTTTTGCAGAAGTTCTTACGCTTGATCTACCTCCAAAACCCAAAGCAAAATTGCTTGCACAGTTGAGTAATAAAAGTGTTAAAGAGTGGTATCAGGAATTAATTGAAAATTAGGAATGTATAATTCCTGATTGTGAACGCTTATTTCAAGTAAAAATTGGATAAAATCATACTTATGATTATTTATGGAAAGCAGGTGTGTCTCTATGCTTTAGAGCAACACCCAGAAACAATTACAACGATTTATGTGGCTAAAAAGGGAATTCTCCCGCAAAAACTCTTTCATGAACACCATGATAAGATAAAATTTCTGGAAGAGAAATGGGCGCAATCTATGAGCAAAGGCGGCAATCATCAGGGTATTCTACTGGAAATTACTGACTTTGAACAAAGTACGCTCTCTTCCATAAAGAAAAATGATTTTATTGTTTTGCTTGATGGTTTGACAGATGTAGGGAATATTGGTGCGATTGTAAGATCTGCCTATGCTCTTGGTGCAGATGCCATTATTGCTACGGGTGTAAAACAATTGAATTTTTCAGCCATAGCACGTACGAGTTCGGGCGCACTACTGGATATGTCTTTTATGGTGACACATAATATATTAGATGTATTCAATGAATTACAGCAGATAGGTTTTTCATTTTATGGTGCTGCTGTGGATGGCATGCCCATACAAGAGATGGAATTTAATACTAAACGTGTACTTGTATTGGGAAGTGAAGGTAAAGGGCTTTCTAAAAAAGCCAGATCAAAGATCAACCATACGGTTTCTATAGAAATGCAGCATCAATTTGACTCACTGAATGTCTCTGCGGCTGCAGCAATTTTAATACACAGGATGGGTCATGCAGTTAAATGAAATACTTGAAGAGAACAGTGTAAAGTCGATCAGTCAAAAAACAAATATTTCTGAGATCAACTTAAATACTCTTGCGGCAGGTGAGTTCGATAAGTTGAAACGAGTGAATACAATGGGTTTTATATCAATTCTTGAACGAGAATATAAAGCAGATTTGTCTGTATTGAAAAAGCAAGCTTCGGAATATTATGAAAACAATATTGACGAAGAAAGTGTGACTATAAGCTTGCCTCTTCCTGAAGAAAAAAAAGGAAGATCCAAATGGTTCAGACTTTTGATCTTAGGATTGACCTTATATACGGTTTGGTACTTTTTTACACAATTTGATAAAACACTGTTAAGTAAATATCTTCCTTTTACGCAAGAAGAGATAAGTAGAATAGTCGATGAAGATATTAAAAAAGAGTTAAGCATAGAAAATATGAATAAGCAGCATATTAAAATAGACAGTGAGGTTGGATCAGAGGCTTCGGCTGTTTTAGATAATGAAACAAATGTATCAAATGATTAAATAGAAATAGATTATAGAAGAAAAGAGAAAGAATGTTCAACGAAATACAATTTGATAAAATAAACCGATTGCCAAAATATCTTTTTGCAGAGATCAATGATTTGAAAATGACATTGAGAAGAGAGGGAAAAGATATTATAGATTTTTCTATGGGAAATCCTGATGCAGCTACACCAAAACCAATTGTAGATAAGCTGTGTGAAACAGCTAAGAAACCTAAAACACATGGTTATTCCGCAAGTAAGGGTATTTATAAATTACGTTTGGCGATGGCTAACTGGTATAAGCGTAAATACAATGTGGATCTTGATCCTAATACTGAAGTTGTGGCGACGATGGGAAGTAAAGAGGGATATGTTCACCTTGTTCAGGCGATCACTAATCCGGGTGATGTGGCGATTGTACCTGATCCAACTTATCCTATTCATTCACAGGCTTTTGTACTGGCTGGTGGATCTGTTGAAAAAATGCAACTTATTTTTAATGAAGAGACGTTTGAAGTGGATGAAGAGAGATTCTTTTGTGATCTTTTGGAATCATTGGAGAATCAAGTACCTCAGGCAAAATTTTTAGTAGTGAATTTTCCTCATAATCCTACTACTGCAACAGTAACCCCTCAGTTTTACACAAGATTGGTTGCTTTGGCAAAAGAGAAACGTTTTTATATTATTTCAGATATTGCGTATGCAGATATTACCTTTGATGGCTATAAAACACCTTCTATCCTTGAAGTTGAGGGTGCAAAAGATGTGGCTGTTGAAGCCTATACATTGTCAAAATCTTACAATATGGCAGGATGGAGAGTGGGATTCATCGTAGGGAATAAAAAACTTATCGGGGCACTTCAAAGTATTAAGTCATGGTTGGATTATGGTATGTTCACTCCGGTTCAGGTAGCTGCAACTGTAGCACTGGATGATCATAGCTATATTCCTGATGAACAGATCATTCCATTGTATGAAAAAAGACGTGATGTAATGATAGATGCTTTTAATAATGCAGGTTGGCCTTTGGCAAAACCAAATGCCTCTATGTTCATATGGGGAAAGATCCCGGAGATCGCAAGAGAGTTGGGTTCTTTGGAATTTGCAAAGCAACTTCTTCTTGAAGCAGGTGTAGCGGTAAGTCCCGGGATCGGTTTTGGTATTTATGGTGACCAGTATGTACGTATCGCCTTGATAGAGAATGAAAAACGTATACGTCAGGCAGCAAAGAATATTAAAAAGTTTCTAAAGAAACTTGAAGAGGAAAAAAAGAATGGTTAAGATCGGGATACTCGGTGTTGGTACCGTAGGTGCAAGTGTAGCGACTATTTTAGAAGAAAATACAGATATTATTGAAGCAAGAGCAGGTAAAAAGATCGTTGTAAAGACAGGGGTAGTTAAAAACCTTTCTAAAGACCGAGGCGTATCTATTAAGCTTTCAGATGATCCTATGGATGTAGTGAATGATCCTGAGATCGATATTGTTGTAGAATTAATGGGTGGGGTGGAAGAGCCTTATGATCTAGTAAAAAAAGCATTGGAAAACGGTAAAGCGGTAGTGACTGCAAATAAGGCACTGCTTGCTTACCACCGTTATGAACTGCAGGAGATCGCAGGAGATATTCCTTTGATGTATGAAGCAAGTACAGCAGGAGGTATCCCTGTGATCGGTGCTTTGAGAAATGGACTTTCTGCCAATCATATTGACTCTATCAAAGGTATTATGAACGGTACCTGTAACTATATGCTGACTAAGATGATCAATGAAGGTGCGCAGTATGATGCCATACTTAAAGAGGCGCAGGAACTGGGATATGCAGAAGCTGATCCGACATTTGATGTGGGTGGTTTTGATGCCTCACATAAATTGCTTATTTTGGCAAGTATTGCTTATGGAATAGATGCAAAACCTGAAGATATCCTTATAGAAGGAATCGAGAATATCACACAGACTGATGTGGCGTTTGCCAAAGAGTTCGGTTATGAGATCAAACTGCTTGGTATTGCTAAAAAAGTAAAAGATGGGGTAGAGTTAAGGGTACATGCAACTATGATACCTGAAGAGAGCATGATCGCCAAAGTGGACGGTGTTATGAACGCAGTTACTGTTGTGGGTGACCGTGTAGGTGAAACTATGTATTATGGACCGGGTGCCGGTGGTGATGCAACAGCTTCAGCAGTGATTGCAGATATTGTTGATATTGTGCGTGGGAATCATGGTCCAATGCTTGGCTACAAAAAAGGTTTGGAGTCAGGACTGAAACTACTTAGTAAAGATGAGATAGAGACACAATATTATATTAGATTGGAAGTAGACGATAAGAGTGGGGCATTGGCAAAGATTACTTCTGCTTTAGGGGAGTTTGGTATCTCTATAGAGTCTATGTTACAAAAACCAACACCAAATGAAGATATTGCAAAACTGCTTTTTACAACACATGTGTGTAAAGAGAATAAGATGCAAGATGCTATTACAGCATTGGGAAAATTGGATGTAGTGCATGGTAATCTTGCTATGATGAGAATAGAAAAGTAAGGAGTTAGGATGGCAAAAGATCACTATTTTGATATTACAGCAAAGCTGGATATGATGGAATTGAAGAATGCACTTATTATGGCAGAAAAAGAAGTTGCGACACGTTTTGATTTTAAAGGTTTGAAGGCAGAGTTTAATTTGAATGAAGCTGCCAAGACTTTGAGTTTGAGTTCTTCTTCTGATTCCAAGATTGATGCTTTAAAAGATATTTTAATTTCAAAGCTCATTAAAAGAGGTATTGCAGGTAAAGCACTTGAAGAGGTAAAGACCGAAGGTATTTCCGGTGGTAATACAAAAGTTATTTACCGTATTGTTGATACGATCGATAAAGATGAGGCTAAGCAGATTGTGAAGGCTATTAAGGCTATGAAGGTGAAGGTTACGCCTTCTATCCAGGGGGATGAGGTACGTGTTTCCGGGAAGAAGATAGATGATCTTCAAGCGGTTATGTCTGAAGTGAAGACTTTGGATCTTAAGGCTCCGCTTGTGTTTGGAAACTTCAAATAACACGTAGGGTGGATTTATCCACCACTCTTTTGGTTCCCTGTTGTATGTGCTTACCCATACATAAAATTCTTTTTTTAAATTTCCTCTAGCATCCGCATTCTTTATCTATGTTTATTGTAAACATTCTAAATCCTTTTGGTATAATTTAGCCAATAATAACTACATAGACTTAAAAAACGTTATTTTAAGTGTAAATAGGATAAATTTACTCTTATTTGATGATCCAAGGGCAAAAAAATGACAAAAAAGTATGATGGTGACGTAAAAGAGATAGAAAGTGTATGTACCTATTGTGGTGTCGGATGTGACATTACAGCTGTGGTGGAAAATAACAAGATTGTAAAGATCTATGCACAGAAAGACGGTGTGGTCTCTGAGGGAAATCTCTGTATAAAAGGGAAATACGGTTATGATTTTGTTGATTCAAAAGAGCGTATCCGAGAATCACGTATCCGTAAAACATTTTTAGACAAGAATCCGCAACTCCTTGAAATATTTTCCGGGAAACTAAGCTATTTTGATGATGAGTTTATGACTTGTGATCTTGATACAGCAACAAGCATTGCTGCCATGAAACTTGATGAGATCAAAAAGAAATATGGCGGAGACAGTTTTTGTGCTATCGGTGGGGCTAGAACTTCATGTGAATCTGCTTATTCTTTTCAAAAATTTTGTCGTGAAACCATGGACTCTCCACATGTAGATAACTGTGCAAGGGTCTGTCACTCTCCTTCACTTAAAGGGATGAGAGCCACTATAGGTGAGGGTGCTGCAACCAACCCGTATAATGATATTTATGAAACAGAATTTATGGTGGTCATTGGTTCCAATACTATGGAAGCCCATCCGATCATTGCCAACCGTATAGTCAATGTAGCTAAACAGCATAATAATCTGGCTGTGATCGATGTACGTGAAACAAAGCTGGTTAAATTTGCCAAACACAACTGTATCATCCCTTTTGAATCCAATCTGCTTGTACTGAATATGATGGCTTATGTCATTATAGATGAAGAGTTGTATGATCAGAGTTTCATTGACAACCGCACCAAAGGCTTTGATGCATTTAAAGAGAAGATCCTTACTGACCCGTATGCAAATCCTTCCTTTTTCAAAAATATTGAAGGCTATGAGTATCTGGCAAAGATGATCCCGAATATTGCCCGAGAGTATGCTGTAAAAAAATCAATGATCTTCTGGGGGCTTGGGATCACACAGCATCTTGACGGTTCCCATGCAGTTATGGCTATTACCCATCTAGCGCTGATGACAGGAAATGTAGGAAAAACGGGAGCAGGTCTTATGCCTCTTCGCGGGCAGAACAATGTACAGGGAGCCTGTGATATGGGTTGTCTTCCATACTATGCCCCGGATTATCAGGAGCCAAAAATAGTAGGGCTTATGACACCGCAGCTTATGGAGGCTATGCTGGATGGGCGCATTAAAGCGTTGCTGAATATGGGTGAAGATATCACACACATCCATCCAAATATCAACAAGATCAATAAAGCAATGGATATGCTCGAATTCTGTATGGTACAGGAGTTGTTCATGACAGATGTCACCAAAAAAGCCGATATTGTTATCGGTGTGAAATCTGCGTATGAAAAAACAGGTGTCTATGTTAATGCCATGAGAAGACTGCACCTTTCCCAGCCGCTTGTACAGTCTGATCTTCCGGATGACTGGGAAGTCTTGACGCAAATGGCAGGTAAGCTTGGAGATGCAGAGAATTTCCATTTTAAAACTTCTGAAGATGTTTGGAATGAAGTACGGGAAGTGGCGCCAAGACGTTTCTCCGGTGCAGCCTATTTCAGGCTTGAACGTCACAGAAAAAGAGGAATGCAGTGGCCGATCTATCATGAAGATACACCGATTCTCCACCTGCTTGATTTCCGTACCGATGATGGTTTAGGCAAGTATGTCTATAAGCAGTACGAACCTCGTGGTATGGTACAGCAGATGCTTGATAAAGATCTTTTTGACGGAAAAATTGAAGGGTACTACCTGACTACAGGAAGAACATTGGCACATTATAACAATGCTGCACAAACCAAACAGACACCTTCACTACTCAAAAAGCATGATGAAGATGTTTTATTGGCACCACTGGAAGATGAAGAGAAACTGGGAGATAGAGTTATTCTGAAGTCTCAGTATGGAGAAAGTGAAGCATTAACGGTTAAATATACTGATAAAGTAAAGAAAAAGACACTCTTTACTACCTTTCACCATGCAGCATCAAGGGTGAATGCACTTTTTGGAGATGAAGCAGATGAACTCATCTGGACAGCACGATTTAAGTCTGTAAAAGTTGATGTTATCCCTGTTGGGGATGAAGTAGCATGTGGCTAAAGATCTTTTTTCTTTTATTACACTCCCTCTTTGGGTGTCAAAACCCATAATTCAACTTTTTCTTTATCTCTGGAATCCCTGCGTTTGGTTCTTCTTGAGGAAGCTCTTACATCTCTTGTCAGGTGTAATTCTTTTCTGAAACGTTGATTCTTTTGCAGTTCTTCTATGATCGGATGTATGCTTTCTTTGTCCACTACTTCGGCCAGGTTTGAGAATATAAGCACAATTTTACCCTGAGGTGCAAGGTGCTCTTTCGCTTGTTTAAAGAATCTTGGGAATAGTTCTTCTTCGTAATACATAGCTTTATCAATTCCCTCTTCCAATGTATGCTTTGCAAGTAACCAGGGAGGATTAAAAACAATCAAGTCTGCCTTAATATCACAATTCTCAAATAGATCACCGTGATTAAGTCTTATTTTCTTTTCAAATCCTAATCTTTTACTCTCTTGTGATACTCCAATAATCGCATTTTTATTTGTATCCGTTGCAAAGATATTTTTAAAACCATTTTGGATCAGTTGAAAGGATAAAACACCAGATCCTACACCAATTTCTATTGCGTTATCTTTTGCACCTCCATATTTTTTCAACCATTTGTCAAATAACTTTAAATGATCAAATCTTGTTGGGAAATAGGTTCCATAAAAGGGGTGAAGTGTTAAATTTAATGTTTTAATTTCAATACCCTTTTTGTACCACTGCCATGAGCTGTTCATGCCTTGAACTTCAGGAAAAGAGATATAAAATTCTGAGACATCCGGATATAACAATTCTAACCAGCCAATAGCTGGAGATTTTTTAACAATCAGTTTATTGTCTTTAACTTTCAGTAATAATCTATGTGAAGCTTCACGAAATGCAGCACGATAATCACGTTGCCCCTGAAAACTTTTGTCTTTGTGTGTCAGTAAAAGTTTTCTTTTCAATTCAGCTAAAACTTGTAATCCATTACTGTAAAACTCTTCAACAAGTACATATTTCCCCTCGATCATTTCAACAACCGTTGCCTCTGTATCCATTTTACGATAGAAGTGTATAGCTTCAATCTCTGTAGTGATAATATTTGGTCTGTCTGCCTGTATAGAGTCTAAATTTTTATTCATATAATGATGCCTTTTGTCTTATGGAACACTTTAATGTAACTAGGCTTTGTTCTGGTTTGATTTCTTCAATAAAGCATATGCAATTGTATAATACAGGGCTAATTGAACGTTTATGTACTCTCTCGAAAAAAAGTATGATATTATGTAGATATTAGTTATATATTATGGAGGTCACTACTAATGGCAAAAACAAACTATTCTTATGAAAAACGGGGTCGAGAACTCGAAAAACAGAAAAAACAAGAAGAGAAGCGTCAGAAAAAGCTTAATAAAAAGAATGAGGCTAAAAAAGAAGAAGCGTCTGAAACTGAAGTATCTTCAGATATGTCGGGTGGGTGATTACCCACCTTATGGGTATTTTAAATAAAGGTTAAATAATGCGTGAACTCCCCAAAAAATATGGTGATCAGAGTGAAGAGCTTGCTACACAGTTTTTAGAGCAGGAAAAATATGTCATCATTGAACGGAATTATTTTGCCCGTAAATTAGGAGAGATAGACATTATTGCTATGCAGGATAATGTACTACATTTTATAGAAGTAAAATCCGGTAAAGCTGACTTTGATCCTGTTTACAATGTAACCCCTGCCAAACTTCGAAAGGTCATTAACTCTGCACACTATTATATGAAAAGTAAAAATCTGGATCTCTTTTTTTCTATTGATGCTTTGATTATTCGAGGGGACGAGGTTGAGTTTATTGAAAACGTTACGCTATAATATCTTTTAATCAGATTGTAAAGGTATGCTTATGACACTTTCAAATACACAATTGCAACAATTTAAAGCGCAGGGGTTTTTACTTTTGCCTTCCTTCGCTGATGTAGAACTCTGCGATACTATTAAAGATATAGCTTCTGCACATCTTAAACATAAAGTACCTCCGATAGAAACAGAATTTGAATATGTCGGTAAGTCCAAAGAAGAAAGGAAGCGGATCTCTGACGGACATGCTGAACAGTTTGAAAAACATATTGTTGTGCGTAGGCTGAGACAGGTGTATCATCGTGATATTATTTTTAAGCAGTGGATGGAAAGTGAAAAGCTTCGTCCTGTCTTAAAGCAAGTACTTGGAGAGAAGCCTACGATCACCATTGCCCATCACAACTCTATTATGACAAAGATGCCGTATAGTTCCACGGCAACTGCCTGGCATCAGGATTTTAGGTATTGGCATTTTGAAAATGACAATCTTGTTTCTGTCTGGTTGGCTCTAGATAGTGAAAATGACCAAAATGGAGTACTAGAATTTATCCCTGGTAGTCACAAAATGACTTTTTCAGCTTCTCAATTTGATGAAAAAGAGTATTTTTCAGAGACTATACTTCAAAACAGTCAATTGATTGAGAGTAGAACAAGTTATGCTTTGAAAAAAGGGGATGTTGTGCTTTTTCATTGTAAACTTTTACATCGGGCAAATAAAAACAATACAGATAAGCCCAAGATCTCTTTTGTCTATACAGTTAAAGGATCCAGTAATCAAGCGATTTCAGATACAAGATCCACAGAATATAAAGAGATAGCATTGGATTGAGTAGGTGATTATTTTCGCTTGTTTCTTAAAATGATGGAATAATATAAAATAGTTGGGACAAAATAAAAAAGATAAAATATAACAATGTTTCATTAACGAAATTATTGTATAATTTTCAAATAAAATTTTAAAGGATATAATTATGGCAAAATATGTAGAATTAACAAATGACAACTTTGAAGCAACAGTAGCTGAAGGTGTAACAATGGTAGACTTTTGGGCTCCATGGTGTGGACCTTGTAGAATGATTGCTCCTGTAGTTGAAGAACTTGCAGAAGATTTTGATGGAAAAGCAACAATTGCTAAAGTCAATACAGATGAAGAGCAAGATCTTGCTGTTAAATACGGAATCAGATCAATTCCTGCTATTCTTTTCTTTAAAGATGGTGAAGTAGTAGATCAAATGGTAGGTGCAGCTTCAAAAGATGCATTTGCAGAAAAAATCAACGCACACCTGTAAGTTGAAAAGTACGTGAGAAGAGCTTCTTCTCACAACTCTCTAATATAACCCCTCTCAAAAATTATTAACCAAGTATTTAAATAGTATAATTCTTTAATTATTTGTTTAAAAATTTTAACTATTTTAAGGATTCAAAATGTTAGATTGTGCAATTATCGGTGGTGGGCCGGCAGGCTTGACAGCAGGACTTTATGCTACGCGTGGAGGACTTCAGAATGTCACAATGTTTGAAATGGGTATGCCTGGTGGGCAGATCACTCAGAGTTCTGAGATAGAGAACTACCCAGGATTTTTTGAACACGATAAAACAGGTATGGATTTTATGGATACCTGGCAAAAACAGTGTTTCCATTTCGGACTTAAACATGAGATGAAAAAAGTAGAACGTATAGCTAAAACGGGTGAACATTTTACACTGTCACTTGAAGGCGGGGAAAGTGTTGAAGCTATGACAGTGATCGTGTGTACAGGATCTACACCTAAAAGAGCTGGTTTTAAAGGTGAAGCTGAATTTTTTGGAAAGGGTGTAAGTACTTGTGCTACTTGTGATGGTTTCTTCTATAAGAATAAACCTGTGACAGTATTAGGTGGCGGAGATACAGCACTTGAAGAAGCTTTTTATCTTTCAAATATTGCTTCAGATGTTTATGTTGTGCACAGAAGAGAAGAATTCAGGGCTGCACCTCCAACACTGGACAGAATAATGAGAAAAGAGAATATTCACCTAGTGACTAATTCTATAATCGAAGAGGCAGTGGGTGATACCATGGGACTGACAGGTGTAGATATCAAGAACAATGATGGTACTATCACACATATGGACAACACAGGACTCTTTGTATTTGTTGGACATGATGTGAATAATTCTGTTTTAAAAGATGAGAGTGGTGAGTTTATCTGTAAAATGAATGATTGGGGACAGGTAATCGTGGATCTTAGCATGAAAACATCTGTTCCTGGATTGTTTGCAGCAGGAGATATGCGTATAGAAGCACCGAAGCAAGTTGTATCGGCAGCAGGTGATGGATCTGTTGCTGCCTTACAGGTTATTTCATATATTCAAGAACAACAATAAAGGATCGGTGGTTAAAATGACTAAAGTTGGTATTGTCGGCAGTACGGGTAGAATGGGTGAACATCTTATTAAAAATGTAATGGAAAATGAAGTATTGTCATTAAGTGCATTACATGTTTTTGATGAGTTGAAGGTAACGGTTCCGGATGATGTGTTAATTACAAACAGCATGAAAGCACTGCTTGAAGCATGTGATGTGGTCATTGATTTTTCTGCACCGGCAGCAACTCAGGAATTATGTGAAGAGGCGTTGAAAAACCCTACTGCACTTGTGATTGCAACAACAGGTTTTACTGCACATCAACAAAACCTTTTGACTGAGGCTTCAAAAGAGATGCCTGTTCTTTATGCTTCAAATATGTCAGCAGGAATTGCACTGCTTAAGCAACTGGTTGAGCAGGTCGCTGCAACACTGAGTGATTTTGATATAGAGATTGTGGAGCAGCACCATAGACATAAGGTTGATGCACCAAGTGGTACAGCTTTGACTTTGGGTGAATTTGCAGCCAAAGGTCGCGGTTTGGATCTGGGTGCAGTACGTGTATCTGGGAGAGATGGGCAGATCGGTGCAAGAAGTAAAGATGAAATAGCAGTGATGGCACTTCGGGGTGGTGATATTGTAGGTCGTCATACAGTTGGTTTTTATAATGATGGTGAGTTTTTAGAACTAAACCATACTGCAACAAGTAGAGAAACATTTTCAAAAGGTGCTATTCGTGCAGCAGCATGGATCGTTAATCAAGAGAGTGGTCTGTATTCGATCAATGATTGTTTAGGAATTTAATATGTGTGCAATAGTAGGTGTATTTGGTGCAAAAAAAGCTTCTACGGTAGCGTATTATTCTCTGTTTTCAATGCAACATCGAGGGCAGGAGGCTACAGGTATATCTGTAGCAAATAATGAACGTATTTCTATCTATAAAAAACGTGGTATGGTCTCAGATGTCTTTTCCCAGGAAACTCTGGATCGAATGGAAGGTTCCTCTGCTGTTGGCCATAACCGTTATTCTACTGCAGGATCTGAATCCGCAGGAGATGCACAGCCTGTATTCGCCAAATATAAATTGGGTGAAATTTCTGTAGTACATAATGGAAACCTTATTAATAAGCTTGAAGTAAGAAATGAGCTTATTGATAGAGGAGCTATTTTTCAAACTGATATGGATACTGAAAATATTATACATCTGATTGCAAAGTCTCAAAAAGATTCTCTGGTAGATCGTATAAAAGATATGTTAACAAAGATAGAAGGTGCTTACTGTTTGGCTATTCAAAGCCGTTCTAAAATGTTTGTGATCCGTGACCGTTTTGGTATCCGTCCTCTCAGTCTGGGTAAACTAAAAGACGGCGGATGGATTGTCGCATCTGAAACCTGTGCTTTTGAACTTGTAGGGGCTGAATTTGTACGTGATGTAGAGCCGGGAGAGATGCTGATCTTTGAAGACGGAAAGGATCCTCTCTCAGAGCAGATCTTTGAGCCGGACTATCATCCTTGTGCATTTGAATATATCTATTTTGCAAGACCAGATTCTATTATAGATGGAAAAAATATTTATGAGATGCGTTTAGAAATGGGTAAAAAATTGGCAGAAGAGACCCCTGCGGAGATCGATCTGGTTCTGCCTGTTCCGGATTCTGGTGTGGCTGCTGCAAGAGGCTATGCAGATGGGCTTGGTGTTCCTTTCGAGATGGGAATTGTAAGAAATCACTATGTAGGTCGTACTTTTATTGAACCGACACAGGCGATCCGCGACTTGAAAGTAAAAATGAAACTTTCTCCTATTAAACACCTTATTCAGGGTAAAAGGGTGGCTATTATAGACGATTCACTGGTAAGAGGTACCACTTCTAAGCAGATCGTCAGAATGCTGAAAGAAGCAGGTGCTAAAGAGGTACATATGCGTATTGCAGCACCTGAGATCAAATATCCTTGTCGTTATGGGATAGATACTCCTACCAAACAGGAGTTGATCTCGACAAGTTATACACCTGAAGAGATCGCAAAAAATATGGGGGCGGATTCACTTGGTTTCTTGTCTATTAAGGGATTAAAAGAATCTTTGGGTGAGGATAGAGAGTATTCTCTGGTCAGTTTTGACGGAAATTATTTTGCTGGTGGAAATGCCGAGAGTCCTGGGTGTGCCGGAGGGTGTTAATCTTCTCCTTGTCTCCATTTTTTGTGAGATTTGATTTACGTGTAGGGTGGGCAATTGCCCACCATTAATTATTTCTTTCTACTTTCTTTCTCCGTAATCCCAGACATGCCAAAACGTCTTGCCAACTCTTGCTTGACTCTGTCCGGAGATATTTCTCTGTAGCCTAACCCTACCAATGTATGGTAAAGTAAGTCGGCACTCTCATAGATAACTTGTTCATCACTCTCTTCATCGATAGCTACACAGACCTCGTCTGCTTCTTCACGAATTTTAGAAAGCATAAGGTCTTTATTGTCTAGTAATTTTTTTGTCCATGACTTCTGTTCTGCAGAAGTATTTTTACGCTCTAAGATTGTATGGTAGAGAGTATCTACTACACCGTAAATGGCATCGGTGTCTACCTCTTTCTCTAAGATAACTTTGTCTTGTAGTACAGAGGTGAAGAAACAGCTTTTTCTTCCTGTGTGACAGGCTACGCCGTTTTGTTTTATCTTCAATACCACAGTATCCGCATCACAGTCTAAAAGTACATCTTTTACTTCCTGTGTATGGTTGGAGCTTTCGCCTTTTTTCCAGAGTCGCTGTCTGCTTCTGCTAAAGTAGTGTGCGTAGCCTGTTGAAAGTGTAAGGTTATATGCTTCTTCATTCATATAGGCAAGCATAAGTACTTGAGAAGTTTCAGCATCTTGTGCAATAGCAGGGATAAGGGGATTTTTTTTCCAGTCTATGGTCATGAGTGTTTCTCCATTGTAGGGTGCGTTTCCCAACGCACCATTGAATAGTCCTTATGGCAAAAGTTCTATTTTATATAAATTTGATTATAGGGTGCGTTAGGAAACGCACCCTACGGGTTTACTGTTGTGCCGAAACGGCTTTTTGTTCTTTACCTTGTGTATTTACCCAAATGTTAGGTACAGCACCGCCAGGTGTAAGGAATATTTTCGCATCTCTGTTTACTTTAAGTGCATCATTGAATTTCCCCTGAGTTTTAATTTGCTCAAGTTGTAAAAGTTCTTGTGTTAATGAAGAGGAGATGAGTGTGTTGGCTTTTGCCTGCTCTTCCGCTTCAATACGAATTTTATCCGCTTCACCCTGTGCTTCAATACGATTTCTTTCTGCTTCACCTTTTGCGATCTCCGCCGCTTTTTGTGCCTGTTGTTTTGCTTTCTCTTTTTGTTGCTCAGCAATAGTTACGTCTTGCTTTGCAATTTGCACTCTTTCTATCTGATCTTTGATCTTTATAGGAAGATTGATTGTTCTTAGTTCAACAGAAGTCAGTATTACTGGTTGATTTGGAAGCTTATCTACACTCTGTTTTACTTTGGTTTCAATGGCAGCAGCGATCTCATTACGCATTTCAGGAAGCTGTTCTGCTGTGTATTGTCCAACAACATCACGTACCACTTCTCTTACTTTAGAGTTTATGATCTTCTCTTCCCAGCTTGAACCCCATTTTTCAATGGTTGCTGGAGCAGTATCTGCTTTAAGTCTGTACTGCACGGCAATATCAATTTTGACAGTTAAACCTCTTCTATCCAGTACAGAAATGGCAGGATTTCTTCTGAGCCCACCTTCAAAACCTCTGTATGAGTCACCTAGTGCACCTGTACTGATATCAGAATAAGTAATGAGTCTGATACGTGTGTTGACCGGGATGATTTTTTGTAAAACAGGGATAAAAAAATGAAGACCTGCTTTTAAAGGAGTTGGTTCAAATTTACCTGTATTCACCTTTATTCCGACTTCACCGGAATTGATAATGGTAAAAGGCTTCAATACAAAAAATGCAAATCCAATCGCAATAAGAATTACGATCCATGGAGCACCTTTCCCCATATTGTTTAGAGGATTTTCAAAATTATTACTGCTTCCTCCACCAAGGTTATTATTGTTATTTGAGTTATTATTACCCGGTTTTTTCTTTTTAAAATAGTCATTCATATCTGCTGGCATGTGTATTCCTTGTGTTTTCTGTAGGGTGCGTTTCCCAACGCACCAAAATTAATTAATATATGTTAAGTGTTGAACATAATCAGGGTTCTTCCCTGCAACTACATCAAAATATGCTGTTTGTAATTTTTCTGTAATATTACCACGTGAACCACAACCTATCACCCGTGCATCTACTTCGCGAATTGGGGTTACTTCTGCTGCTGTACCAGTTAAAAAAGCTTCATCTGCAATGTAGATCTCTTCACGGGTAATACGTCTTCTAACTACTTCTATTCCCATGTCAGTGGCTAAGTCAATAACGGTTTGCTGTGTAATGGATTCAAGTGTATTGTCAGAAGGAGGAGAGATGAGTTTCCCGTCTCTTACCATGAAGAAGCAGGCACCGGATGCTTCAGCAATATAGCCTTGGTCATCTCTTAAAAGTGCTTCATCATATCCCGCTTCAACTGCTTCAAATTTTGCCATTTGTGAGTTCAAATAATTTGCTACTGCTTTGGCTTTTCCCATACCTGAAGTATTGGGTGTTCTTGTCATGGAAGATATCTTAAGACGGATACCTCTTCTTAGACCCTCTTCCCCAAGGTATGCTCCCCATTTCCATGCTGATATAGAAACGTTGACCGGACAATCTTTGTGGTAGAGACCCATAACACCGTAACCAAGGTAAACCAATGGTCGGATATAGGCTCCGTCAAAGAGTTCATTTTCCTGCAGGAGTTTTACCTGTGCATCATTGAGTTCTTCAAGTGAATAGGGGACATCCATGAGAGTCATCTTTGATGAGTTTAAAAGTCTCTGTGTATGTTCATTCAATTTAAATATTGCACATCTTCCATCTACGGTCTTGTATGCTTTGGTTCCTTCTATTGCACCATTTCCATAGTGCAGTGTGTGTGTAAGAACATGAACCTTTGCTTCATCCCAAGGTGTCATTTCTCCATCCATCCATATATATTTTGCTTTATCCATTTTTTGCTCCAAAACATGCAAAAAGCATGCTAAAATTAATGAATAATTTTAGCTAAATTGTTGTTAATAATGGGTTATGCAAATTTAAGAAAAATTCCTATTAGTAGAGAGAGTATAATTAAAATTAGTATTTGAAGTATATTGTATGTTTTTTCAGAGAAATTGGTTCTTGGTTTTATCCATTCTACTATTTTCATAGCAGGAAATGCCATGAAAACCAGCATGACTACAGAAAAAACCAGTGTTAGGACAATATTAATCATGTTTATATTCCATAATAGTGATGTGCAAAATTAAGTTCATCTTTTGACTTAAGTAGAAGTGTATGTACGAGAGTTCCATTGTTATCTACTATCGATAGCGTGCTATCTTTTATAGAGAGATGTTTTTTACCCCACTCTTGTTCAAGACGTTCAAACTCCTTAAAAAAGGTGATATTATTTGGTTTCTCTTTAAACTCTTTATCCTCTTTGTTCATAATTTGAAGACCACCAAAACGTTTGTCAATATAATAAGGACTGTATTGCTGTACTGTTTTGTAGACACGTGCATTTTTAGAACTAGGTTTACTTTGCATAAAGGCATCAAAACCAAAGAGTAAAAAGCCTAAAACAAGAGCAATAGGAAGATATTTCTTAAGGGAGTTCATCTGTTTCCTTGGGTTTATTTTTGTTAGTATAGAACCTTTTGATTAAATATCGCTTGATGAGTATCAATCTGTCTCTAAATAAAGTGTGATAGTATTATGGACTATATGGGACTTCAAATAAGTGACTCCCTAAATAAACATGAGGACAACAGATGAAGAATTTTTTCTTTTTAGAGGGTGCGTATCTTATATTGGGTGCGATTATTCTCCTTATAACACTTTTTGTAGGTACTAGACCATTTATGACAAAAGGTGCGTGGAAGAGAGGACTCCTTTGGGTAACTCTAGTACTGGCAATAATGATTGGTGCTCACTATAATCTTACAATCAATAGAATGGAAGAGGTTAAAGTAGCGTTTGAGAAAGATTTGCCTATTATTTGTGAGAGCAGGATGCAACGAAAAGTATCACAAAGTGTAAATATTAAAAAATCAAATGATTGGTCACTAGAGAATGACAATTTTGTCTCACCTAACTACAGCAGACCATTTTTTGCTGCTAGATGTATCGTAAAATAGTTACATACAATATATTAGAGGTTCCCATAATTTATACTTCCGTAAGTGAAGTATAAATTCCCCTTAACTACATTATAAAAATAACTCTTTTTCTTTCATTTTCTTGATATATGTCAACCATATTTATTTGCTAAACAGTCATAATACTTTTATGCTCTAAGGTTTTGATCCTTTCAGTAAATAGATAA